>Ga0326597_10000011_pt1 | contig 291610 bp, 286 predicted proteins | sample RVTome_12_FD_203789 | JGI IMG/M metagenome (GOLD analysis project Ga0326597, IMG submission 203789) | Soil microbial communities from uranium-contaminated site in the Upper Colorado River Basin, Wyoming, United States - RVT100D185 | ecosystem: Environmental > Terrestrial > Soil > Contaminated...
GTGTTGAGAAGGGTCTCAGGCGCAGTTAAGCTGCCCCATAATTTTGCTCCTGATTCAAGTGACGCACGGTCCAGAACCAAGTGTCGCGCTACACCCGGCCACCCATGGGATACCGTCGTTGGGTGGCCGGGCGGGGGAGCGGGACGGGTCAAGCCCAACGAGCCCCGGTATCATTTCCCGGCCCGGTCAAGGGCGAGGCGCAGCTTGGCGGCGGCCGACGCCTCGAACGGAGCAAGAACGATCAGCGGTACGGCAACGCCGAGATAGCGGCGGCTGGCACGCTCGGGCAGGCGCGGTACGGACGCCGGCGCAACCAGGTCCACCGCAAGCGCCACCGCCGCCGCCGACAGGTGATCCATGGGAACGATGCCGATCCCGCGCACCTCCATCCGGCCGGCCAGCGCCGGGGGCGGACGGGCAATCAGCCGGCCGTCCTCGACCGTCAGCGCCACCTGGTCGTCGGCCACCAGCCGGGCGCCACCGTCAATCAGACGCAGCGCCAGGTCCGACTTGCCGCCGGCGGACGGACCGCAGATGAGCGCAGCATGGCCGTCGACCGCGACGCAGGTGGCGTGGATCAGCATGGCTACACGGCGGGCAGGCGGACGGTGAAGCGCGCGCCGCACACGGCGCCGGCGGAATCGCGACGGTTTGCGGCAGAGATGGTGCCGCCCTGGGATTCGACGATCTGTCGCGAGATGCTGAGGCCAAGCCCGGAATGGGTGCCGAAGCGTTCGCCTTCCGGCCGTTCGCTGTAAAACCGGTCGAATATCTTTTCCAGGCTGCCCTCGGGAATGCCGGGACCGCCGTCCTCCACCACCGCCTCGATCCAGGCGCCGCTGCGGCCGATACGCACGGTAACCGTGCCGCCGGGCGGGCTGAACGAGAAGGCGTTGGTGAGCAGGTTCTGGAACACCTGCACCAGCCGGCTCTCGATGCCCATGACCATGCACGACCCGCCGGCGCAATCCTCGAACGCGACGCCGGCGCGCCCTTCGCGGGCGGCGGTGCGGTGAACCTCCACCAGCGCGGAGAGCAGGCGGCCGAGATCGATCGGCTCGGGTTCCAGCCGCGACAGCTCGGCATCCAGCCGCGAGGCGTCGGAGATGTCGGTGATCAGCCGGTTCAGCCGCTCCACGTCCTCGAGAATGATGGCCATCAGCCGGCGCTGCTGGTCGGGATCGCGTACACGCGCCGCCGTTTCCACGGCGCTCTTCAGCGATGTCAGGGGATTCTTGATCTCGTGCGCGACGTCGGCGGCGAATCGCTCGATCGCGTCGAGGCGCATGCGCAGCGCTTCGGTCATGTCGCGCAGGTCGCCGGCGAGCGCGCCGATCTCGTCGTGGCGGCCGCGAAAGTCGGGAATGTCGTGGCCGCGCCCGCGCGCGCGGCGCACCCGGTCGGCGGCCAAAGCAAGCCGGCGCAGCGGGCGGACGATGGTGCCGGCCAGATAGAGCGACAGCAGCACCGTCACGGCGAGGGAGACGAGGAACACGCGCAGGATGTCGAGACGCACGTCGCGCACGGCCTCGTCGATGTCCTCGCCCGTCTCCGACAGCATCAGCGCGCCAAGCACCTGCTTGAAGCGCTGCACCGGTATCGCCACCGACAGCACCAGCCCGCCATGGCCGTCGACGCGCACCCGCCACGCGGATTCGCCGGCAATGGCCCGCACCGCCTCTTCATAGTCGGCCGCGCGCTGCTCCGCGTGTTCCAGATAGACCGGCAGGGCCTGACGGGCCGGCATGCGGTCCAGCACCCATTCGTAGATGCGCGCGGCCATGCCGGGCAGCGCCTCGTTCTCGTCGGGCGGGGGAAGCCGCTCCACCTGAACGGCACCGCCGGGACCGGTGAGAACGCGGCTGTCCGCGATCAGTTCGCCATCGTCGGCGAACAGCCGCGCCCGCGCGCCCGTCGGTTCCACCAGACGTTTGAGCATCGGCCCGGCCGCCTCGGGGCGCAGTATGGCGGCGCCGTCCGGCGTCGTTCCATGGGCGCCGGTGCCGAGCGCGCCGGCCAGGATCTCCGCCTGCACGCGCAGGGCCTGCAGCTCGTTGTGGATCAGGTTTTCCTGGTAACGGCCGAGATAGAGCAAACCGGCCACGAGGATGGCCAGCGCCAGCACGTTGACCGTGAGGATGCGCCGGGTCAGCGGCGACAGCAGCCCGCGCCGGGTACGCGCCAGCCGTGGCGGCGGCGCGTCGTCGGCGGCCGTCCGACCGCTCGGCCGGCCGGTGTTCGCAGGGGGCGAGCGTACGTCCGGCTCCGCCCGCGCCTTGAGCCGCGGCGCCAATGGGCCCCTATCCGTCGCGGTAGCGATAGCCGATTCCGTACAAGGTCTCGATCTGGCCGAATTCCGGATCGACTTCCTTGAACTTTTTGCGCAGTCGCTTGATGTGGCTGTCGATCGTGCGGTCATCCACGTAGATATGCTCGCCATAGGCGGCGTCCATGAGCTGGTCGCGGCTCTTCACGTGGCCGGGCCGCGTAGCCAGCGCCCGCACGATGAGAAACTCCGTGACCGTCAGGTTTACCGGGCGGGCATTCCACGTGCACAGATGGCGCGAGGAATCCAGGGTAAGCGGCCCGCGCACCAGCGGCGGCTCCGTTGCGGCCGCGTCGTCCGCCGCCCCGCCGGGGCCGCGCCGGCGCAGCACCGCGCGGATGCGTTCGAGCAGCAGCCGCTGCGAGAACGGCTTCTTGACATAATCGTCGGCGCCGAGCCGAAGCCCGAGAATCTCGTCCACCTCCTCGTCCTTGGAGGTAAGGAAGATCACCGGAATGTCCGACTGCCGGCGAAGCTGCTGCAGCAACTCTATCCCGTCCATCCGCGGCATCTTGATGTCGAGAATTGCGAGGTCGGCGGGGCGCGTCGTCAGCCCGCGCAGCGCCGTGTCGCCGTCGGTAAATGTGCGCACGGAAAACCCTTCGGCCTCGAGCGCCATGGACACCGAGGTCAGGATATTGCGGTCGTCGTCGACCAGCGCGATGGTCTGCCCCACAAGCCCTCCTCTCCCCTTCTGCCCGTCTCCCGCCGCTTTACCCGGCGATGCCGAACACCGGGGCCACATAACAAAGATTTGGCCTCGACCGGCCGGTATCAAGTCCTTTTGGCCCGGAGTCACATTATCTGGTGCCATTAGCGCCGTAATAGGGCAGAATTCGGGCATACCGATCTGTCGGAATTTTAACCATGCCGTGGCCGGCCGCCCGGCAGGGAGAACGATTTCACGCCATGGCGACCCCCTCGCCCCCTTTTTCCGCGGGACCTCTGGCCCGGGGCCTGATCCGCGCCTCGGACCGGGCGAGCCTCGCCACGGCCCTGGTCGAGGGCGGCTGGCCCTATGCCTCGCTCGTGGTGGTGGCGTGCGACCATGCGGGCGCACCGCTGCTGATGCTGTCGGACATGGCGGAGCACGCGAAGAACCTGGCCGCGGCACGCGGGCGCTGCGCCCTGCTGTTCGACGGGACACGCGGGTTCGACAACCCGCTGGCCGGACCGCGGGTCACCGTCCTGGGCCGGTTCGCGCCCTGTGCCGACGCGGCGATGCTGGCCCGCTTCATCGCCCGCCACCCGGATGCCGACACCTACGCCGGGTTCGGCGATTTTCACCTGTACCGCATGGCCGTGGAGCGGGCCCATCTGGTATCCGGGTTCGGCATGATCCGGTGGATCGAACGGGCGGCGCTGCTGTTCGACACGGCGGAGGCGGCCGCGCTGGCCGAGGGCGAGGCCGGGATCGTCGCCCACATGAACGACGAACACCGCGACGCGGTCCAGCTTTATGCCCGTCTGCTGCTGGGGCTGGGCGGCGGCCCGTGGCGCCTGACCGGGGTCGATCCCGAGGGGGCTGACCTGCGCGCCGGGGGCGCGGTGGCCCGCCTGCCCTTCGACCAGCCGGTCTCGAACCCCGAAGAGGCCCGTAACGCGCTGGTTCGATTGGTTAAAAAGGCCCGCGCCGCACGCCGTCGCGACCGCTGAGAACCATTATTACGGCATTGCGGACGGACGGACGGCGTTCTATGTTGGCGCCAGCCGAACCGCGCCCAGATGCTCGATGCAGACGATTGCGGTGGGCTCAATTCCAATCAAGGGAGGCCGGCCACCCAATCGACAAGGACCGGTTATTTCAGGAGAGAGCCGTGGAGCAGTCAGGACCGCATATCAGCAGCTTCGGCGTCGAGAACCACGGTCTCCACAATGTGGAGATCGTGCATTGGAACCATCAGGCGCCGTCCCTTTACGAGGCCGCGCTGCGGCGCCATGAAGGCATTCTGTCTTCCGACGGCGCGCTTGTCACCAAGACCGGCGAGTACACCGGCAGATCCCCCAGGGACAAGTTCTTCGTCGAGGAGCCGTCGAGCAGGGGCGACATCTGGTGGGGCAGCGTGAACCAGCCCATCTCGCCGGAGAAATTCGACGTGGTGCACAAGAGGATGACGGACTATCTGCGCAACAGCGAGGTGTTCGTCCAGGACCTCTATTGCGGCGCCGACCCGGCCTTCCGCCTGCCCGTGCGCATCATCACCGAGAACGCGTGGCACAGCCTGTTCGCCCGCAACATGTTCATCGTGCCCGAAGACGGGGAACTCAAATCGTTCCAGCCGGCATGGACCGTGATCCAGGCGCCCAATTTCCATTCCAATCCCGAGACCGACGGCACCCGCAGCGAAGTGTGCGTGCTGGTCAACATCGCGAAGCGGATGGTGCTGGTGGGCGGCAGCCACTACACCGGCGAGATCAAGAAGAGCATCTTCACGGTGATGAACTGGCTGCTGCCGGCAAGCGGCGCCCTGCCCATGCACTGCTCGGCCAATATCGGCCCCAACGGCGACACGGCCATCTTCTTCGGCCTGTCCGGCACCGGCAAGACGACGCTGAGCTCGGATGCCTCGCGCACGCTGATCGGCGACGACGAGCACGGCTGGTCGGACAACGGCGTCTTCAACTTCGAGGGCGGCTGTTACGCCAAGACCATCAAGCTGTCGGCCGAGGCCGAGCCGGAGATTTATGCCGCCTCGCGGCGCTTCGGCACGGTGCTGGAGAACGTGGTGGTGGATGACGTCACCCGCCTTCCCGACTTCGACGACGGCTCGCTGGCCGAGAACGCACGCTCCAGCTATCCGCTCTGCTATATTCCCAACGCCAGCGCCACGGGCATGGGCGGCCACCCGGCGAACGTGGTCATGCTGACGGCCGACGCCTTTGGCGTGCTGCCGCCGATCAGCAGGCTGACGCCGGAACAGGCCATGTACCATTTCCTGTCCGGCTACACCGCCAAGGTCGCCGGCACGGAACGGGGCATGACCTCGGGCGCCGAGGCCACCTTCTCCACCTGCTTCGGTGCGCCGTTCCTGCCGCGCCATCCGACCGTCTACGCCCGGCTGCTGGGCGAGCGGATTGCCCGGCACAAGGCCAACTGCTGGCTGGTCAACACCGGCTGGAGCGGCGGCGGCTACGGCGTCGGCCAGCGCATGAAGATCGCGCACACCCGCGCCATGGTGCGCGCCGCGCTCGAGGGCAAGCTGGCCTCGGCGGCCGCCGCGCCGGATCCCAATTTCGGGCTGCTGATCCCCGAGACCTGCCCCAACGTGCCCGTCGAGGTGCTGAAGCCGCGCAACACCTGGAGCGACAAGAAGGCCTACGACTCGACGGCGCGCAATCTCGCCCAGCAGTTCGAGGCCAACTTCAAGCAGTTCGAGGAGCACGTGGACGACGAGGTCAACAAGGCGGGAATCCACGCCGCCGCGTGATCCTTCGTCGTTGCCGAACGAAGACGCGGGGCGGGCCGATGGTCCGCCCCGGCCGTTTCCGGGGCAGAAAGCTGGCGCAGGGCCCGTGATCCGCCTATAACGCGCCGGGCCCCCGCCATTCCCCGACCGGCTCCCATGACATCGCTCGCCGCCCTTTCCGACCGCATCGACCGCTGGCCCGGCGCGGCGCAGGCCGGCTTCTGGATGGTCATCATCGGCACGCTGGTCACGCTGACGCTGGTGTGCGTGCGCAAGGTGTCGCCCGGGGTCCACGTCTTCGAGATCGTGTTCTTCCGCTCGCTGTTCGGAGTCGCCGTCGTAGGGCCGTGGATGGCGCGGCGCGGCTTCGCCTCGCTCGCCCTCACCCGTCCCGGGCTGATCGCGCTGCGCGGCGCGCTCGCGTTCGTCGGCAGCGTGTGCATGTTCCTCGCCGCCACCATGCTGCCGCTGGCGGATGTCACCGCGATCACCTTTTCGCGTCCCATCGTCGCCGCCATCGCGGCCATCGTTTTCCTGCACGAGGTGGTGGGGCCGCGGCGCTGGGGCGCGATCGTCGCCGGCATCGTCGGCGCACTGATCATCGTCCGTCCCGGCATGGTGGATCTCAACCTCGGCGTGCTGCTGGTGTTCGGCACCGTGGCGGCGCAGACGTGGAACGTGATCAACCTAAAGATCCTGACCCGCACCGAGAAGCCGGACGCCATGGCGGTCTGGCACCTGATCAGCATGATCCCCCTGGCCCTGGTCGCCTCGCTGTTCGTGTGGACATGGCCGTCCATCGAGGCGCTGGGCTGGATGGCAGCCATAGGCGTGCTGGAGATGCTGGCCCAGCGCGCCATGAGCCGGGCCTACGCCGCGGCCGACACCACCGTGGTGCTGGCGTTCAGCTTTACCCGCCTGCCGGTGGCGGCCCTGCTCGGCTTCGTGCTGTTCGGCGAGGTGCCGGCGCTGTGGGTATGGGCCGGCGCCGCCGTCATCACCGCCTCATCGGTCTACATCGCGCACCAGGAATCGCAAGGAGGGCGAAAACCGCCGGCTGACCGGGCTTGAGGGGTGCCGGCTAATGCGCCTCGGCCCAGCTGGGGCCGGTGCCGATGTCGCACACCAGCGGCACGGACAGATGCGCCGCCCCTTCCATGGTGCGTTTGACCGCCGCGGCGGTCCTTTCCGCCTCCGCGTCCGGCACCTCGAACACCAACTCGTCATGCACCTGCAGCAGCATGCGCGCGCTCACCTTCGCGCCGGCGAGCGCATCGGGGATGCGGATCATGGCGCGCTTGATGATGTCGGCGGCCGCCCCCTGCAGCGGCGCATTGATGGCGGCGCGTTCCATGAAGTTGCGCCGCGCCGGGTTCTTGTCGTGGATGCCGGGCACATGGATGCGCCGGCCGAACAGGGTGGTGACGAAGCCGTGCTTGCGGGCGAAGTCGCGCGCCCGCTCCATGTAGTCCTGCACGCCGGGATAGCGCCTGAAATAGGCGTCGATATAGGCGCGCGCCTCGCCCTGGGCGATGCCGAGCTGGCGCGCCAGCCCGAACGGGCTGATGCCGTAGATGATGCCGAAGTTGATGGCCTTGGCGCGGTTGCGCACCGAGGGCTCCATCCCCTTCACGGGGACGCCGAAAACCTCGGACGCGGTCATGGCGTGGATGTCGGCCCCGTCGGAGAACGCCTGCTTGAGCGCGTCGATGCCGGCGACGTGCGCCAGAAGCCGCAGCTCGATCTGCGAATAATCGGCCGACAGCAGCACGTGGCCCTTCTCGGCGATGAAGGCATGGCGGATCTTGCGCCCTTCCTCGGTGCGGATGGGGATGTTCTGCAGGTTGGGATCGGTGGACGACAGCCGCCCGGTGGACGCCACCGCCTGGGCGTAGGACGTGTGCACCCGTCCGGTGGCGGGATCGATCTGGCCCACCAGCGCGTCGGTGTAGGTGCTCTTCAGCTTGGCGAGCTGGCGCCAGTCGAGCACCCGCTGCGGCAGGTCGTGGCCCTGCGCCGCCAGCCCTTCCAGCACGTCGGCGCCGGTGGCATACGCCCCGGTCTTGCCCTTCCTGCCGCCGGCGAGCCCCATCTCGTCGAACAGCACCTCGCCGAGCTGCTTGGGCGAGCCGATGTTGAATTCACGCCCGGCCAGCCTGTGGATCTCGACGCCGATCCCGGCGATGCGCCTGTCGAATTCCGCCGACAGGCGCCTGAGCTCGGTCGCGTCCACCTTGATGCCGGCACGCTCCATGTCCTCGAGCACCGGCAGCAGCGGCCGCTCGATGGTTTCGTAGACGCCGGCCAGGTGCTCGCTCACCAGCCGCGGCCTGAGCACGCGCCACAGCCCCAGCGTCACGTCGGCGTCCTCGGCGGCGTAGTCGGTCGCCTTGTCCAGCGCCACCCGGGCGAACGAGATGCGCGCCTTGCCGGTACCGGTGACAGCGTCGTACTTGATGGTGCTGTGGCCCAGGTGCAGCTCGGCCAGCTCGTCCATGCCGTGGCCGTGCGCGCCCGCGTCGAGCACGTAGGACAGCAGCATGGTGTCGTCCACCGGCGTCACGTCGACGCCGTAGCGCGCGAACACCTCGCTGTCGTACTTGGCGTTGTGCAGCACCTTGAGCACGCTGCGATCCCCCAGCATGGGCGCGAGCGCGGCAAGGGCGCGCTTGCGGTCGATCTGCTTTGGCGCCCCGTCGTTTCCCCCGCCCCCGTCGCCGGCGAGGTCCAGCGCCCCCTGGGTCGCCGGCGCCGTGTGGCCGACCGGGATATAGCAGGCGCGTGCGCCGTCCACCGGTTCGGCCAGCGCCAGCGACACGCCGACGAGATCGGCGCGCAGCGCATCGAGCGAGGTGGTTTCCGTGTCCACCGCAACCATCCCCTGAACGAGCGCCGCGTCGATCCAGCGCCGCAGGGTCTTCTCGTCCTGCACCAGCGCGTAGCCGCCGGTCCGGGGCTTCGCCTTCTGCGCGGTCTCGGTGACGTGGTCGACCAGATGGCCTTCCTCGGCCAGCCGCCCCCTGACCCGGGCGTAGAGGGACTTGAACTCCTGGGCTTCGAGGAAGCCGAGCAGGGCGCCGGGATCGGGCTCCTTCAGCTCCATCATCTCCAGCGGCGCGTCGACCGGAACGTCGTCCCTGAGCCGCACCAGCCGGCGCGAGATGCGCGCCAGCTCGGCGTTTTCCATCAGCCGCTCGCGCCGTTTCGGCTGGCTGATCTCCTCCGCATGGGCGAGCAGGTTTTCCAGATCGCCGTACCGGTTGATCAGCTCCGCCGCCGTCTTCACGCCGATGCCCGGCACCCCCGGCACGTTGTCGGTGGAATCGCCGGCCAGCGCCTGCACCTCCACCACCTTGTCCGGCGGCACGCCGAAGCGCTCCTGCACCTGGTCGGGGCCGATGACGGTGCCCTTCATGGGGTCCATCATGGAGACGCCGGGACGGACGAGCTGCATCAGGTCCTTGTCGGAGGAGACGATGGTGACCGTGTGCCCCTCCGCCAGCGCGTTCTTCGCGTAGGTGGCGATCAGGTCGTCGGCCTCGAACCCCGGCTTTTCCAGGCACGGCAGGCCGAAGGCGCGCACCGCGTCGCGGATCAGCGCGAACTGGGGGATCAGGTCCTCGGGCGGATCGGGCCGGTTGGCCTTGTAGTCCCTGTAGATCTCGTTGCGGAAGGTCTCGCGCGCCGAATCGAACACCACGGCGAGGAACTCGGCATCCGAATCGTCCACCAGCTTCATCAGCATGGAGGTGAAGCCGTAGACGGCGTTGACCGGCGTGCCGTCGGACCGGGTCATGGGCGGCAGCGCGTGGTAGGCGCGGAAGATGTAGCCCGACCCGTCCACCAGATAGACGTGGTCGCCGCCCTTTTTTCCGGCCGCCCTCTTGTCCTCCGCTTGCCCTGCGCTCATGCCCTCATGCCCGCCCGATCCTCTGATCGGGGCAGGATGCCGCAGGGTTGGAGGAGAGTCGAGGGTAGGAGAACGCGCCCGCCCGCGTCAGTGCCCGCCCGCCGGCGCGCCGGCCCTGAGCACGAAGCGGCGGTCGCAGTAGGGGCATTCCACCTCGCCCTTTTCCAGGCTGAGGAACACGCGGGGATGGCCGAGCGGGCCGCCATTGCCCTCGCAGGAGACGTTGATCTGGTCCACCTCGACGGTTTCGGGCGGCGGCGGGGCGGCAGGGGTGCTGGCCATGGGCAGGGATCCTCGGTGGTTGCGGGCGCGCGTTGACCGCACGGGCGCCGCGATGATACCCAATGGCCGCTCCGGTTCAAGCCGCACGACCGAGCGCCCCTTGCTGTCCACGATCCATGGTCCCGCTGTGCCTGGTGCGATACGACGATGGCTAATTCCCTGGTTCGCCGCCGGGATTCTGGCCGCCTGCACGCCGGTGGTCATGCCCATGGGCCCGGCGACGGAGACGCCGCGCGTGAACGGTGACGGCCTGATTGCCGCGGACGGCGCGGTGCTGCCGCTGAAGGTGTGGCGGCCCGAGGGGCGGCCGAAGGCGGCGATCCTCGGCGTGCACGGATTCAACGACTATGCCAACGCCTTCGCCCTGCCCGCCGCATGGTGGGCGGAACGGGGCATCGCCACCTATGCGTTCGATCAGCGCGGGTTCGGCGCCGCGCCCAACCGTGGCTACTGGGCGGGGACCGCCACCATGGTGGCCGACCTGCGCGCCGCCGCCGCCGCCGTGAAGGCCCGCAACCCGGGCGTGCCGCTGTGGATCGTCGGCGATTCCATGGGCGGCGCGGTGGCCATGGTGGCGCTGGCCGACCGGCCCGTCGACGGCGTCGACGGCACCGTGCTGGCGGCGCCGGCGGTGTGGGGCCGGAGCTACATGAACCCGCTGCAGCGGGGGCTGCTGTGGTTCTTCGCCCGCACCATCCCGTGGTACCCGCTGACCGGCCAGGGGCTGAACCGCAAGCCGTCCGACAATATCGAGATGCTGAAGGCGCTGTCGCGCGACCCGAAGGTGATCCGCGAGACCCGCATCGACACCATCGAGGGGCTGGTGGACCTGATGGATGCGGCGCTGGAGGCGGCGGCGAAGCTGGACGGCGCGCCGGTGCTGATGCTTTACGGGCGCAACGACGAGATCGTACCGGAAAGCCCGGTGCTGGCCGCCATGCGCCGCATGCCGAGGAACGGCCGCAACCGCGCCGCCTTCTACCCCCGCGGCTACCACATGCTGCTGCGCGACCTGGAGGGCGAGACGGTGTGGCGCGACATCGCCGCCTTCATGGCGGCGCCCGGCCAGCCCCTGCCGTCGGGCGCCGACGCCCGCGCCCGGGCACCGATGGCGAAGGTGGAATAGTTGCCGATCCCGATCGACAACGGTTCGGGCCGGGCGGAAACGATCGCTCTCAATCCCGCGGCGGGGCGAGCAGGATGTCGAAATGGCGGCGCAGCACGTCGGCGATCAGGTCGAAGCACGAGCCGTGGCGCACCACCGTGAAGTCGTGCACGTTGATCATGGTGGACGAGCGCCGATAGGCGGCCCAGCGCATCAGCCCGTAGTCGATCACCAGCTCGGCGATGTCCAGCACCTCCTTTTCGATGTGCTCGACGCGGAACTTGGTGCCCTTGAGCGACATGTTGGCCGACGAGCCGATCACCGGCCGGCCGGCCTCGAAGCTGAGCCGTCCGAGCTCGTTGAGCAGCGGTCCGGCGTTCATCAGCATGGCGATGGTGCCGTCGAGCGTGGTGCGGGAGAGCACCGCCGCATCCAGCCCGCCAAGCATGGGATGGTCCAGCCTGGCCGGCGCCACGGCGCCGAGCGGCAGGTCGTACCTTTCGGTGACGGTGCGCACCGCCGCGCGCGAGCGCGCCGGCAGCACGTGCAGCGCCGCGTGCAGTTCGGTGCAGCCGACCATGGCGTTGAGCTTGGAGGCGCCCCGCCGCTTGGCCGCGACGATGCGGTTGATGGCCGGCGTGGTGCAGCCGAGGATGACGTAGCCGACGGTGGTGGGCACCACGGCAATGCCGCCCCCCAGCAGCGCGTCCATGACGCGCGCCGCATCGGCACGGTAGTCGAAAAGCTCCATTCCCCGGGTCTCCCTGCCCTGTCCGCCGGCCTTTCCCGCGCGGGCGCGAATCTGGCAAATGCCCGGCCGCGGCACAACCCCGCCGGACGCGGTCGGAATTTTTCCCTAACCCTTTGTTTACCCTGTTCGGGCAATTTGACGGATCGATTCCTGCCACAGGCCGGGAGAATAAGGGCCGTGCACGACGTGTTTTCCGGCATTTCCGCCCGCGCGCAACCGGCACCGGCTGCGGCACGCCACGATTACGACCTGCTGGTGCTCGGCACCGGACCCGCCGGCCAGCGCGCCGCCATCCAGGCCGCCAAGCTGGGCAAGCGGGTCGCCATAGCCGAGCGCAAGTCGGTGGTCGGCGGGGTGTGCATCAACACCGGCACCATCCCGTCCAAGACGCTGCGCGAGGCGGCGCTGCACCTGTCGGGTTTCCGCGAGCGGTCCATCTATGGCGCGTCCTACGCGGTAAAACGCGACATCACGATGATGGACCTGCTGTTCCGCGCCGACGCGGTGGTGCGCAACGAGATCGACGTTACCCGGTACCAGCTCCAGCGCAACGGCATCGAGGTGATCCCGGCCACCGCCAGCTTCGTCGATCCGCATACGCCTCGCCTACCACGACGGGCGCGGCGTGCGCGAGGCCGGCGCCGGCGTGATCGTGATCGCGGTGGGCACGGAAACAACCCGCGACGATTCCGTGCCGCTCGACGGCCAGCGGGTCTTCACCAGCGACGACGTGCTCGGGCTGGACGCCATGCCGCGCAGCCTGACGGTGATCGGCGCGGGCGTCATCGGGCTGGAATACGCCACCATCTTCGCCACCCTTGGCGTGCGGGTGACGCTGATCGACAAGCGGCGCGAGATCCTGTCCTTCGTCGACACCGAGATCATCGACTCGCTGGTCCATCAGATGCGCCAGAACCGCATGACGCTGCGCCTCGGCGAGGCGGTGTGCGGACTGGAACCCGTCGCCGGGCCGAAGGGCCCGCGGGTGCGCATCGGCCTGGAAAGCGGCAAGCAGATCGTCACCGAGCGCGCGCTCTATTCCGTCGGGCGTACGGGCGCCACCGGCGGGCTAAACCTCGCCGCCGCCGGGCTGGCCCCCGACGAGCGCGGCCGGATTGTCGTCAACGACCGGTTCCAGACCGCGGTACCCCACATCTACGCGGTGGGCGACGTGATCGGCTTTCCGTCGCTGGCCTCCACCTCCATGGAGCAGGGGCGGCTTGCCGCCTGCAATGCCTTCGGCGTCATGGCGGACAGTGTGCCCGAGCTGTTTCCCTACGGCATCTACACCATCCCGGAGATCTCCATCGTGGGCGAGAGCGAGGAATCGCTGACCGCCGCCGGCGTGCCCTACGAGGTGGGCAAGGCGTTCTACCGCGAGATCGCGCGCGGCCAGATCATCGGCGACAACACCGGCATGCTGAAGCTGATGTTCCATGCCGAGACGCGCCAGCTTCTCGGCGTCGCCATCCTCGGCGAGGGGGCCAGCGACCTGATCCACATCGGCCAGGCCGTGCTCGCCCACGGCGGCACCGTGGACTACTTCATCAACACGGTGTTCAACTACCCGACGCTGGCCGAGTGCTACAAGACCGCCGCCTTCGACGGCATCAACCGGCTGGAATAGCGCGCCGGCGGCGCTTTTCCCGTCCTCCGGCCGGGGAGCCGCGCCGCCTCGACCGGCCAGCGCGACGTTTCGTCGCCGGATTTCCCCTTGTCCCTGCGCCCCGCATGAGCGACCATTCCGCATTGCAAAAGCGACTTGGCGCAGCAGCAACACATGGTGAATGCGATGGCCGACGAAGCGAAGGACGACCGGGAAATCGAATGCATCACCGTGGTGGCGCGCGAATTCACGCCGGCCGCCATGGAATACCATCGCCAGCGGCTGGGCGAGCAGCGCTACGCCATCGAAGGCCAGATCAAGCGCCACAAGTTCTATCTGGCCGAAGGACCGGGCCCGGCGAAGGAGCTGTTCGACGGCGAGCCCTACTACGCGGCCACCTTCGTGCGGCGGAAGGGCGGCAAGTAGGGCTCTTCCGAATCCGGGCGGCCGGCGCGGTATCGCGCGGGAAATCCGCTATTCCGCCGCCGCCGCCTTGACGAAGCCGCCCAGCCAGCGGCCCTTCTCGATCAGGTAGCCGCGCCAGATCCGCTCGATATCGGGCAGGGTGGACGCCTTCACCGCCGGGTGGGCCAGCAGCGCGTCGCGCCATGCCCTAAGGTGCGGGAAGCCGTCGACGATGCCGACGGAATACACCCGGTCGATGAAGGTGTAGCGCTGGAGGAACGGTGCGTAGGCCGCGTCCACCAGCGAGAAATCCGCACCGTTGAAATAGGGTCCGTCATTGCCGCGCTTCGCCAGCGCATCGTCGAGCTTGGCGAATACGCCGGGGATCTTCTGCCGGCGCTGGTGGAATTCCTCCTCCGTATCCGCATAGGCCGCGCCGGTGACCGCGCCGGCGAAGGTGGGGACGTAGTCGGTCCATGCCCGGTTGCGGGCACGCTGGAACGGGTCTTCCGGGTGCAGCCGCGGCGCCGCCACCTCGTCGAGATACTCGGCGATGGCGCTGGACTCGAACAGCGCGCGCTCACCGTCGACCACCAGCACCGGCACCTTGGAATGGGGCGAAATGGCGAGAAACCAGTCGGGCCGCTTCACCCGGTCGATATAGGCGATCTCGTAGTCGATGTTCTTGGCGCGCAGCACGATGGCGGCGCGCTGTACCCACGGGCATGTGTCGAAACTGCACAGCTTGAATCTGGACGCCATGAATTCCTCCCTGGACCGGGCCCGCCTCTCGCGGGCGGCGACTTGACCGACCCGGATGCTGGCATAGCGGCGGACCCGGTTCAATGCCCGGCGTCCGGACGGGACCGGCGCGGTTCCGCGTCAGCGGATCGAACTCTAGGTATGCCAGCCGCGCGCCCGCCGGAACAGGTCGGTCAGCCAGTAGGCCTGGGCGCCGATTGCGCCAAGCGGCAGCAGAATCCAGGCCACGCCGGCCACGGCCAGCGCCAGGACGATGACGCAGAAATCCGCCCGGCTCAGCTTGTGAAAAATGTAGATCAGCCAGTCGATCCAGTCCTCCGGCCTGCGCTCCGCCGCGGCCTGCTGGGCGCGCGTCTCCTGGCCGGGATCCTTCTTCGTCCGGGCGTGAAAGACGAGATCGACCGCGTAATCGATGGTGGCGCCGGCCGCCGCCGCCACACCAAGCCAGAGCCAGAGGCGCTCGCCGGTCGCGGAGGCGGTGCCATAGCCGAGCGCGGCGAAGAACGCGCTGTCGACCAGCCAGTCGGCCAGGTCGTCGAACCGGGCCCCCCATTCCGACGACAGGCGCTTGATGCGGGCGATTTCACCGTCGCAGTTGTCGAGCGTATAGCACAGGACCAGCAGCATGCCGCCGGCGATGCCCCATCCCCACGTTCCGGCGGCAAAGCAGCCGGCGCCGGCGAGGCCTGCCGCGAGGGAGAGCCCGGTGATGGCATTGGGCGTGAGCGGCGTGCGGACGAGGACGCCCGTCAGCCGGTAGGATAGGTGGCGGGTGAGGGGAAACAGCCGGGTCGGCGCCGCGGCAAAAGGCGCGGCCTCGGCGTGGGGCCGTGTGGACACGAGCGGGACCTTTCCCCTATTGCGGGCATGGCAAGCCTAGCGTTTCTAGCCAACCGCGGGCCGCGCCGCAAGAACGCGCTGGCCTTCTCTTCCGTCAGACCCTAAAAGGACCTCGGCCGGGTCCGCGACGGTACCGGCCCTTTCCGCCTGGCAAAGCGTATGAAAATCGCTTCCTATATCGGCCTGTTCGTCGGGCTGTCCCTCTTGATCGGCCTGGTCGCCTGGCAGGGCATCGCCGAGATCGCCGATCTCCTTCTGGCGTCGGGATGGACGCTGCTGCTGGTGCCGCTGATCTGGTTTCCCACCGTCTTCATGAACGCGCGGTGCTGGCAGCTCCTGTTCGATCCGCACCATGCGCCCCGCTTCTGGCAGGCGTTCTATGCCCAGTGGATGGGCCGCGCCGTCAACACCCTGCTGCCGGTAGCCTCGATCGGCGGCGAGGTGGTCAAGGCGCGCGCCCTCATCCTGTGGGGGATCGAGGCACGCCACGCCAGCGCCTCGGCCGTGGTCGACAAGACCGTGCAGGTGGTGACGATCATCATCTGGGGCGTTGCCGGCGTCTGCCTGCTGGCCTGGTCCTCACTGGACGACGGACTGGTGATTTCGGCGTCCGTCGGCCTTGCCCTGCTGGGGGCCGGGGTAGCTGGATTCCTGGTGGTACAGCGGGCGGGTATTTTCGGCATGATGGCCGCTTCGGCGCAAAAGGTATCCCGATCGGATTATTTCGGCGATCTGGTCGTCCGTGCCAACGAGGTCGACCATGTCATCCGCTCTCTCTACCGCCGGCGCGGACGGCTGCTTGCCGCCACGCTGTGGCGCCTCGCTGCCCTGGTCCTGCAGACCGGCGAGGTCTGGCTGGCGGCGCTGCTGCTGGGCCACCCGATCGCCGTCGTCGAAGCGCTGATGCTCAAGAGCCTGAGCAGCACCTTGAGCGACGCGGCCTTCGTCGTTCCCAACAGCTATGGGGTGCAGGAAGGCGCCTTCATCCTGCTCGGCGGGCTCATCGGACTGACGCCGGACGTCTCGCTCGCCATTTCGCTTGCCATCCGCATCCGGGAGGCCCTCATCGACGTGCCCGGGCTGGCATTCTGGCAGCACACCGAAGGCCGCGCTTTCATCCGGCGCCGCCGCGAGCGGCAACGGGCCGCCGGCGCGGCGGAGGGAACGGTCGCGCCGGACGCCCGTGCCTGATCGCATCCCGTCGGCAGGGCGCCGGATGGATTTGCATCCAGCCCGGATAGGGAATATTCCTGGCGGCCTTGGTCGCCTTGTCTCGAACCTGGAGCCTACGGTCGTCTTATGGATTTTCTCCCGGTCGCGACGGTCGCCACTGCCGTCCTTCTGTTCTGTTCCCTGGTCTATACGGCATTCGCAATTGAGCGGGTCGCCAATTTCAGGCGGCGGCTGAAACGGAAGCAATCCGGATACTTTTCCCCGCCGGTGACGCTGCTCAAGCCCATGTGCGGCCTCGAGGTGGGGCTGGCGGAGAACCTGCGCTCGTTCTGCCGCCAGAATTATGACGACTTTCAGATCGTGTTCGGTGTGCGCGACCGGAAAGACCCGGCGATCGCCGTCATCAATGCCATCCGCGAGGAGTTCCCCGAGCGCGATATCGAACTGGTGATCGACGACCGGGTGCTCGGGTCGAATTACAAGATCAGCAATCTCATCCACATGTTTCACGCCGCCAAACACGATTTCCTGATCGTGTCGGACAGCGACATGCGGGTCGACCCCGACTATATCCGCACGGTGGTGGCCCCGTTCGAGCGCGAGGAGGTGGGTGCGACAACCTGCCTGTACTCGGGCAGCGTCCACGGCGGCCTGGCCTCGCGGCTCGGCGCGGTCTTCATTAACGACTGGTTCCTCCCGTCAGCGCTGATCCCGATGGCATTTGGCGAAATCGCCTTCTGTTTCGGCGCGACAATGGCTATCCGGCGGCGGGCGCTGGAGAAGATCGGCGGCTTCGACTCGCTGGTCGACATTATCGCCGACGACTACATGCTGGGCCAGCGCACGGTCGAGCAGGGCTACAAGATCGCCGTGGTGCCCTATGTCGTCGACAACGTGGTATTCGAACGCGGATTGAAGTCGCTGTTCCTGCACGAGCTTCGCTGGGGCCGCACCATCCGCTCGGTCCAGCCGGCCGGATATGCGCTGTCCTTTATCACCGACATGTTCGCCGTTTCCCTGATCCTTGCGGTGATGACGTTTTTTGCGACTTCGTCTCTACCCCTGGCCCTGGCGCCGGTGGTCGCCAGCCTTGCCCTGCGCTACGCGCTGCACCATATGGTTTCGGTTACGATCGCGCCGCAGGGACACTATTCACCGTGGTTGCTGCCCCTGCGCGATCTGCTGTCCTTCGCCGTAAGGATCTGCGTTTATTATGGCAACAAGGTGCACTGGCGCCAGCAGGTGCTGGTGGTAAAGCCTCACGGCGTTTCGAGAAAATTCGTCCATCCACTCCGGGATCACGCGGTTCGTCATGAAAAGCACCCTGTTTCTCAGCCCACCGACTTTTGACGGGTACGACGGCGGGGCAGGCTCGCGCTATCAGTGCAAACGGGAAGTAAAGTCGTTCTGGTACCCGACCTGGCTCGCCCAGCTGGCGGCCCTGGTGCCCGGAAGCCGGCTGATCGATGCGCCGGCGCGCGGGCTGTCGCTCGACGACCTGCTGCCGCTGGCCGGCGACCACGAGCTTCTCGTCATCTACACCAGCACCCCGTCGTTTCGGAACGATACCAGGGTGGCCGAGGCGTTCAAGGCCGCCAATCCGAAGCTGATGGTCGGCTTCTGCGGCGCCCATGTGGCCGTCAACAACGAGGCGTCGATCCAGGCTTCGGCCGCCATCGACTTCGTCTGCGACAGCGAGTTCGACTTTACGATCAAGGAGATCGCGGAAGGCAGGCCGCTCGACGAGGTATCCGGCATCACCATCCTCAGGGACGGGCGACCGCACTTCACCGGCAAGCGGCCGCTGATCGCCGACATGGACTCCCTGCCGTGGGTGACGCCGGTCTACAAGGAGCATCTGGTCCCGGCGGATTACTACAACGGCTACATGCTGCATCCGTACATGTCGTTCTACACGGGGCGCGGCTGCAAGTCGCGCTGCACGTTCTGCCTGTGGCCGCAGACCATCGCCGGCCACACCTACCGCACGCGATCGGTAGAGAACGTGGTGGCCGAGATCGCCTGGGCGCGCGACAACTTCCCCGAGGTCAGGGAATTCTTCTTCGATGACGACACGCTGACCGACAACGCCCCCCGCGTCGAGGCGCTCGCCCGCGAGCTCGGCAAGCTCGGCATCACCTGGTCGTGCAACGCCAAGGCCAACGTGCCGTACGAAACGCTGCGCATCATGAAGGAGAACGGGCTGCGCCTGCTGCTGGTCGGCTACGAATCGGGCAACCAGAAGATTCTCCACAACATCAAGAAGGGAATCCTGGTCGAGCGGGCGAAGCAGTTCACCCGCGACTGTCACAGCCTCGGAATCCTGATCCACGGCACCTTCATCGTCGGCCTGCCGGGCGAGACCGCCGAGACCATCGAGGAAACCATCCGCTACGCCCAGGAGCTCGATCCCAAGACGATCCAGGTTTCCCTGCCGGCCGCCTATCCGGGGACGTTCCTTTACGGCCAGGCGAAGGAAAACGGATGGCTGGTCGCCGAGGACGGCGCGCAGCTGGTCGCCGACAGCGGCGTGCAGAACAGCGTGCTCAACTACCCGCATCTGTCGAAGGAGGAGATCTTCAAGGCGGTCGACACGTTCTACAAGCGCTTCTATTTCCGTCCGCGCAAGATGGCCGCCCTCTTCTATGACATGTGCCGGGACTGGCAGGTGATGAAGCGGCAGCTCCGCGAAGGTGTCGAGTTCTTCCGCTTCCTGTGGGGCCGGGAGAACGCGATCTGAAACGGCTGATTGTCACCGGCGACGACTTCGGCCTGTCCCTGCCCGTCAACCGGGCCATCGAGATGGCGCATGGCGACGGTATCCTGACCACGGCGTGCCTGATGGTGGCGGCGCCGATGGCGGCGGATGCCGTGGACCGGGCGAAGCGGCTACCGTGCCTCGGCGTCGGACTGCATGTGGTCGTCGTGCGCGGCCGTGCCACGTTGCCGCCCGCGGCGATCCCGGATCTGGTGGATCGCGACGGGCGCTTCGATAACAATCTGGTCCGTGCGGGGCTCCGCTATTTCTTCCTGCCCAATGTCCGTCGCCAGCTTGCGGCGGAGATTCGCGCCCAGTTCGAGGCCTTCCGCGCCACCGGCCTGCGGCTCGACCATGCCAACGCGCACAATCACATGCAGCTTCATCCCACCGTGCTGGGTCTGATCATCCGGATCGGCGCGCCGCACGGCCTCCGCGCCATGCGGGTTCCGTTCGAACCCCTCGCCGGGGCGGGCGTCCGGTCCATGACACGGCTCGGCGGCTGGCTGCTGCTGGCACCGTGGATCGCGGCGATGAAACGGCGCATGGCGCGCGCCGGAATCCGCTACAACGATCGCGTCTTCGGGCTCGCGGACACCGGCCGAATGGACCGAGAGCGCGTCATGACGCTGCTCCGCTGCCTGCCCGACGGCATCACCGAGATGTTCTTCCACCCGGCCACTGACGATGCGTGGCCGGAGGCGGATCCGAACGCCGCGGGATTCCGATTCAGGGACGAGTTGGCGGCCCTGGTCGACGCCGGCGTGCGTGCCCGCGTCGCCGCCACCGGCGCCAGGCTGGCCCGGTTCAGCGACCTGGACTGAGCCCGGTTTCCATTCACGTCATGCAGCCATAAGCGATTCCATGCTCGGCGGTTCCTGGACACACAAGCTTGCCCGCATCTGCATCCGGCCGCTGGTCGGCACGCCGGTCACCCCCAACCATATCACCGTGCTGCGGCTGTTTACCGGCATCGCGGCCTGCGCCTGCATCGCCGTCGGCGCGCGGGAATGGGACATCTGGGGCGGCTGGCTGTGGCTGCTTTCGGCCTTTCTCGACCGGGCGGATGGCGAGCTGGCCCGCGTCGGCGGTCAATCGAGCGCGTTCGGCCACAGGCTCGACTATGTCAGCGATGTCGCCGTGACCTCCCTCTTCTTCGTCGGCGCCGGCATCGGCCTGCGCCACGGCGCAATCGGCGACTGGACGATCCTGTGCGGCATTGCGGGCGGCGCGGGCGTGGTCGCCGCCGAAATCCTCGCCGAGGAAATCGACCAGGCAAACAAGGACAACGGAGAAAAGGCCTATCCGGGCTTCGCCGGCTTCGACTTCGACGACGTATTGTACCTATTCGCGCCGGTGGTCTGGCTCGACTGGCACTTTCCGCTCGTGGTCGGCGCCGCTGCGGGCGCGCCGGCCTTCGCGCTTCTGACCTGGACCAGGCTGCGCCGCCAATCCGGGACCCGGGGCCGTTTGCCCCCCGGCAGCGGCTAGATCCTGTCCGCTCACGCGGAATCGCTCCGGCCTACCGCTCCCACAGGCCCTCGACCGCCGGAGCGACGATGTGTTCGTAGTCCACCGGCGCATCGAGCATGCCGGCATCCACCGCGAAGCGGTTCATGCTGGCGACGAAATCGCGGCTGATGACCGTGCTGTAGTAGGGCAGGTCGCGCTCGATCAACCGTCCGATCAGCCCCGCCTCGAATTCGGGAAAGAGCTTCCTGCCTACCTGTGCGGCAAGCCCGACATCGGCCTTGAGCGCCCGATGGGTGCGCACGATGGCCCGCACGGCAGCGGCGGCCGCCTCGGGCCTTTCCGCCAACAGTCGCTCGGTGGCGACCAGCGCCGGCTGGGTAAAGCCGAACGCCGCTGCGGGGCCGTCGCCGCGGCGCACGTCGATGACGATGGCGCCGACGCCGCGCTCCACCGCCACCTCGGCGCCCATGCCGTTGGCCCAGAAGCCGTCGATGGTACCGGCGCCGAGCGCCTCGGCCGCTGCGACGCCGAAGGATACCCCGTGGGGCACGCCGCCGGGCAGGGGCATGATGGTGATGTCGTTGGCTGCCGGGTCCATGCCGCCGGCGCGCAGCATCAGCCGCAGCCCGACATCCACCATGGGCGCCGCCACCAGGCGCCTGCCGCGCAGCGCCGACAGGTCGCCACGCGCAATGTTCAGATCCTTTCGCATGACCAGGAACCAGTACATGCCGTGCGACAGCGCGCACAGCAGGCGCTGCCCCGCGAAGCGGGGAAAGGCCGCCAGCCCGGCGTGGGACGATCCGGCGACGAAATCGCACCCGCCGTCGCGCAGCGCCGCGAACGAGGCGCTGACCGGAAAGACCAGCTCGTGGGCGACGTCGAGCCCCTCGTCACGGAAAAACCCGAGCTCGACGGCGGCAAGGGCCGGAAAGTAGGAGTTGGAAACGAGGTCCGGCAGGGCAAGCTTCATGACGCGCCTTCGCTCCTCGCATGAACCGCAACGACCATTCTTCCTAGCACGATTCCGGCACGGGGAAACCGTACCCAACCCGGGACGCAGGATTTACCGGGGATCGAACAAAGATTAAGGGGTGGCGCGCCAGAGCGGAGAAACGTCGAAGCACAACCGCGGGGGAGCGGCCAGGGTCGGCGTGGCGGATGGCTGCGAGCCCGGAGAAAGAATGGCGCACCCGGCGAGATTCGAACTCACGACCTCTGCCTTCGGAGGGCAGCGCTCTATCCAGCTGAGCTACGGGTGCGCGTGCGGCTCGCGCCGCCGAGGCGGAGATTAGCCCAAGCCGTGTCGGGGGCGCAAACATCTTGCGCAGGGGCGGCCGTCCGTGCCAACGCCTTGGTGCGCAGCGAAATCTGTGCCACAGTGCGGTTCCATGAAGGATAACGATAACAAGGCCGTGCAGGGCGAAACGACGATGACCCGGGCGGTGGGGCGGATCATGGCCGTGCCGCGGCTGGTGATCGGCGTCCTGATCCTGTTCTCCATCGCGCTGAACTTCGCGAATGTGGTCGGGCGCTACGTATTCCTCTCGCCCATCATCTGGGCCGAGGAGGTGATGATCTTTCTCATGATCTGGTGCGTGTTCATCGGTGCCGTGGTGGTGTCGTGGGATGACCGCCACCTGCGCATGGACCTTCTGTCGCTGCACCTGACCAGCGCGTGGCGACAGGTGGTGAACGGAACCGTCGCAGCGCTCTCCCTCGGCGCGTTCGCCCTCGTTGCCGCCCAGTCCTGGGAGGCCGTCACCCTGTTCGCGCGGCTGGGCCAGAGGAGCACTACCGCCGGCATCCCCATGGTGATCCCGCATTCGGCGGTCCTCATCGGCTTCGCGCTCATGTTCATTGCCGTCGCCGCGCGCTTCCGCGCCATCGTCTCGGGCACGTTGCAATCCGACGTTGACGTCGTGACCGACGCCTATCGGGACGCGGGTGCATCAAGCTAAAGGCTGAACCCGCACAAGCGGGACGGAAAAAAGCAATGGAGAGGCTGCGTCCATGGGTTGGGTAATGGCTGTCCTGCCGCTGGTCCTGCTGGTCCTCGGCTTTCCCATATTTCTGATCCTGCTGCTGACCTCGGCGGTGCTCGTGCTGTTCTTCATGGGCATCCCGGCGACCCAGCTCCACATCACCATGTTCGGCAGCGTCGACAAGTTCGCGCTGATCGCCGTGCCGTTCTTCCTGTTCGCCGGCGAGCTGATGGGACGCGGCGGCATTTCGAAGCGCATCGTGAACTGGACGCTGGCGCTGTCGGGAAACGTGCGCGGCTCGCTCGGCATCACGACCGTGGGCGCCTGCACCATTTTCGGCGCCCTGTCGGGTTCGGCCCCGGCGACCGTCGCGGCGCTGGGGCGGCTTCTCTACAACCCGTTGCGCGATGCCGGATATGGCGAGCGCTTCACCAATGGCGTCCTGACCTCGTCGGGCGCCATCGCCGTGGTCATCCCGCCCTCCATCGCCATGATCCTCTATGGCGCAGCGGCCGAGCAGTCGGTGGCGCTGCTGTTCGTCGCCGGCGTCGTTCCCGGCATCCTGATGGCGCTGATGATGGCCGCGTACGTCTATGTCTACGCCACGCGCCGGGACATCCGCGAGGGCCGGCCCTTCAGCTGGTCGGGCGTCCTGCATGCCAGCCGCGACGGGGTATGGGCGCTCGGTACGCCGGTGATCATTCTCGGCGGCATTTACGCCGGCGTCGTTTCCCCCACCGAGGCGGCAGGGATCGCCTGCGTTTACGCCATCTTCGTCACCCGGTACGTCTATCGGGATATCGACTGGAAGGGCATCTGGGACGTGGCGATCAGTTCCATGTACCTGACCGCGCAGGTCCTGATCATCGTCGCCGCCGCCGGGGTCTACAGCTGGCTGCTCACGGTCAGCAGCGTGCCGCAGAACCTGGTCGCCGCCATCGAGGCGCTGAAGCTGGAACCGTGGATGCTGCTGCTGGCGGTCAACCTGCTGCTGCTCATCGTCGGCTGTTTCCTCGACCCCAACTCGGCGATCCTGATCCTCACGCCGCTGCTGATTCCCGTCATGCAGGCGCACGGGGTGGACCTGATCCATTTTGGCATCATCATGACGGTGAACCTGGCCATCGGCATGTTCACCCCGCCGTTCGGGCTCAACATCTTCGTCGCCCAGGCCATGTTCAAGTCGCCGCTGAAAACGATCTACCCCGGGCTGGTGCCGTTCATCCTGGTCAACCTCGTGGCGCTGTGCTTCATCACCTACGTGCCGGGGCTGTCGCTCTGGCTGACCCGGTTCGTGGGATGAAAGCGGGAAACACGAAAAAAAGGCCGGAATATCTCCGGCCCCTTTTCGGACCGTCAGGCGAGACGGCCCCATACCAAGGGACTTTGAGCCTGGCCTGGCCTGGCCCGTCCCGCTCCCCCACCCGGCCACCCAAAGGATACTGTCGTCGGGTGGCCGGGTGGGGGAGCGGGCCCGGCCAGGAGTCGGCCTTAACGGCCGCTGATATCACTTGGCGGTCTTTTTCGCCACTGCGACAAGGCGGTCATAGGCCGGCCTGAGCGCCGGATTCTTCGCCACCACCGACTCTCCCGCCGCACGCACCAGGCGCATCAACTTTTCACGCTCGGCGCCCTGCATGTCGACGATCGCGCCGCCGTTCTTTTTCCAGATGCTGCGGAACAGCACGTGCTGCTTGCGCGCATATTCATAGACTTCGCTGTCGAGCTTTTTCCCTTCCTCGATCATGATCTGCCGCAGGTCCCCGGGCAGCCGGTCCCACCATACCTTGCTGACATAGGCGACGGGCGTGATCATCGTATCGGCGGTTTCGGTCATGGTCTTGGAAACCGTCCAGTACTTGAACGGCACGAACACCACAATGCCCGAGCGCACGCCGTCGATGGTACCCCGCTGCACCGCCGGCAGCACCGAAATCAGCGGCATGGGCACGCCGGCCGCACCGAGGCGGCGCATGATCTCCACTTCCATCTGCGATCCCAGCACGCGCAGCTTCAGGCCCTTGAAGTCGTCGACCTTGCGGATGGCGCCCTTGCGGCTCACCACCGCCATCGGGTTCGACACGTAGACGCCGAGACCCTTGATCCCCTTGGCCTCGCCGAGGGCGAGAAACCAGTCGCGGAAATCGGGGTGGGTCACCGCCCGCTGGGCATGCGCCCAGTCCTTGAACAGGCCGGGCGCATCCACTACCTGGTAGCGCGACTCGACGCCGGTGACGAAGCTTACCGGGCCGATCCAGGCCTCGACCGTGCCAAGCTGCAGCCCCTCGATCTGGCGCGGGATGGCGCCAAGCTGGCTGGCCGGAAACAGCTTGATGTCGATGCGCCCCGGGGCGCGCGCCTCGACCCGCTGCTTGAACAGTTCCATCCAGTGATTCTGGTCGCCGCGCGGCGTGGCGGTGCCGAATTTCATGGTAAACTTCTGCGCCGTCGCCGTACCGGCCGGGAGCGCAAGCGCAAGCGCCATTGCTACTGCGCCGGCCCTTGCGAACGAACGATAGGTTGTCATTTCACGCTCTCCTTGTTCCGGGTTTTCCGTCCGCCCCGTGATCGCTGCACGGCCTGCCGACGTTCCCGTTCGGTCGTGGCCGCGCCCTCAGGCGGTCCGGTGCAGCCGGCGGCCGACGAACAGCTCGCGGGCGACCAGCAGGACAGCCAGCGCCAGCCCCGCCGCATCGATCATCTCGCCATGCGGCACGGCGCCAGCCGGCACGAACATCATCAGCCCGGCCAACGTGAAACCGACGCGCATGGCCGGCGACAGCGGCCGCATGCAATAGCCCACCACCGCCGCCGAGATCATCCACACGCCGGCAAAGGCCGTAACCAGCGCCACCGCAATGGGGACCGCGGCACCCTTGAGCAGCAGCGACGGCGCGTTTACGAACAGGAACGGTATGATGTAGGCGATCCAGCCGAATCGCACGGCCGCCCAGCCGGTCTTCATCGCATCGGTACCGGCAAGGGACGCGGCGGCGAAAGCGGCGATGGCCACCGGCGGCGTGATCATGGACATCATGCCGAAATAGAGAACGAACATGTGGGCCGCCATGGGCTCGACGCCCACCTTGACCATCGCCGGAGCAACCAGCGCGGCAAGCAGCACGTAGACGCCCACCGTCGGCATGCCCATGCCGAGGATGACGCACACCACTGCCGAGAGAAATAGCAGCAGCCAGACGTTCTCGCCGCCCACCTTGACCAGCACGATGGTAAGCGAAAAGCCGAGCCCGGAGATGTTCAGCACGCCGATGATGAAGCCGGCAGCCGCGGTGATCATCAGGATGTCCAGCGACGCGACCCCGGTCTCGCGCAGGGCGTCGACCAGCCCGCGCGCGGGCAGCCGCTTGCCGCCATAGCCGAGCAGCGTGCCGGACACCACCAGTACCAGGGCGCCCGACAGCGCCGCAAGCTGCGGCGACCAGTTGAGCCAGAACAGGGTGCCGATCAGCACGGCGAAGGGGATAGGATAGTGCCAGCCCGCGACCAGCACCTTGCCAAGGGCCGGGATCCGGGATTCCGGGACGCGGGTAATACCGTTGCGCCCCGCCAGCAGATCGGTCTGCACGAACAGGGCAAAATAGTAGAGTACCGCGGGCACCAGAGCGGCGAGAACCACGTCGGTGTACGGCACCTGCAGGAACTCGGCCATCAGGAACGCGGCAGCACCCATCACGGGCGGCATGAGTTGCCCGCCGGTGGACGCCACCGCCTCGATGGCGCCCGCCACGTGCGCCGGATAGCCGCCCTGGCGCATCAGCGGAATGGTGATGACGCCGGTGGACACCACGTTGGAAACGGCACTGCCGGAAATGGACCCGAACAGTCCCGAAGCCGTCACCGCAATCTTGGCCGACCCGCCGCGGTAACGGCCCATGAGCGCCAGCGAAAGGTCGGTAAAGAACGCTGAGCCACCGGATGCGAAGAGGAGCTGGCCGAAGAAAACGAAGGCAATGACGATGGTCGTCGCCACCACCATGGGCAGGCCGAGCATGCTGCCCGGATCCCAGGCGAGATAATAGAAGAGCTGTCCTAGCTTGACCGGGCGACCGGCCAGTTCGCCGGGAATAAGGTCGCCGACGAGCGCGTAGGCGAGAAACACCAGAACCACCAGCACGAGCGCGTTGCCCACCGTGCGGCGCAGTCCCTCGATCACCAGCGGTATGGCAATGAAGGCAACGACGAGCCCGTCGGTCGGCCGCGAAACCACCTCTTCGGACAGGATGGGAAAGCGCACGGCGATGTAGGCCGCCGTCGCGGCGCTGGCAGCCGCGGCGATCCAGTCGTACCAGGGCACGATGGCGCGTGGCCCACCCCGGCGCGCCGGCACGGAAAGAAAGATCGCCGTCAGCGCAAGGCCCAGCATGCCGCCGAGGAACTGCTCGGTGTAGAGCAGCAGTCCCAGCGCCTCGCGATAGAAGTCGGCCGCGTAGGCGATGGAGGCGAGCGTCAGCAGCGTGGCGACAAGCGCGATAAGCCCGCGCACGCCCGCAGAAGCGGGCTGCGCGGGCCCGGAGGCCGGACCGTCGGTCATCTATGTCATTTCTTCGGCGGCCAGGCGCCGATCTCCTTGTAGTACTTCAACGCACCGTCATGGAACTTCACGGCGCCCATGTCCTTGACCATGCGGTTCGGCTCAAACCCCGCCAGCGGCCGGAAGCCCGCCACCAGCGCGGCCTTGTTCTGGTGCATGATCCTGGTGAGCTTGTAGACCGTGTCGACGGAAACCTTGGTGCTGGTCAGTACCAGATAGTCGTACGCCATCACGTAGGTCGGCGCGGTGATGCCGACCATTGTCTTCGACGGCTTCAGCATGGCCGCATACGCGACCGGCACGAACTTGCGCGTCTTCGCCATCGCCGCCGGATCGGGATCGAGGGACAGCGCACGGATACCGCCGACCTTGGCGTCGGTTTCCGCGACCTTGCCCGAGCCGAGCGCGAAATAGAACGCATCGGTCTTGCCGGCGGCGAAGTCGTTCGCCCCGCCCGCCACGTTCGGCACCCGTACCACCTGAAGATCCTCCATGGACAGCCCGGCATTGGCGATCATGCCCTGGGTCAGCCGGTGGATGATGCGCTGGCTGGCGTAATCGCCCGGCACCCGCTTGCCCTTGAGATCGGCGAGCGTCTTGATCGGCGAATCCTTGCGCACGAAGATCGCGGTGCGCAGCGGGGTCATGATCGCCACCACCCGCACGTCGGGCTGGGGCTTGCCCTTGTAGATCACCTGGCCGGTAACGGCGTAAGTGGTTTCCAACTCGTTGGCGAGGCCGAACTCCACTTCCTTGGCGTTCACGGCGGGGACGTATGCGCTACTGCCGCCGAACGGCTGGATACGCATGGAAAGGCCCTTGTCGGACGCCACCTTGGAAATTGCCGCACCGGCGGAATAGGTGAAGAAGCCCTGTTTGCCGGTACCCATGCCGACGGCCTGCGCCGAGGCGGGAGCCGTACTCGACAAGGCGGCAAGCGCCGCGGCTGCCGCAATCAGTCTTGTGTATTTTTCGTGCATCTGATTCGTCTCCCTTGCTGGCATCGTTCCCTGTTTCCGGTCCCCGACGATCCCGGGCCCTGCCAGGACGCGCCCGGCGTCGACCGCGAACCGCCTGCCGCGTGTTACTTCGACGGCCAGGCCCCAATCTCCTTGAACAGCCTGAGCGAACCGGCATGGAACTTGAGCGCGCCCATGTCCTTGCTCATGCGCTCGGGATTGAACCCGGCCAGAGGCTTGAAGCTGGCAGCCAGTTCCTTGCGGTGATCGTGCATGATCCTGGCCAGCTTATAAACTTTTTCCGCCGGCACCTTGGCGTTGGTAACCACCAGATAGTCATAGGCCATCAGGTAGATGGGCTTGTCGATGCCGACGCGCCCCGGGCCCGGCTTCACCAGGTCCGCATAGGCGACCGGCACGAACTTGCGCAACCTCTCCATCGCCGCCGGCGAAGGATCGATGGGAAGCGGCCGGATACCGCCGACCTTGGCGTCGGTTTCACGCACCTTGCCGGCGCCCAGCGCGAACATGAACGTGTCGGTCTTGCCGGTTTCGAAGTCGTTCGCCCCGCGCACCACATGGGGCACCGGCACCGGCTTGACGTCGTCATAGCTGAGCCCGACATTGGCGAGCGTGCCCCTGGTCAGCAGGTCGAGCACGCGCTGGCTCGAATAGACGGTGGGCAGACGCTTGCCCCTGAGCTGGGCCGCGCTGGTAATCGGCGAGTCCTTCTTGACCCACAGCGCCGAATAGAACGGGGTCAGGATGGAAACGACCCGCACATCGGGTTGCGGCTTGCCCTTGTAGATCACCTGTCCGGTCACCGCGTGCGTGGCATCGAGCTGGTTGGCGAGACCGAACTCCACCTCGTTGACGTTGACCGCGGGCAAATAGGCGCTGGTGCCGCCGAACGGCTGGATGCGCATGGCGAGGCCGTTGTCGGACGCTACCTTGGCGATCGCGGCACCGGCGGAATAGGTGTAGAAGCCCTGCTTTCCGGTCCCCATGCCAACAGCCTGCGCCGACGCCCGGGTCGCAGGCACCAGCGCGGCCAGCGCCGCCGCGGTCGCGATCACGAGTGAATTTCTTCTGAACATCTCGTCTGTCTCCCGTTTTGGCCCCATGCCCTGGTTCCGGCCGATCCCAGGATTTCAATAGCGTGCCCGCTGTCGGATTTCGACCGCGAACCGCCGCTACGCAATCACTTCGGCGGCCAGGCGCCGATTTCCTTGTAATAGCGGATCGCCCCGGCGTGGTACTGTACCGGATCCATGTTCTTCGCCATGCGCGCCGGATTGAACGAGCCAAGCGGCTTGAAGCCGGATACCAGCGCCGCCTTGTTCCGGTGCAGAATCCTGGTCAGCTTGTAGACTGCATCTTCCGGCATCCTGCTGTTGGTCAGCACCAGATAATCGTACGCCATTACCCAGGTCGACTCCGATACGCCGACGAACTGGCCCGCCCTGAGCCGCTCCGCATAGGCGACGGGCACGAATTTGCGCACCCGCTCGAACGCCTCCGGCGACGGATCGAACGGCAGGGCGCGAATACCGCCCACCTTGGCATCGGTTTCCGTCACCTTGCCTGCGCCGAGCGCGAAATTGAACGCGTCCGATTTACCGGCGGCGAAATCGTCGGCACCGCGGCCGACATGGGGTACCGGCACCGGCTTGATGTCGGCATAGCTCAACCCCGCATTGGCCAGCGTCCCCTGCACCAGAAGATCGAGAACCCGCTGGCTGGAATACTGGGTCGGCACCCGCTTGCCCTTGAGGTCCTTGAGGGTGTCGATCCCGGAATCCTTGCGGACGAACAGGGCCGAGCGCAGCGGGGTCAGCACCGACACCGCACGCACGTTCGGTTGCGGCTTGCCCTTGTAGATCACCGCGCCGGTGACGGCGTACCGCGTCTCCAGTTCGTTGGCGAGGCCGAATTCCACCTCGTTGGCATTGACCGCGGGCACGTAGGCGCTGGTGCCGCCGAATGGCTGGATGCGCATGCCCAGCCCGTTATCGGACGCCGCCCTGGCGATGGCCGCGCCTGCCGAATAGGTAAAAAATCCCTGCTTGCCGGTCCCCATGCCCAGCATCTGCGCCGATGCTGACGCGATACTTGCGACGGAAACAACCGCGGTGACGGCAAGAAAATTTCCGGCGATCATCCCTGTTCTCCTGTTAGTCGCACTTTAACTGCGGCGCTGTTGCAGGAATGCATAGCATATTCGGGCTTTGACGCCTACAGTCGGGGGACCGGCGCGCCATGCGGCGTGCCCGATAAACCGTTTCCGTTACGGCGAATTAACGCCGTGTGGCCTTACGATCGACAGAACAACCACAGCGTTCCCATCACGGGACGGTCGTATTCCTTGCGGATCACGGCGTTGCGCACCGCCGTCTCGACAAGCCCGGCAGCGACCGCAGCGACGCGCACCGCCGGACGCCCGTGAGCGTAGCGACCCGATGCGGTAAGCGCGACATCCGCGCCGCGCCGCCATTCGGTGGAGAAGGCGAACATCCCGCCCGGCCGCAGCACCCGGACCACCCCGGCAAAGACCGGCTCCAGCGCTCCGACATAGACCAGCGCATCGGCGCAGACCACGAGATCGTATCGCCGGCGCGTGGCGGCAAGAAAGCGTTCCATCTCCGCCTCCGCCAGCAGGTCGTAAAGTCCGCGTTCGCGCGCCCGCGCAATCATGCCCGACGACAGGTCCACACGACAGGTCCACCCCGTCGAGCCGGCCGGCAAGGGACCGCAGCGCCACCCCCGCCAGCCCGGTGCCGCAGCCAAGGTCGAGCACCGCAGCCCGGGTCGCCGGTACCGCCGGCTCCAGCATATCGTGCAGCAGGGCCGGCACACGGTAATCCAGAACCCCGCTAAGCTGGTCGTCGAAATGCGGGGCAATGCGGTCGAAATACCCCGCAACATAGGCGTCGGTTGCCCGCGGTGGCGGGGGCGCCGCACCCAGGGCCGCGAGCATGTGCGCCGCTTCGGCGTTGCCCGGATCGAGCGCCATAAGCCGCCGGTACCATCGTGCCGCCCCGGCCCGCCGGCCCTGCTGATGCAACGCAGTCGCCATGCCCCACGCAGCCTCGGCCAGAGTGGGATCGAGGGACGCCGCCTGTCGGTAACAGGCCAGCGCCGCCCGGCGGCGGCCATGGAACAGCGCCGCGTGCCCTGCGGTGCAGCGATCCTCCGCTTCCACCTTGCGGAGGCGCAGGCGCTGGGCCGTCGCCGCCTCCCCGCGCCCCAGCCCATCGGGGGCCGCGGCGCGCCCGGCTAACGCCCGCACATGCCGGGGCTGGCGGGCGAGGACGGCCGCATAGAGCCGCTCGGCGGCGGCGAAATCGCCGGCCGCACGCAACCGCTCCGCCGCGACGAACCGTGCCAGCGGGTCGGGCCGCCCTTTCCGAGGTCTGTTAATCCTTGCCGCCGCGGCCGCTACTGCCGCTATTGCTTCCGCTCCGGCGGCCACGGCGTCCGCTGCCGCTGTGGTCATCGTCATTGTCGCCGCCGCGGCCGCGATGGTCATCGTCGCGATCGCGGCGACGGCACCACGGGGCGCCTTGCGGATTGCCCTTGCCCTTGGGGCACGGCGACGGCACCACCACCGCATTGGCGCTGCGATCCAGGTGCAACACGGTGGGCGCCACATAGGCCACTGCCGCGCTCAGCCCGAGACGCGCAAGCGCCGTCCGGCGGTCGAGCGGCCGGCCCGTGGCAGGGGAATCCGGCGTATCGTGAGAGCGTCTGGCCATGGTCGCACCCTGTTATACCCGAAAAAATTAACGGCCCCGTTACGCGGACGGAACACCGGCCGTGACCGTCCGAGGCAATTCTATTACTTTATACGACAATCGTACCGCCATTGAATTGAGGGGTATAAGGAGCCGCTGGATGTCGTCATTTCACCGGTCACGTGCCCTTTCGTCCTCACACGCAGTGCGCAGCCCCCAGGCCGATCCGGCGGCTGCCGCTCTCTGCCGCAGCGCATACCGGCTATTTGCCGGGCGCGGATACGGAGCGGTGGTAAAATTACCGCTCCGTATCCGCGCCGACGAAAAATGGCGGCACTATCTGCCCTGTTGCGAGCGGTTCTATTTTGCCGGGGCCGAGGATTTTCCCCTTCGCCGTCTTCCCGGTGGATGCGGGCTGGTGGTCGCGGACGGGTTTGGTGGCACGATCCGGTGCGAAGCACCCCTCCGCCCGCTGAACGGGACGCGCCGGCGACACCAGCTGCTGCGCCTTGGCTTAACCGCGAGCAGACGACTTCGTCATCTCCGCAACGGAGGTCAATAGTGGTCGCGCGCGCCGTCGTCTTCGTTTTCTGCCTTTTCGGCACCGGAATCGCCGGCTGCGCGTCGCCCCCGGACCCTGCGGCGCTGGTGAAGGCGAACATGGCGCGCATGGCCGCCGCCAAGGGCTTTAGCGCCAAGCACCGGATCGCACAGCAAAGCTGCCGTGCGGCAGGTCTGGAAACGGGGACCCGGCATTACGCCGGTTGCGTCGACACCTATCATGCCCTGGATGCAGCGCGCGCCGGCACCCGCACCCTTGCGCGCCGGCCGCCGCGCGCCCGCGGATTGTGCGTTGACCCCGTGCTTTTCGAGCTGTCGCGCTGCCAGGAAATCTGACGCGTTCGGACGGCGATGCGGCCGCGGCGCGCGTTCAGCGCGTAAGCCGGGCGATGGTTGCGCTTGTGCTGTGGCCTTCTTCCAGGTCCACCAGCATCACCTTGCCGCCGTATCCCTGAACGAACGCCCCGCCGACCACCTGGGCGACGGAATAGTCGGCGCCCTTGGCCAGGATGTCGGGGCGGATCGCCTCGATCAGCCTGACCGGCGTGTCCTCGCCAAACACCACCACCAGGTCGACGCTGCCGAGCGAGGCCAGCACCGCGGCGCGCGAGGCTTCGTTCTGCACCGGGCGCGTCGGCCCCTTCAGACGTCGTACGGAGTCATCGGAATTGAGACCCACCACCAACCGGTCGCAGGCGGCGCGCGCCTTGGCCAGAAGCGCCACATGGCCGGGATGGATCAGATCGAAGCAGCCGTTGGTAAAGCCGATGCGAAACCCCTGCGCGCGCCAGCCGCGGATGCGATCGAGCGCCGGCGCCTTCGCCAGCACCTTGGTGCCGGCGCCCACACGCGAATCGTTCGTACCGATGGCGGCAATGATCTCTTCGCCATAGGCCACGGCGGTGCCCACCTTGCCCACCACGATGCCGGCGGCAATGTTGGCGAGCCGCGCCGCATCCACTGGCGCAAGCCCGGCACCGATGGCGGCGGCGACGACGGCGACCACCGTATCGCCGGCGCCGGAGACATCGAACACCGCACGCGCATCGGCCGGCAGGTGGCTGACGCCATCGCCCGTCACCAGCGTCATGCCTTCGGCACTGCGCGTCACCAGCATGCCGGCGATCCCGCAGCGCTGCATGACGCGCTCTGCTGCGGCGACGACGGCAGCATCGCCTTTCGTGCCCATATGGCTCGCGTCGGCCAGTTCGCGCCGGTTGGGCGTCACGAGCGTCGCGCCGGTGTAACGGGTAAAGTCATTGCCCTTGGGATCGACGACCACCGGCCGGCCGGCCGCCCGGGCAGCGGCGATCAGCTTGCCGGCGACGGCTTCCGACAACACGCCCTTGCCGTAATCGGACAGCACCAGCACATCGCACCAGCCGAGCGCGTCAGTGGCGCGCGCGACCAGATCATCGACAACCGCCGCCGCGGGCGGCGCCGTGTTCTCTTGGTCGGCACGCAGAAGCTGCTGGATGCCCGCGAAGAAGCGGGTCTTGATGGTGGTCACGCGGCCGGGCACGGCAACCAGGTCGGACCGGACGCCATCGAGAGCGCCGAGCAGCGCCTCGACCTCGGCCGCCGCCGGGTCCACGCCAACGGCTGCGACGAAACGCACCCGGGCGCCGAGCGCCGCCAGATTGCGCACCACGTTGCCGGCGCCGCCGAGCATGGCGGCCTCGTCCACCACCCGGCACACCGGCACCGGCGCCTCGGGCGAAATCCGGTCCACCTCGCCATAGACATAACGGTCGAGCATGACGTCGCCGACCACGGCGACGCGCGCCTCGGCCAGCTTGCCCACCTGCAGGGCAAGCTCGGTACCGCCGTCCCCGTTCATGACGCACAGGTCCTTTCCAGCACGTCGCACAGCATGTGACCGACGGTAATATGCATTTCCTGAATGCGCGCAGTGACATCGCTCGGCACCACCAGCAGCGGATCGGCAAGGCCGGTCAGCCGGCCGCCGCCCCTGCCGGCCAGTGCCGCCGGCACCACGCCCATCTCGCGCGCGGCAGCCAGCGCCCGCACCACGTTCTCGCTGCTACCCGAGGTGGAGATGGCAACCGCCACGTCGCCCGGCCGACCGAGCGCACGGAGCTGGCATTCGAAGATGCGGTCGAAGCCGAAATCGTTTCCGCCGGCGGTCAGGACCGACGAGTCGGTGGTGAGCGCAATGGCGGCCAGCGGAGCGCGGTTCACGCGGTAGCGCACCACCAGCTCGGCGGCGAGGTGCTGGGCGTCGGCGGCGCTGCCGCCATTGCCGAAGAACATGAGCTTGTTGCCGGACTTCAGCGCCGTCTGCGCCATGCTGCACAGCCGGACAAAGGGAGCGCGCAGCGCGGTGCGCGTCGCGCCGGCCACCGCCATGTGCTCGTCAAATTCCAGGTCGAAGAACACGCTCAGGTCCATGGAGTCAGAATATCACGGTTCGGGATTCGCCGGGCCCGCTCACGCCCATGGCTTGAAGTGCCGGGACAGCGCCAGTCCCTGCGACTGGTAGGAAGAGCCGATATCCTGACCGTACAGACGGTCGGGTTTTGCGGTGAGCCGCTCATATTTGAGCCGCCCGACCAGCTGGCCATCCTCGATCAGGAACGGCACGCCGTAGGGCCGCACCTCGAGCACGGCGCGTGTTCCCGCCGCACCGGCTTCATGCAACCCGAACCCAGGATCGAAGAACCCGGCGAAATGAGCGCGGAATTCGCCGGCCAAGGCGTCGTAAGGCACCATTTCGGCGGCGAGGTCCACCGGAACCGAGACCGCTTCCTTCGATGCCAGAATGTAGAAGTCGTCGGGGTCGAGGATGATGCCCTCTTCCGAGCGCCAGATGGGTTCCCAGTACTGCTGCGGGTCGTAGAAACGGCTGCGGTCCACGTCGATCAGGGGGGCGTGCGGCTTGGCGCGGAAGCCGATCAGGTCGGAGCCGCCGCCGGTCAGGTCCACCGACAGCGGTACGCCACGCGCCAGCGTGCGCATTTCCGATTCGGACAGCCGGCGGTCCACCAGCGGCTGGTCATCGAGCAGCCGGCGCAGGGATTGCGGCGTCATTCCGGGAGAGCCGCGCACCAGACGAAGCTGGTTGAGCCGAGAGCCGCGCCGCACCACGACGCTGAACGCACGCGGAAAAACCTCGGCATAGAGCGGGCCGTGATAGCCGGCGGCCACGGTCTCGAATTCCGTGGCGCGATCGCTGATCAGCCGGGTGAACAGGTCGATGCGCCCGGTGGAGCTCTTGGGGTTGGCGAAGCCGGCAATCCGTTCGCCCATCGCCAGACTTTCCTGCAGCGGCACGATGTAGACGCAGCCCTTTTCCAGCACCGCGCCGGGGGTCAGGTCGATCTCGTGCAGGGAAAGGCTGGCGAGGCGCTCCTCCACCGTGTGCCGGGCGCCGGGCAGGAAGCTGGCGCGCACCCTGTAGGCCCTGGCGCCGAGGCGCAGATCGAGGCTCGCCGGCTGGATCTGGGTATCGGCGATCAGCGTTTCGCTCTTGACGTCGCCGCTGCGCACCAGCGCGCGCAGGCTCTGGTACGGCAGGACGCCGGCGGAAGCCGCTGAAACAAGAGGGCCGGCCCCGTCGGTCATGTCATGCTCCGTGACTGCATGGCGCGCATTCTCCGACATTCGACCGCTGCGCAGAAGCACATTCGATGCACAGGCTGTCCACCGTCTTATCCACCATCGGTCCGGCCGGACGGGGCAGGATATTCGGATTTCCCCCACCATCCCCGTTTTGCACAGGCTGTCATGGGCCGCCCGCTTCATCCACGGCGCGGACCATCTCGGCCTCGAGGCGGAGGTACTGCGCTTCCCAGCTCCACCCTTCCTCGACGAAGCGCCGCGCCGCCACGCCCAGCCGTATGCGCGCCGACGGATCGGCGAACAGGGCCAGGATGGCGTCCGCCATCGTCCCGGGTTCGTCTGCGAGCACCAGGTGCTCGCCCGGCATTGCGCCGATGCCCTCGTTGGCCACCGTGGTCGCCACCACAGGCTTCCCCATGGCCATGAACTCGATCAGCTTGTTCTGCATGCCGGCACCGGCCTGTACGGGATCGATGCAGAGCTCGGCCCGGGCGATCCAGTCGGCGGGGTCGGCCACCTCGCCGGTGACGGTGACGCCGTCGCGGCCGTGCAGCGCGCGCACCTCGGACCGCGGATCGCGTCCGACGATGGTCAGCGTCGCGTCGGGAGCGCCGGCGCGCACCAGCGGGAAGACGTGTTCGACGAACCAGGTGATCGCATGCACGTTGGTATAGGTGCGCAGAACCCCGTTGAATACCAGCGAGCGCGGCGCCGGGGTCACGTCGGGGCGCGGCGCGAAGCGGCGCACGTCCACACCGTGCGGGCCGAAAACCACGTTGTCGATCTCGGGCAGGCCGCTCCCGCGGCACAGCCGGCGGATCTCGGCCGCGTCATCCGCGCCGATCAGTACCGTACGGGTGAAGTCGCGCCAGACGCGCGGCTCGTAGCTCCGCACCAGCCGGCCCTCTACCGCATAAAGAAGCCTTTCGCGCCAGTTGCGGTAATGCGCCACCATGCGCCGCGTGTTCAGCGCCTGTGAAAGCTGCATGGCGAGAAAGGTCGGGCGCACGGCCCTGAGCCCGCGCATGGCCTCGGCGCTGCGTATGTAATAGCAGTAGCCCAGATCGCAGTCCCCTATCCCGCGGGCGAGAGCGGCGCTCTGCGCGGCATTGAGGAACCAGCCCACCTGCAATGGCAGCCCTCGCAGCAGCCCGGCAACAAGGCCGAGAAGACGTCGCACCATCCGCTGCGGAAAGATGTGTACGCTGCGGCAACGGGCGTTCAGCCAAGCGCGCTGTTCGGCGCTGATGGGCTCGCCGTTGTCCAGCGTATAGAGATCGATCGCGTGGCCGCGTGCGGCGAGAAAGGCGATCAGGTGCGCCACCGTCATCTGGTCGGCGCGGGTCATGGGCAGCGGCAGGCGGCTGTAGGCGATGGCGACGGCAAGCGGCCGCGGCGATGGCTCGGCACGCATGGTGCCGGGCAGCGCGGCGGCGGCTGGCCCATGGGGCGCCATCGGTTCAGAGCCTGACCAGATCGACCACCGGCCAGGCGGGATCCAGTCGCGCCTCGACCCCGGGCATGGCCTTGCCGCGCACCACCAGCGCCGGCGCCGATACCTCGGAAACATCGGACACCAGCAGCCGCGACAGGTGCGGCAACTGCCGTTCCACCACTCGCAGGTTGGCGCCCACCAGCTCGCGGCCCTCGAGGTCGGGATCGACGATCCTGAGGTCGACTCCCTTACCCAGCAGCGTCTCGGCCAGGTCGAGAAGCGGGCTTTCGCGCATGTCGTCGGTATCGGTCTTGTACGACAGGCCAAGAAGCAGAACGGTGGCGCCAGGCGCCAGCCCGTCCATCACCCGCTTCGCCAGAAAGCGCTTGTGCGCATCGTTGGAGCGCAGCGTGCCGGCAAGAACCGGCGCCTCAACCCCGCGCGAGGACGCCAGCGCGTTGATGGCGCGCAGATCCTTGGGCAGGCATGAGCCGCCGAACGGCCCGCCGGGCCGTAAATAGGCCGCCGAAACGTTCAGCTTGGTGTCCGCCAAGAACATGTCGGCCACCAGGGTGGGTGACACGTCGAGTTCCAGCGCCAGCCGGCCGATCTCGTTGGCGAACGATACCTTCAGGGCGTGAAAGGCGTTGTCCGCGAGCTTGACGAACTCGGCCGCCGCGAACGGCACCTCGAACAGGGGCGCCTCGATCCCGTCATAGAGGCCGTAGAGCCGGCGCGCCGTGCCCGGCGCGCGCTCGCCGATGACGATTCGCGCCGGCGCATAGTAGTCGGCGACGGCCGTCGTCTCGCGCAGAAATTCCGGATTGAAGGCGATCTCGTAGCGTGCGCCGGGCGGCTCGCCCGCAGCCGCGACCAGCGCCGGCACGGCCACACCGTCCATGGAGCCCGGTGGCAGGGTGGAACGCACCACCACCATCAGCGGACGCGCGCGCGGCGGCAGGCCGCGGACCGCCGCGCCGATCTCGCCCATCACGGCACGCACCGACGACAGATCCAGCGCCCCGTTGGCCAAAGACGGCGTACCGACGCAGACAAGAACCAGATCGGCATCGTCCAGATGGCCGCCGATGGCGGTCGCCGCCGACAGCCGGCCGTCGGCACGGCCAGCGGCGAGCAGCGCGCCGACCCCGGCTTCCAGCACCGGCGTACGCCCGGCGTTCACCTGGGCCGCCTTGGACGGGCTCACGTCGATGCCCACCACCCGATGACCGTCCTTCAGCAGGCAGGCGCTGGCAGTGATGCCCACATAGCCGAGGCCGCAGATGACGATTTTCATAGGCCGGTCCTTATGATCCCGCGGACTATTAGCAACCCGCGAGCCGATCGAACAGCCCGGCGAGGGTGGCTGGCTCGGGAGGCGGCGTGTCCGACCATGCCAGCCACAACGCGGCGCGGCTCACCCCGTGTCCACCCTGCGGCTCCACCGCCAGCGCATGGGCCGGCATCTCCACTCCGAAACGGGGCCAGTGGCAGCCGGGGCCGACATGGCCCAGCCGACCGACCAGCGCGCGCACCTCAACGCGCACGCCGTCGCGCACGAAACAGGGACGCTGGCCGTTTTCGACACTCCAGCCGCCGTCGATGAGGAACCGGCTGGCCGGTCCGTGGCGCTCCGCACCCAGCCACAGATCGCAGATCAGCACTCCTGCACCCGGCCACAGCCCGACCCAGCGCCGCACCTCGACGCCGAGACGAGCGTAACCGGTCTGGCGCGCGGCGCAGGCCAGCGGGGCAAGGCCGGCGAGCCGGTCATACATGAGGACCCGGGCCGTGCCGCGCCGTCCGACCCGGAAAGATTTCCAGAACTCGATCGGCTCGACCCCCGCGAGATGCGGCCCGTTGTGGCAGGCGGCCGAACGCGACTCGTCGCGCAGCCGCCCCGCCGTATAGGTGGGAACCCCCGGGTCGACGATCAGCCGCCGTCCGGCCACCGATACCTCGACGGAGAGAAAATCCGCGTGGGCATGGCCGGGATTGTCGTCGGGGCCGCAGGGGCCGCAGTCGAATACCACCGCATCGCCTCCCCGGCCCAGCCGTGCATAACCGGTGACCGGCAGGATCGCGCGCGGCGGTGTCGCACCGATGTCCGCCACGGCGGCGGCGCCCGGCGCCTCGCCGATCCAGGAATCGTTGAAAAGAGCAATGTCGCCGTCAGGATGGCTCATCACCCCGACGGCGGCGGCCATGCGCGCCTCCGTCTCCGCCAGCATCGTCGACCAATCGGCAGCGAACAGTCCGCTGGCCCCGAGAGCGCGCACATCGAGCAATGCAAGCACGTGGTACATCGGCGCACGCTCCGCATGGCCACCGTCCGCCAGCACGTTCTGGCGCAACGAGCGCGGCACCGCGTCGCGCAGCAGGGCGAGCGCCGGCGGCACGCGGTCCAGCCCCGAGCCGTACACCGCCAGCGCCACGTAGTTCTTCATCAGGTGATTGTATTGCAGGTCCCGTTCCAGATTGGCGCGGACGAAGGCGGCGCAGAAACGCGCATGCTCGAGAACCGATCGCTCGGCTGCGGCATCGGGCACCGCGCCCGCGGCGCGATGGAGCGCCAGTCCGGCGAGAAGGTTGATCAGCCGGTGACTCGCCGTATAGGCGTTCCACACATCGCGGAACACGCCCGGCGCGGCGAACGGATTCTGCGCCACAAGCGATTCCAGCAGCCGGCAGATCACCGCCAGGTCCGCCGCCCGGCCGCGCGCCAGCAGCGGTACCGCCCAGCCCATATAGGCCAGCACCATGCGCCGAAGCGGGTTGTTGCCCTCGTGGAATTCGCCGCGCCACGGCACGTTTTCGATGGAGCCGAAATCGTAGTCGCGGTTGAGCAGACGGAAGCGGCCTTGCGCGACATAATCCGGATGGTCGCCGTGCACGGCGCGCTGCAATGCCAGAACGGGCTCGGCGCAGGCGGCGAGGCGGGCGCTGGCGGGATCGGGCAGCGGCAGGCGTGCAGCCAGCCCCCCGATGCGCGCGCGGGAAAGGCCGGGGGCAGCGCGCATGACGACGCGCCGGCCGCGACAGACGGCGCGCCACGCCCACTGTTCCGCCGTAAGGTGACGGACCGTGCGCCAGAGGCGGCCGATCTGCACGGACGGCCGGCTCAGAGCGCGACCGGTGCGCCGGTGCGCAGGGAGTCGAGAACGGCAATGGTGGCGAGGCTGGACTCGATCAGCTCAGCCTCGGGCACCGGCGCCGCACCGCCCGACGCCACCGCGGCGACGAAGGCGGCCAGCTCGCCGGCGTGGCCCTTGTCCTGGCCCGGTGCGGCACTGTCGCTCTTCGCCCTGCCGTCGCTTACCACGGTCAGCTTGCGGAAGTTGTCGATGGTGATGACGGTGCCACCGGCATAGGCCTCGACCAGCTCCTTGGAAAAGGCGGCGTCGCCCTTTGCGGTATAGGCAATGGTGGCGAGGCTGCCGTCGCCGAAGCCGAGGGTGGCGGAAAGATTGTCGCAGGCAGTGCGGTCGACCTGCGCGGCGGCGGCCTGCACCGAGGCGATGGGCGCGCCGATCAGATAGCGCGCCAGATCGACGAAATGGCACAGCTCGCCAAGAATACGGCCGTGCCCTTCCTCGGGCGCGTTCTGCCAGCTTTCCGGCGGCAACTGACCGGCATTGATCCTGAGCAGCAGGAAGCGGGGTGCCGGCAGGGCGGCGAGACGGGCGCGCATTTTCACCGACATGGGTGCGAACCGGCGGTTGAAGCCCACCTGGAAGAACGCATCGGTACGGTTGCGCGCGCCGATCACCCGGTTGAGTTCCTCGCGATCGAGCGCCAGCGGCTTTTCCACCAGCACGTTCTTGCCCGCCTCGAGCGCGGCGGCGGTGAGCGCCGCGTGCGAGGAATGCGGGGTGGCGACGAGGACGGCATTGATCTCCGGGTTCTCCAGCACCGCCGCCTCGTCGCCGGCAGAGAACTCGAAGCCGAACGTCTCCTGGCTGTGTCCAGCGGAGATACCCCGCCGGGTCACGATGGTGTGCAGCCGGCAGTCCTTCATCTGCTTGAGCCGCGGCAGCAGCATGGTGCGCGCGAAGGTGCCGGCACCGATAACGCCAAGGATGCAGCCGCCCGCCCGACGGCCGGCGGAAACCGAGATGGGAATGCGTAGCGGCTGGATATCGCGCTTCTTTCGCGCGCCATAGGTCAGCACCACGCCGAGATGCGGCTCGCCGCCCGCCGTCACCAGCCCGTAGGCGTCTTCCGCCTTCTCGAACGGAAAGCGGTGGCTGATCAGCGTCTCCACCGCCAGCCGGTGGTCGCGCCGACGCGACATGAGCCGCAGGGTCTCTTCCAGATTGCGCGTCTCGGTCCACGGCACCCAGCCGGACGGATATTTCACGCCGCGTCCTTCGTAATCCTTGTCATAGCGCCCCGGCCCGTAGGAGCGCGACACCACCACCGACAGCTCCTTTTTCATGAACTCGCGGTAGGGCAGCTCGGTGCCGGTGACTCCCACCAGACTGATGCGCGCCCGGTCGCGCGCCACACTGGCGGCAAGCTGGAACGGTTCGCTGGAATCCGTCGCCGCCGCGATCACCACCCCGTCGCAGCCGCGCCCGCCCGACCAGTCGAGCACGGCCTCGGCGGGATCGCCGTTGGCCAGGTTCCACGCCAGCTCGGCGCGGCCGTAGCGGGCGAGATCGAGCCGGCCGGTATCGTAGTCGAAGACCGCAACGCGCACGCCGGCGAGGTCGAGGAACTGGGCAGCGAGCTGGCCCACCAATCCGACGCCGATCACTGCGGCGCAATCGCCGAGCTGCAGGTTGAGATTGCGCACCCCGTGCAGCGCAATGGCCCCCAGCGTGCCGAAGCAGGCTTCCTCGTCGTTGACATCGTCGGGCACCGGCGCCACCAGATTTTCCGGTACCACGTCGAGTTCGGCATGGTTGGCGAGCCCTGCCCCGGCGATGGCGACCCGCTGGCCGACACGGAATCTGCCCTCGACGCCGGCGCCCACCTCCACCACCTCGCCGCAGGCGGAGTAGCCGAGCGGTAACGGCTCGTCGAGCCGGGCAAGCACGGCGCGGATGGTGGACGCGATGCCGTCGCGCCGCGCCTTGTCGAACACCTTGCGAACCAGGTCGGGCCGCGCCCGTGCCTTGGACACCAGGCTCTTTCGTGCGAAGTCCACCACCATGCGCTCGGTGCCGGCCGAGATCAGCGAGGTGCGCACCGCCACCAGCAGATGACCGCGCCGCACCTTTGGTTCCGGCACCTCTTTCAGGGCGAGCTTGCCACTGCGGGCGCTCTGGACGATCTGCTTCATGGTCGGGCCTGTCGAACTCCCCCCGCCTCGCCGCCGGCAGCGAACGCGGCAGCCAGCCGCGGCGGCACCAGGAACAGCATCTTAAAGGGAAATGCGGCAATGGTCTCCCTGTCCAGCCGGATGAGCCGGTAGCTTGTCTTCAGGCCGCGAGACACGTTCGACGGAACGAAAGCATGGGCCGCATAGCCGCGGCGATCCAGCAGGTCGAACAGCGCCCCGAAATCGTTGGCGGCGCCCGGATCGCGGGTAAATTCGGTCAGCACCAGCGGCGCATGGCCGGCCAGCGTCGCCTCGGCCCCCTGAAGCACCGCGAGATCCTCTCCTTCCACGTCGATCTTGATGGCGGTGACGGGACCGGTTTCGTTCCCCTCCACGAAGAGGTCGATGGTGGTTACCGGCGTGCGCCGGGTGGCGCTGCCGGCATCCGCCGCCACCAGCCGGCTCACCGCCGGATCACCGCTCACGTCGAGCGCCATTTCACCGGGCAGGCGATGGACTGCCTCGCGCACGATCGTCACGTTGGCCGCACGCGCCGCGTTGCGCTCCAGCGCCGGCCAGTTGCGCGCATCGGGTTCGAAGGCATAGACGGCGCGTACCAGCGGCGCGCAAAGCAGCGTGTAGTAGCCGATGTTCGCCCCCACATCGAGCACGCACCCCTGCCTGTCCAGATAACGCAGGAACACCCCCTCGCTGCCCCAGTCCACATCGGCCCCGGTAACGAAGATCTCGCTCGCCGCCTGGCTGGCGCGCGGCAGGTTGAGGACCGGCCCGGTGGGCAATCGCATATTCAGGTCGCAGCGCAGCACCCGCTTGGCGAACTGGCGGATCAGCGTACGCCAGAAGAAGCGCCCGATGCCGACATGGGTGATGTAGGACCAGCGCGGGATCATGCCGCCGTCCCGTCGCGCACCGGGGCGACAGCGTCCAGCGCCCGGCACCATAGCTCGATGGCCATAAGCGGGAACAGGGTCAGCGCCGCATCGACCCGCCCGGCATGGAAATCCGCCCTGAGCCGCGCCACCGCGCCGGCCTCGAAGAGTCCGCGGCGACCGATTACGTCTTCCGCCGTCAGCTCCTCCAGCAGGGGCCTCGCCGGGCCGGCCAGCCACGCACGCACCGGCACGCCGAAGCCCTGCTTGGAGCGGCTGAGCACGCCGGCGGGCAGCCTTCCCGCCTGCGAGGCGCGCAGGATCTTCTTGCTGTGGCGCAGGTCGATCTTGTCGGCGAGCGGCAGCTTCATGGCCCAGCCCACCAGCCGGGGATCGCACAGCGGCACGCGCACCTCGACCCCTTCCTGCATGGCCATCTTGTCGGCATAGTTCAGGTTGTGGTCAGGCATGAAGCCGTTCAGCTCCAGGTCCAGCAGCCGGGTAACCGGATCGCGGCCGCGGCTTCGGGCGAACGAATCATGGAACGCCGGCGGCAGCCCGTCGGCGGGTGTGGCCTCGCGCAGGGCCGGCGCCAGCAAGGTGCGGCGGCGCCCCGCCGTCACCGCCGAGAAGCTCATGGCCTCAGCCAGCATGGTCTCCTCATCCATGGCAAACAGCGCGCCGAGGCGCGCCAGCCGGCGGCCAAGCAGCGAGCCGGGTGGAAAGCGGGAAAACACGGCGGACGCCAGCCCGCGTGCGCCGGGAATGCGGCGCAGCCGGTCGTAGAGCAGCGCCGCGGTATGCCGCCCGTATCCGGTGAACAGATCGTCGCCGCCGACGCCCGACAGCAGCACCTTGATGCCGTTGGCGCGCGCCGCGCGGGCCAGCAGAAGGGTCTGCACGGCCGAAAAGTCGGCGGTGGGCTCGTCGAGCTGCCACACCATGTCGGGCAGGGCAGCGATGAGGTCAGCCTCGGTGGGTACCTCGATCAGCCGCACCCCGAAGGCCTGCGCCACCTCGCGCGCATGGCGGGCGTCGTCGCCGAAATTGTCGGCGCCGGACTCGGGCCGGCTGACGGCGGCGCAGAAGGTAGTGATATTCGCGGGCTCGGTGGCCCGGCACATGGACGCCACCACGGCGCTGGAATCCACCCCACCGGAGAGCAGCGCGCCCACCTCCACATCCGCCACCATCTGCTCGGCGACGATGTCGTCTATCAGACGCCTGAGCTCGTTCGCATCGCCCCGTTCGCCGGGCGCGGCGGGATCGGGCAGCGGGCTGCGCCAGTAGCGCGCCGTGCGCACCCCGCCGGAATCGATGGTGAGCGTGCAGCCGGGACGCAGCTTCCTGACCGACCGCAGCATGGTGGCTTCTCCGGCAGTCCACAGGAAACCGAGATGGTCGGCAACCGCCAGCGGATCGATCTCGCGCGGCAGGTCGGGGCACAGCACCAGCGCCTTGAGCTCGGACGCGAACAGAAACCCGTTCGGCAGAGCCGCCCAGTAGAGCGGCTTCACCCCCAGATGGTCGCGCGCCAGGAACAGGCGGCGTTCGTGCGCATCCCATACGGCGAAGGCGAAGATGCCGTCGATTCGCTCCAGGCACCGGGCTCCCTCGCGGGCATAGAGTTCGAGCAGAACCTCGGTATCGCTGCGGCTCTTCAGCCGGACGCCGGACCGGATCAGCGTCTCGCGCAGCGAGCGATAGTTATAGATCTCGCCGTTGAAGGTGATGGTGTAGCGCCCGTCCGCCGAGCCCATGGGCTGGGCGGCGGCGGCGCTCAGGTCGATGATGGACAGCCGCCGATGGCCGAGGGCGCAGCGCGCGCGCGCGTCGACGAACCGGCCCTCGCCATCCGGACCGCGATGGCTCAGCGCCGCGACCATGGCAGCCAGCAGTGTGTCCGACCACGGTCCGATGAATCCGGCAATCCCGCACATGCGCCCAACTCTTCGCGGCGCGCCGCGACGCGCCGGGCGCCAGAATAGAGGTCCGCCCGCGTCGGGTCCAAGATTTCGGCAGCGCGGACGGCGGCGATCCGCTATCTAGAACCTATGGCGGGAGACGACAGGCAGACGATCCGGACATTCTGGGACAACACGCCGGCCGGCGCATACTGGCCCGGCACGACCGGCGCGTCCGATCTCGCCGCCGAGGCGGCCGCGCGGGAGCGCTTCGAGCCCTATATCGCCCCGTTCGCCCGCTTCGAGGAAGCAACGGGCCTGGACGTGCTGGAGATCGGCGTCGGCATGGGAGCCGACCATGCGCGCTGGGCGCGGGCGCGGCCGCGCCGGCTGGCGGGGATCGATCTGTCGGCGCGCGCCATCCGCATTACCGGGACACGGCTGGCCCTCGACCGGTTCGACAGCTCGCTGGCGGTGAGCGACGGCGAGCGCCTGCCCTTTCCCGACGCCTGCTTCGACCTGGTCTATAGCTGGGGGGTGCTGCACCACACCCCCGACGCCGAGCGGGCTGTGGCCGAGATCCGGCGTGTGTTGCGGCCGGGCGGGCTGGTTCGGGTGATGATCTACCATTTGCACTCGGTCGCCGGGCTGATGCTGTGGCTGCGCTACGGTCGCGGCCACACCCTGCGCGAGGTGTTCGAGCGCCACGTGGAAAGCCCCGGCACCCGGGCCTACACGGAGGATGAGGCCCGGGCGCTGTTCGCTGCCTTTTCCGCCACCGACATCCGCGTCCAGCTCAGCTACGGCGACCTACTGCAGGCAGAGGTGGGCCGGCGCCATCGCGGTCCCCTGCTGACCCTGATCAAGGCGGTTTGGCCACGCTGGCTGCTGCGTCGCGCGGCGCGACGTTTCGGGCTCTACCTTCTGATCGAGGCGCGCAGGTAAGGCGGTTATTCAAGGTGTTTGCCGTAGCGCCGGCGCATGGGCGAGCCGGGCTGGCGCAGTTCCCTGACCTTGAGATCGACCAGGTATTCGAAAAAGGTCTTCACCAGGCAGTAGCGCAGGCCGATGCGCCCGTCGAGGAATCCGGCCTTCAGCACGTACATGTAAAGAAAATAGAACAGCGCCCGGCACGGCAAATGGCGATGGGCGAAGGTCTTCAGCGCGCGGCGACGCTGCGGCCCCCGCACCCCGAGATCGCCGCCAAGCCTGCGCCCGCTCAGCCCAAGCGCGTCGCGCAGCACCTCCACCGCCTCCAGCGAGGTATAGTGGTTGTGCCGCTCCATATAGCGCTCGAGCCCCTTGTCGTCGTCGTGCAGCAGCGGGTTCTTCAGGTACCCGGCCGGACCCGTCAGGATCATGTGCTCATGTACCAGCCGGTCCTCGTACTGCGCGCGCCCGCGCTGCACCAACCGCATGTTGTAGTCGGGCCAGACCCCGCCATGGCGGATCCACCTGCCGCAGAACACCAGCTTGCGCCCGATGTAATAACCCGCCGGTCCGTCGCCGGCCGCCACGACGGCGCGAATTTCGTTGGCCAGCGAATCGGTCACCCGCTCGTCGGCGTCGAGCAGCAGCACCCAGCGGTGGTGGAACCCGATATTGTCGAGCGCCCAGTTCTTGTGCGCGGCAAATGAATCGAATTCGCGCTGAACTACCGTGGCGCCCGCGGCGCGCGCGATATCCAGCGTGGCGTCGGTGGACAGCGAATCGAAAACCACCACCTGGTCGGCCCAAGCGACGGAGGCGAGACAGGCGGGCAGCAACCGCTCTTCGTTCCGGGTCGGGATCAGCACCGATACCGGCGCTTTCGACTGGTCGGCCATGTCCATTCCGCTTTCCCAGCCGCGCCTCTGCCGGTTATCCGGATGTTTCGACGCGGCGATTGCCGTAGAATCGCCCGCGGCCACGACGAGCGCAAGGAGAACGCCGTGACAACGATCCGCCGCCGGCCCCGACGCCGTGCCTCCCCACAGCGGCGCGCGGCGTACCTGTGAAAGTCCTGCGCATCGTCGGCGGGCTGGACCCCGGCTATGGCGGCCCCCCGGTTTCCGCAGTGAACAGCGTCATCGCGGTCCAGCGTGCCGGCGTGGCGACTACCCTGGCCTATGGAATGGCGCCGGGCGAGGAGATGCTGATCCGCCCGCTGGTGAACCGCCTGCACGCGGTGGGGGTGGAGACCGTGGGCTTCCCCTACGCCCGCCTGTTCGCGGCCACCGCCAAGCGCTGGGCGATCGGCTGGGACCTGTCGCGCTGGTTGACGAGGGCGCGGCACGGGTTCGACATCGTCCACTGCCACGGTGCCTGGCAGGGCAGCACGGTGGCGACGCTGGGACGCCGCCCGCACCGCCAGTCCTGCGTGCTGACGCCGCACGAAAGTCTGACCGATTTCGACATCGCGCTCGCGCGCAACGTCGTCACCCGGCTGGCCAAGCGCTGGCTGCGCCCCCGGTTCCTGCGGGAATTCGACCTGATCGTCGCGGCATCCGCTCTGGAGGCGAAGGACAGCGTGCCGGTGGGCATTGCCGCCCGTAGCACGGTGATCCGCCACCCGGTCTATGACGAACAAGCCCATCGCCCGGTGGCGCATTCGCTGCCGCCCGCCGCGGAAGGGCTTCGTCTCGGTTATATTGGCCGGCTGCACCGCAAGAAGAACGTCGACGTGCTGATCCGCGCGCTGGCGGAACTGCCCGCCGGGGCGCGGCTGGTGGTGGCCGGTACCGGGCCCGAAGAGACCACCCTGCGCGCCCTCGCCAACCGGCTCGGCGTGGCGGCACGGGTGGACTGGCTCGGCTTTGTGCAGGGCGACGTGAAGACGGCGTTTTTCCGCGCCATCCACCTGCTTGCCATGCCATCGGACTACGAGTGCTTCGGTATGGCGGCGGCCGAGGCCATGAGCGAAGGGATACCCGTGCTCGTCGCGCCGCAGACCGGCGTTGCCGAGGTGGTGCAGACTCACGGCGGCGGTCTGGTCGTGACGCCCGAGCCGCAATCGGTCGCCACGGCGCTGGGCGGGCTGCTTCACAACGACGCGGCGCTCCGGCAATATGCCGCCGAGGCCGTGAGCGCGGCCGGGCAGGAGTTCTCTTTCGCCGCACACGGAACAGCGTTGTGCCGGGCTTACGAGGGGTTGATCGCCCGCGCTGGCGATGGCATCGGGACCGTCGTCAACCAGAATCAGGCCCGTTCCCCATGAAAATCGCCGTCACCGGGCCGACCAGCTTCCTCGGCGCCTCGTTCGTCACCGCCGCGCGCGCCGCCGGGCATGAGGTAATCGCCATCACCCGCCGGCGCACGGCGGCGCTGGACCGCGACGCAGCCCGGATCGTCCAGCGCGACATGCGTGCCGTTACCGCCGACGATCTGGACGGCGCCGACGCCGTAGTGCATTTCGCCACCGGCTCGGACGGCGAGGCTGCACGCATCATCGAGGTAGCGGTGAACGGCACGCTGGCGGTGCTGGCCGCGGCCCGCGAGGCGGCGGTGCGCCGGCTGGTGCACGTCAGCTCCATGAGCGTTTATCCCGGCCCGGTGCGGCAAGACGCAAGAAGGCCCGGCGGCCTGGCGCTGGAAGACCATCCCGAGCGGCGCGGCGTCTACGCCCAGTCCAAGACCATGGCCGAGACGGCGCTGTACGACGTGCTCGCCATCAAACCGCCGGGAGAAATGGAAATAACGGTGTTGCGCCCGGGGCTGGTGTTCGGTCGTGACATGAAGGATTCGCTGGCCGGCACGGCGGTCCGGTTGCCGCTGGGACTGGTGGCGGCACTGGGACGGCCGAACCAGGGCGTTCCGTTCGTCGATATGAATGACCTCTGCACCGGGCTGCTCGCCCTGCTGGAGACGCCACCCCGTACGGGAACCATCAGCGTCCATGACGTGCTGTCCGGCCCTCCGCCCGGCAAACGCGCCGTCATCGCCGAATATCACCGGCTGACCGGACATCCCTGCCGCACATTGTGGCTGCCGCGCTGGCTGCTGCTGCCCGCGGCGTGGGCGCTCGACGGCATATTCGCCGTGCGCCGACAGCCGCGCTACGTCGCCTGGAAAATCGACCGCATGTTCGGCTTCGATCCGGCCGATCTGCCCCATGATGCCTTCTGGCGGGCGGCGGGCCGTGAGCCGGCTGCAGCGTTTTCCCGCTCGCTGGAGACGGCGCTGACCGTGGACCGCCGCCTCGCGCCGTCGGCCGATGCACCCGCCCTCTGCAAGGCACGTGCTGGCGCGCTGCTCGATTGCGCCGCCGACCGCACGCCGGTCGACGCGGCGCGACTGGTGCTGCTGGGTGCCGGCGGCATCGTCGAGGAAATGCACGTGCCGGCGATCCGGGGTCTTCCCGGTGTCACCGTCGCTGCGGTGGTCGATCCCGATCCGGAGCGCGCCGAACGCATCGCGCGCGAATTTTCCGGGGCGCGCCCCGCTGCCGATATCGACGCGCTGGACGACGACGCGCTTGCGGGCGCCGTGGCAGTCATCGCCACGCCCGGACACAGCCACGTGGCGCTCGGGTGCCGGATGCTGGCGCGCGGCGCCTCGGTCCTGGTGGAAAAGCCGGTGGCGCTGGATGCGGCCGGCCTCAATGCGCTGGCTGCGGCGTCTGCTGCCGCCGGGCTGCCGGTATCGGTGTTCAAGAATTACCGGCTGCGCCCCAATACCCTGCGGTTGTGGCGATTCCTCGCCAGTCACGATGTCGGCGGTCTGGTCTCGGCCCGCGTACTGTTCCACGCGCCACGCCTGGCGACCGAGCGGGCCCGATGGATGCAGGAGGAGAAGCGCTTCCGCGTGCTGCCGCTGGAACAGGCGATCCATTTCGTCGATATCGCCTGCATCATCGGCGGGCCGCTGACCGGACTCGATCATCTGTGGACGTCGTCGAACGCCGATGGCACCAGCACCCTCGCCCTGCAGGCGGCGGGGCGCACGGCGCTGGGCGCAACGCTGGAACTCGACTTCGATCTGTCCGGCACGGCGACACGCACACGCGTCACGCTGCAGTTCGAACGCTGCGTCTGCGAAGTGGATTTCTATCCCGAAGGATTCCGCGTGCTGCCGGTAAAGGCGACTCCCATCGATGATCTGGGCGCTGCCCTGGCGCGGCTCGGCAGTTTCACCTGGTCGAAGCTGCGCCCCGATGAGAACGGGGTACCCAGGCGCGTCCTGCCGCACCTTCAGATCTATCGCCGGCATTTGCGCACCCTGCGCCGGCCCGAGACGGTCAACCCGTTCGCGCCGGACGGCATCGGCGACACCATGCGGTCGCTCTATCTCTTGTGCGAGCGGGCCTATGGAGCTTGAGCGCACGAAGACGCGCAGGCGCGGGAGCTAGCCATGTGCGGCATCGCCGGCATCTTCGCCTATTCGGGTGACGCGCCGCCCGCCGACCGCGCGACCCTGCTGCGCATGCACGAGGTGCTGGCGCCGCGCGGGCCCGACGGCGAAGGGGTCGATCTGTTCGAACGGGACCGGCTGGCCCTGGCCCACCGCCGGCTTTCCATCATCGATCTCAGCGCTGCCGGCGCCCAGCCGATGGCGACGTCCGACGGGCGCTATCGCATCGTGTTCAACGGCGAGATCTACAACTTCCGCGAATTGCGCGCCGGGCTGGAGGCGGGCGGCGTGCAGTTCGTCTCCCATTCCGACACCGAGGTGCTGTTGCACCTCTACGCCAAACATGGCCCCGACATGGTGAGCCGGCTGCGCGGCATGTTCGCCTTCGCCATCTGGGACGGGCCGCGCCACGGGCTGTTCCTGGCGCGCGATCCCTACGGTATCAAGCCGCTCTACTATGCCGACGACGGCGGCACGCTGCGCTTCGCCTCCCAGGTACGGGCTCTGGTCGCAAGCGGCGGGGTAGACACATCGCCCGAGCCGGCCGGACATGCGGGCTACTTCCTGTGGGGCTACGTGCCCGAGCCGTGGACGCTTTATCGCGGCATCCGCGCCCTGCCGTCCGGCGGCAGCCTGTGGGTTGACAGCTCCGGCCATGGCGAGCCGCGGCGCTGGTTCGACCTGTCCGTCACGCTGCGCGAGGCCGTGCCGGCGCCGTTCGACGCCGGGGCGCTGAACGAGGCCATCGCCGACAGCGTGCGTCACCATCTCGTCGCCGACGTGCCGGTCGGGGTGTTCCTGTCCGCCGGTCTGGATTCGGCCACCATGGCGTCGCACGCCGCCGCCATCGAGGGCCAGGACCTGCGCACGGTGACGCTGGGTTTCGACGCCTTCCGTGACGGGCCCGGCGACGAGACGCCGTTCGCCGAAGCCATCGCCCGCCATTTCGGCACGCTGCACGAAACCCGCTGGATCGACCGCAGCGACTTCGAGGCCGAGTCCGGCCGGCTGTTTGCCGCCATGGACCAGCCGTCCATCGACGGGGTGAACACATATTTCGTCGCCCGCGCCACCCGCGCCGCGGGCCTGAAGGTGGCCATCTCGGGGTTGGGGGGCGACGAGCTGTTCGGCGGCTATGCCAGCTTCCGCGAAGTGCCGAGGCTGGTCCGCACCCTGGCCCCGTTCCGCCTGCTGCCCGGTCTGGGTACGGCGCTGCGTGTGGTTTCGGCGCCGTTGCTGCGCCGCTTCACCTCGCCCAAATGGGCGGGGTTGATCGAATACGGCGCGCACTGGGGCGATGCCTATATCCTGCGCCGCGGTCTGTTCATGCCGTGGGAGCTGCCCGAGGTGATGGACCCGGACATGGCGCGCGCCGGCTGGACGGCCCTGGACGAGCGCGCCCGGCTCAAGGCGGCGACCGACGGGCTGGCAACGGCGCGCCAGAAGCTGGTGGCGCTGGAATCCGCCTGGTACATGCGCAACCAGCTCCTGCGCGATTCGGACTGGGCAGGCATGGCGCATTCGCTGGAGATCCGCGTGCCGCTCGTGGATTCCGTTTTGCTCTCCCGCGTCGCCCCCATGCTGGCTGGCGCGCGCCCGCCGACCAAACGCGACATGGCGCTGAGCGCCCCGACGCGTCTGCCCGATGCCGTGCTCGACAGGCCGAAGACCGGCTTCTCGGTGCCGGTACGGGAATGGCTGCAGGGCGAGGGAGACCCCCCGACCGGAACGCTGGAGTACGGCTATCGCGGCTGGGCGCGCTTCGTCCACGGCCGTGCGACGGGACGATGATGCGGCGAAACGATCCGGAATTCGGTCCATGAGGGTGATGGTCCTGCTGCACGACGCCTATGGCGGTCACGGAGGCATCGCGAAGTTCAATCGCGACCTTCTGGCGGCGCTCGCCGCGCACCCGGACTGCGAGGAAGTCGTCGCGCTGCCCCGCTTCGCGCGCTTCGTTCCGGAGCCGGCGCCGGCGAAGGTAACGTTCGACACGAACGCGCTCGGCGGCGCCGGGTCCTACCTGCGCCGCTGCCTCCACTGGCTGTTCACGGGCGGGAGGTTCGATCTGGTCATCGCCGCGCACCTTCACCTGCTGCCGCCGGCGTTGCTGTGGCGGATCCGTGGTACACGGCCCATCGCGGCGGTAACGCACGGGGTCGAGGCATGGGCGCCGCCGGCCGGCATGCTGGCACGACGGCTCGCCGCGCGGGCCGATGCCTATATCGCGGTGAGCGGCGTTACGCGCGACAGGTTCGTCGCCTGGTCGAAGGTCGATCCGGCGCACTGTCATGTCCTTCCCAACTGCGTCGACCCGAGCCGGTTTGCGCCGGGCCCGAAAAGCCCGGCACTGGTCGCCCGCTATCGCCTCGCCGGAAAGCGCGTGGTGATGACGCTGGGCCGCCTGAATCCGACGGAGCGTTTCAAGGGATTCGACGAGGTCATCGAAGCGCTGCCGGCGCTGGCCGGGACGGTCCCGGATATCATCTACGTAATCGCGGGCGATGGCGGAGACCGGACGCGGCTGGAGGAAAAGGCGCGCACGCTGGGCGTCGCCGACCGCGTGGTGTTCACGGGCTATATCGACGAGGCGGAAAAGGCGGATCACTTCCGCCTGGCGGACCTCTATGTCATGCCGAGTCGCGGCGAAGGGTTCGGCATCGTGTTTCTGGAAGCGCTGGCCTGCGGCATACCGGTCATCGGCAGCCGGCTGGATGGCGGCCGTGAAGCGCTGCTCGACGGGAAACTGGGTACGCTGGTCGATCCGACGGATCGCGCTGCGCTGGTCGCCGCGGTCCGCGACGGGCTGGAACGGCCGCGCGGCGTGGTGCCGGCCGAGCTGTCCCGTTTTTCGGATACGAAATTCCGGGCCCGTGTGCGCGACATCGTCGATCGCATCCGGGACGGGGCCGTACCGGCACCATGACCGGCGACGACGGCACCTTCGCCCGCGTACGGCGGCTGCTCATCTTCCGCACCGGCAGCATCGGCGATACGGTGACGGCGCTGCCCGTGTTCCACTTGCTGCGCCGCAGCTTCCCCCATGCCGAGCGCCGGGTCCTGACGAACTTTCCCATCAACAGCGATGCCGCGCCGTTGCAGTCGGTGCTGGGCGAAGCCGGGTTCATACACGGTTATTTCCCGTTTCCCGCGCGGCTGCGCGACCCGCGGCACATGATGGTATTGTGCGATAGGATTCGCGGCTGGCGCCCCGACCTCACCGTCTATCTGCGCGAGCGCCGCAACGTCGGCGCGTTGCTGCGGGATGTGGCTTTTCTGCGCCTCGCCGGCGCCAGCCGCATGGTGGGCGCGCCCCTCGCCCGCGCACTTCGCCGCAACGCGGGACCCGGCGCGAACGGTTTGTGGGAGGGCGAGGCCGCCCGGCTCGCCCGCTGCCTCGCCAGGATCGGCGATGCCCGGGCGGACGATCCGGCAAGCTGGTCGCTGGATACCAGCGCAAGTGAAGAGGCCGAGGCCAGGGCACTGCTCGCGGGCTGGGCGGGACGGACCCGATTCGCCACCTTTGCGGTCGGCGCCAAGATCGATTTCAAGGACTGGGGCGACGACAACTGGCGACGCGTGCTGGCGGGACTGGCCGAAAGCGCCCCAGGACTCGGGCTGGTGCTCGTCGGGGCGACCAACGATTCTGGCCGCGCCCGGAGCGTCGCCGCCGTCTGGCGCGGGCCGGTTCTGGACCTCTGCGGCCGTTGCGCCCCGCGCCTCAGCGCGCTGGTGATTCGCCGGGCCGTGGCACTGCTCTGCCACGACAGCGGGCCCATGCACCTCGCCGCCAGCGTCGGCACCCCGGCGGTGGCGGTGTTCAGCACCCACGCCCGGCCCGGCGTTTGGTTTCCCTTCGGCGCCCGGCACCGGGTATTTTATCCGGGCCTGGCCTGGTCCGGCGGCGACCCGCCGGTGCTGCGCGATGCGACGGGGGAATACAACATCACCCAGGTGCCGCCGGAAGCAGTGCTGGCGGCCGCGCGCCGGCTGGTGGCCGACGCGTCCGGGGGTTGAGGGGATGCGCGGCATGGCGACGGAAACGGTACGGCTCGCCTATCTGGTGAGCCATCCCATCCAGTACCAGGCGCCCCTGCTGCGGCGCATTGCCGCCGAACCGGGCATCGCGCTCAAGGTGTTCTTCTGCTCATCCATTTCGACGCGCGCCTATCGCGACGAGGGGTTCGGCACCGACGTGGCCTGGGACGTGCCGCTGCTCGACGGCTATGACCACGCGTTCCTGCCGGCGCTTGACGATCCGGCGGGGCTGGGCCGGATCCGTCCGCTCAACCATGGGCTTGCACGCGCCCTGAAGCAGGGCCGGTTCGACGTGCTTTGGGTGCACGGCTATATGCGGCTCTACCACCTCGCGTCCATGGCGCTGGCCCACCGGCGCGGCATGGTGGTGCTCAACCGCGACGAGGCATGGGAGAGGAGCGCCGCGCGCGGACGGCTCAAGGCCGCCATCAAGGAACCATTCTATGCCGCCCTGCGGCGCATCTGCGACGGCTGGCTGGTGATCGGCAGTGCCAACCGCGATTATTACCTCGCCAACGGCATGCGGCCGGAAACCGTTTTTCCCATGCCCTACGCGGTGGACAACCACTGGTTCGCAACCCGTGCCGCGGCGGCGGCGGCGACGCGGGAGAGCCTGCGCGCCGAGCTCGGTCTGGCGCCCGGCAGCCCGGTGGTGCTCTACGCCTCCAAGTTTATGGCGCGCAAGAGGCCCGACGACCTGCTGGAAGCCTATGCACGGATCGCGCGCGACCCCGCATTGCGCGACCCGGCGCTGGTATTCGTCGGCGACGGCGAGTTGCGCGGCTCGCTGGAGCGGCGCACGGCCGAGCTCGGACTGGAGCACGTGCGCTTCGCCGGGTTCCGGAACCAGCGCGAACTGCCGCGCTTCTACGACCTGTGCGACGTGTTCGTGCTGCCCTCGGCGCTGGAGCCGTGGGGGCTCGCGGTCAACGAGGCGATGAACGCCGCGCGCGCGGTGGTCGTCAGCAACGAGGTGGGCGCCGCCGCAGACCTGGTGCGCGACGGCGACAACGGCTTCATCTTCCCGGCCGGAAACAGGGATGCACTGGCCGACAGCCTGCGCCGCATCCTGGCCGATCCGGCGACGACCCGCCAAATGGGCGAGCAAAGCCGCGCGCTGATCGCGACATGGGGCTTCGAGCAGGACGTTGCGGGGCTGAAGCAGGCGCTCGATCGTTTCGCGCCACGCATCGCCGGGAAGCGGCGATGAGCGACGACGGGTCCTTCAGCCAGGCCGGCGTGCATCGCCGCTTCCTGGAGGGGGCGGCGAGCAAGATGCTGTCCCTCGGCGTCACGTTCGGCGAGCAGATCCTGCTGGTGCCGGTGTTCCTGTTCTACTGGGGGCGCGAGAGCTATGGCGACTGGCTGGCATTGTTGTCGGTGGGAAGCTTCATTGCCGTGCTCGATCTCGGGCTGCAGGGCTATTACGGCAACGCATTGCAGCTGGCCTGGGCACGCGGCCAGCGCGACGCCTTCGCACGCATGCTGCGCCAGAGCCTGGCCATCTATGCCGTACTGGTGCTGACGGCGGTGCCGGTGGCCATCGTCGTCGGGCCGCTGGCGCCGTGGCCGTCGCTTCTCAACCTGGCGCACATGCCGGCGACGACGGCGGCGACGGCCATGACCCTGATCGCCCTCGCCATCATCACGGCGGTTCCCTTCGGAGTGATCCTCGGCCTCTATCGCGCGCACGGGGACTTCGCGCTTGGCGTGTTCTTTGTCCTGCTTCAGCGGCTGGTGCTGATCGGGCTGACCGTTGCGGGGCTTTGGCTCGGAGCCGGCGCGGTAATCCTGGCGACGATCCATCTCGCCGTCGGGATCGTCGGCTGGGCCGTGGCGCTGGCGCACCAGCGCCGGCGCTATCCCCACGTGGTGCCCGGATTCGAACGTCCGACCATGGCCGATCTGCGGAAACTTGCCGGCATCGCACCCTTCTACGCCCTGATGCCGGCAGCGATGGCGTTCAGCGTGCACGGGACGGTCATCCTCATCGCCGGCCTGGCGGGGGCCGGGGGCGCGGTGGTGGTCTATACGACCCTGCGCACGCTGACCGGCCTCTCGCGCGCGGTGACGGATCAGCTTTCCCATGTGGCGGGCGTCGAGCTGGCGCGGCAATACGCACAAGACGACATGGAGGCGCTGCGCCGGATGTACCGCTTCGCCGGGCGGCTCGCAGGTGGCATGGCCGGGGCGGTCAGCGGGATGATCGCCGGATTCGGAGCGCCGTTCCTCGCCATCTGGACCCTCGGCCGGGTGCCGTTCGATCCGATGGTGTTCTGGCCGCTGCTGGCGGCGGCGGCGCTGTCGGGTCCCACCCTTGCCGGGAATTCGATGCTTTATTTCATCAACCGGCCGCGCGGGCTGGCGGCGACCCACCTTGCGGGCGGACTCGTGACGCTGGGTCTGGCGGCGCTTCTGGTGCCGCGGCTGGGCGCGGCGGGTGCCGCCATCGGCCTGCTGACCGCCGAGTTGGCGGTGGTCAGCGTCGCCGTTTCAATTCTGGCGGCGCGCGTTGCCGGATTGCCGGCGCTGCGACGCATCGTCGTGACCCAGGGCTGCGCGGCCGTCGCCTTTGCGACGAGCGCGGCGCTGGCATGGGGCGCGATCGGCCTGACCGGCAGCGACAGCCTAGCACGGCTGGTGGTGGCGGGCGTGCTGTGGCTCGTGGTGGTGCCGTGGCCGCTTGTCTTCGTTCTGTTCAACGCCGGCCAGCGCCGCTGGATCCGCGACCGCATCGCCCGGCGGCTGAGAAGGTAGAACGTTATACCGGCGGCCGTTAAGGCCGACTCCTTGCCATCCCGCTCCCCCGCCCGGCCACCCGACGACAGTATCCTAGGGGTGGCCGGGTGGGGGAGCGGGACGGGTCAGGCTCAACGACCCCTGGTATTACCCCGTTTCCACCGCGTGGCCGCGGGCGCGCGCCAGCGACGCATACAGATCGATGGCCGCGCCGCCATAGCCGTCCCAGCCGCCCAGCGCCTGCACCCGTCCGAGCGCGGCCGCGCCCATGGCGGTGCGGAGTGCGGCGTCTCCGGCAAGACGGGCAAGCCGCTCGGCGATGGCGTCCACGTCGCGCAGCGGTACGATGAAGCCCTCGCGTCCGTCGTCGAACAGGTCGGCGGCGCCGGTATTGGGCGTGGCGATCACCGGGCAGCCGCACGCCATGGCCTGGGCCTGCACCAGCGCCAGCCCCTCCTCCACCGACGGCAGGACGAAGACGCTGGCGCGCGCCATCTCTTCCGCCAGGCTCGCACGCGGCAAGGCGCCGAGGCGCCCGACTCCGGCGGCGGGAAAGCGGGCGAGGATCGCCTCCGTTTCGGGCGCGGCGGGACCCGCCAGCAGCAGCCGCGCGCCGGGAATCGCCGCGCGCGCGAAGCCCTGCAACAGATAGGGCAGGCCCTTGCGCGCCGACAGGGCGCCGGCGAACAGAACGCGAAAGCCCGGATCGCGCGCCGCGCCGGGCCGGAAGGCGGCAAGATCGACGCCGTAGGCGAGGCGATGAACCTTGTCACGGGGCACCCCCATGCGCGCGAAACTGTCTGCGACGAAGCCCGACGGGACCGTAATGGCGTCGGCTTCGGCGTACTCGGCCTGCTCCTTTTCCATCAGGCGCGGATCGACGCCCGCGAAGGGAAGGCCGAGACGCGCGTATTCCTCGCGCAGGAGCCGGTCCTGAAAGACGATATGGGTGGATCCCCGATCGCACACCCAGGCGATGTTGCGGGCCTGCGCCGCGCGCCCGGCGACCAGCCCATCCGACGACAGCGCGACCAGCACGTGGCAGTCGGGCAGGGTGCGCGCCATGTGCCGGTCGAGGCTCTGGTGCGCCCACCAGCTCAGCGTCGGATACAGAAATCGCGGCATGAGGCGGTAGCGCTGGGCCAGGGCAATGGGCGTCTGCAGCCAGGGAAAGCTGCGGATGCGCGCCGGATCCACCGCCACGCCGCGGAAATTGCGCCGCGGCAGACCGGTATAGACGGCAGCCAGCAGCCCGCGACGCTGAAGCTGGGCCGCCAGGTCGAAACTGTGAAAACGCCCGATGGTGCCGACAGTCACCGCGAGCCGTTGGACCATGGCCGGTTCCGCGACGGATGAGGAGCGACAGAGGCACCGAGTATGGCCGACAGCCGCCCCGCGGCCAACGGAAACCGCGACGGCACGAGACGCGGCGACCGGCGCGCGCCCCGGCTCAGGACCGCGGACAGGCAGCGGCGATCTTTTCGAACAGCGCGCGCAGCCGCGAATCGTTGTCATAGCCCGAGGCAACGGCGCGGGCATGGCCGGCCCGCGCGATGGTCTCGCGGGCCGCCGCGTCGGGCAGATAACGGCGAATCGCCGCTGCGCATTCGTCGACGCCGCGGAAGAACGCGGCCTCGCGCCCGTCGGCGAAGCTGGCCAGCCCCTCGTCGGTGCGGTCGGCAAGCAGAAAGCCGGCCGATCCGGCGATCTCGAACCAGCGCTGGGCGTAGCTGTCCAGGTTCGCATGGGTGACGAAGCCGAGGTTGATGCGCGTGCGCCATATGATTGCGCGGTAATCGTCGTTGTAGACCGCGCTGCCGGCGTGGAAGCGCGCCATTTCCTCGGCGTCGAACGCGCGCCGCCACATGCCCGGTTCGCCCATCACACGCACGACGACGCCGTGCCGGCGCCACAGCGCACGCAGGAAGTCGGCGCGGCGGCCATAGGGGCTGCCGACGAAGCCGACCCCGATGTCGCGATCCGCGTCGCTCCACCCGTCCGGCGGCGGATAGTGAACCGTGGGCTCATAGGGAACGGGCATGACGAACACGTGTGGCGCGCCGGCGGTCCGGTAGTGGGGCGCACCGGCCGGGTTGACCAGCACATGCACGCTGTAGCGAGGGACTGCGGCAAGAAAGAGCCGCCAGCCGGGGTCGCCGCGCGGGCCGTAGGGATTGTCGGGCATGTAGCTGACCACCACCGCACCGGTGGCACGCAGCGCGGTCACCGTTGCGGACCGGATCCAGACCGGCTTGTCGAACCAGATCAGGTCGAACGGTTCCCTGCGCGCCGCCGCCAGCACGGCACGGTTGACGGCGGAGATCGCGGGTCCCATGAGCAGACGGATGCGCAGCGCCCCCGCCAGCCGGGACGGGCTGCCCAGCAGAGGATCGATGTCCAGGTCGACCACCGTGTGGCCGATACGGCGCATGGCGGCGGCGCGGAAGCGCGGCGTGGCGTTCGGCGCGTAGGACCCGACATGAAGGATGCGCAATCTCGCCTCCGCACGCAGCCGTGGACAGGGGGCTCGATGTCCCGTTGCCGCCGCCCGTCCTTTCTAACGCATATTGCGTGCCCGCGGAATCGCGAGAGCCGACGGACAGTCCGCATTGGCACGCAATATGCTATTCTCCGGTCATGATCGGAGCATATCCAGCGGCGGCGCATCCGGCCGCCTGTCCCGTGTTTCGCGCGGCAGGTTAGGCCGGTGCCCTGGGCCCCCTCCGCCGGACCGGCGATCGGCTATTTTTACGGCGGCGCCGCGATGCTGGTCGGGCTGAATATCATTCCCGTCATACAGGGCCATTACGACATGATCCACGCCGTCTATACGGCGGTTCTGGTCATGTGCATGCTGCCCATGCTGGTGCATCTGCTGTACCCCAGCGAGCGATTGCCGTTTTTCCCCATGATCTGCCTGCTTTACGGCATGCAGTACGCCATGTTCCCGTTCTTCGGAATCACCCCCGATTTCGCGTTCGAATACCTGACTATGCGCGATCTCACGGATCCCGCACTCCTGACGCTGGCAGGGATCACCATGCTTGTAGTCGGGTATTACGCACGTCCGGTGGATCTGGCTTTTCGCATGATCCGTGCGCCCCGCATGTTATGGGACGTGCGCCGCGCCAAGTTGGTGGCTGTGGCGTTCCTGGCGGTGGGGCTGGTGGGCATTGGCGCGCTGAAGACGGGCCGGGTGTTCGCCGCGGGAGGACAGATCATCGTGTTCGCCTCGAACCTGGCCGTCGTCGGCGTACTGGCGCTTTTCCTGCTGCAACTCCGGCGCCAGCTATCGATTTTCGCCGCGCTGGCGCTGTGGCTCGGCTATGTCCCGCTTTATATCCTGCTGTCCATTTCCGGCGGCAACGCTGCGCCCATCGCGGCATTCCTGCTTGCACTTGGCCTGGTCTATGTGGGAGAGCGCCGGCGCATCCCGTGGATCACGCTGATATTGGCACTGCTGGTCATGTTCCCGTTCATGTTCGCCAAGCACGAGTACCGGCGCATGGTGTGGGAGAATGGCGTCGCGCGATTCGCCACGGTGGATGAGGCCCTCAGGAACGTGGAAACCTATGCCTCTCTGGCGGCGAAGACGGCAACGTTCGGTTGGGAACAGATCCAGTTCGCGCTGCACATCATCGTGGTGCGGTTCGACATTTCCTACATCTTCGCTCACGTCATCCGGCTCAGCCCGTCCGAGGTGCCCTACCTGAACGGAGAAAGCTACAGCGACGTGCTGTGGAAGGTGATTCCGCGCGTGCTGATGCCGGACAAGCCCGACCCGCTCTACGGCCAGATCTTCGGGCACCTCTACTACATACTCTCCGCGGATGATTTCACCACGTCCATCAACTTCCCGCAGATGGTGGAGATGTACGTGAACTTCGGACCCGCCGGCGTCATCGTCGGAATGTTCCTCATGGCCCAGCTCTACCGCGTCCTGACCCGCTATCTGAACCAGCCGGGTCAAGGCGACTGGATCGCGGTCTTCGCCGCTTCCATTTTCGCCAACCAGTTCCGGATCGAATCCAACTTCTCGCTGGTAGTCGGCGGCATCCTCTATCACACCGCGCTGCTGCTGATACTGGGATTCTTCATTCGCAGTCACGGGCGCCGAGCAACCTATGGCCAGCAGGGGCCGGCGACGTAATGAACAATAGATACAAGCGGCGCCGCGTCCGGTTCGTCAGGCCGCGCCCTCGCCGCGCTTGCGGTATTCCGCAACCAGGCAGGCCTGGGTGCCGGCAAGCCGGTTGAACAGATGCAGCGGCCATGACAGGGCCGTCAGCAGCCACATGGCGTGCCGCAACCGGTCCATCCGCGCGCCGAACGTGGCCGCCGAAATGGTCTGCGGCGACGCGCCGTCCGCCGACCCTTCCCGCCACCGGTCGCGCAGTCCCTGCAGCAGGGCGACCAGCGGCTCCCACGGATATTCGCTCCGGCGCACCGCGACCGCCGCGGCCGACGGACAGGTCCGGCGCAGCCCGTCGGGAGTCATCATGGATACATGGTCATGCGGCTTCAGCATGGTCCACCATCGGCCGCACAGCCGCGCCGCCATCCCGGCGGCGTTGGGCGTGACCACCACCAGCAGTCCGCCCGCGTCCACCACCCGCATCACGTCTTCGAGAAACGCGGCTGGCCGGTAGACATGCTCGATCACATGGCTGAGGATCACCAGATCGAACCGCTCGGGCAGCAGCGCCGCGGACTCGAAATAACCGGTGACGACGTCGAGTCCGAAGGTGTCGCGGGCGATCCGGGAATGGTCGCGCGACGGCTCCACGCCCTTCGCGCGACAGCCCAGATCGCGCGCCGCCAGCAGCATGCCGCCCTGGCCGCAACCGATGTCGAGCACCCGCGCCTGTGCCTTCGGCCCCAGCCCGGCCAGCAGCGGCGCGAGGAACGCCGCCTTTTCGTCGACCCGAAGCTGCAGGCGCAGCGCATCGGCGTTCCCCGCCGATTCCAGCGGTCCCGGATCGTAGGTAGCGTCCAGCGCGCCATAGGCGTCGGCATCGAGCAGCATGGTGATGCAACCGCAGGTGCGGCAGCGCAGGTAATCCGCCTGGCCGCGCCGGAACGCGCGCCCCCCCGTTCCGCCACAAATGCGGCAGACGGGGCCCCGGGACCCGTCCACGGGAATCGCCTGCCCTGCGGCCTGACCCGTCACCGCCCGCCGTCGTCGGCAAGCAACCGGTCGAAATAGTCGATGGTCCGCTTCAGCCCGTCGTCCAGCGCCACCGTCGGCTGCCAGCCGAGCGCGTTCTTCGCCAGGGTGATGTCGGGCTGGCGCTGTACCGGGTCGTCGGGCGGCAGCGGCCGGGCGACGATCGACGATGTCGACCCGGTCATGGCGATGATCTTCTCGGCAAGCTCGCGGATGGTGAATTCGCCCGGATTGCCGAGGTTGATGGGCCCGGTCACCGCGGCGTCGGTGTCCATGAAGCGTACGATCGCCTCCACCAGATCGTCGACGTAGCAGAACGACCGGGTCTGCGACCCGTCGCCGTAGATGGTCACCGGTTCGCCCTTGAGTGCCTGGACGATGAAGTTGGACACCACCCGCCCGTCATTGGGGTGCATGCGCGGGCCGTAGGTGTTGAAGATACGGCCCACCTTGATGGAAACGCCGTGCTGGCGCCGGTAGTCGAAGAACAGGGTCTCGGCGCAGCGCTTGCCTTCGTCGTAGCAGGCGCGCGGACCGATGGGATTGGCGTGGCCCCAGTAGCTCTCCGGCTGCGGGTGCACCTTCGGGTCGCCATAGATCTCGCTGGTGGATGCCTGGAAGATGGTCGCCCGCACCCGCTTGGCCAGCCCCAGCATGTTGATGGCGCCGTGCACGCTGGTCTTTGTCGTCTGCACCGGGTCGAACTGGTAGTGCACCGGCGAGGCGGGACAGGCGAGGTTGAAGATCTGATCGACCTCGATATAGAGCGGAAAGGTCACGTCGTGGCGCATCGCCTCGAAACGGGGCGAACCCATGAGATGGGCGATGTTGTCCTTCGAGCCGGTGAAGTAGTTGTCCACGCACAGCACGTCGCAGCCGTCGGCCAGCAGTCGCTCGCACAAATGCGATCCGATGAACCCGGCGCCGCCCGTGACCAGAACCTTTTTCTTCGCCAGCATATCCGTTGCGCTCCCTGAGCGGTCGCCCGCGGAGAGGCGGGCGGCGCACCCTACCACCCCGTCGCCGGCTTGAGAATCAGCCTTGTCGCGGCAGCCCCGTGGCCGGCGACACGCCGGGCGGCAGGGCGGTGGCGGGCCGGACCAGCCCGCGCAGCCGGACCCAAAGGTTATGCAGCGCCACGTCCGGCTCGGCGGCAAGCACCAGCTCGCGCCAGAACAGCTCGGTCAGCGGCAGGGCTTGCGGAAACAGCGCCTCGAAATCCGCCACCACACGACGAAACACGCCGCCCGCCGGGCCGTCCGGGGTGGCGGCAAGACCGGCGGGAATGCGCGCCGGTGCGGTGCCCAGCGCCACCAGCAGGGCGCAGAACGTCCGTGCCGGACGCAGAAAGTGCCCGTCGCGCGCCAGCGCCGTCAGCGCGTCCCAGTCGAGCCCGGGATGGCGGCGCAGCAGCGCCATGGCATCCACCACCTTGCGCAGACTGTAGACGTCGAACTTGTCCTTTGCCGCGTTGGTGATGCAGAGCGTCAAACCGTGCTCGGGCGACGGCACGCGGATGGCGAGCCCGTCGGCGTCGGTCGTCCGCGCCGCGGCAAAGACGCGCTCGGTGGTCAGCGACCGCCACGCCGGATAGCAGTCGGGGTGGATATGCAGATCGATGTTGCACGCTCCGTCGGCGCCGACCAGCGGCATGAAGCTGGCATCCGAGATAGCGCCCCAGGCCGGGGCGGGAAGCGGGCGGAAACGGAAGCCATGCCCGGCGAGCAGCCGCACCAGCGGGTCCAGGTCGTCCGCACGCACCAGCAGGTCGAGATCTCCCTGGACGCGCATTTCGGGATCGTCGTAGAGGGTCCAGGCGTTGGCGTAGCCCTTGAGCCATACGGTCCCGATCCCCGCCCTATCGATGACGGCGAGCCAGCGGCGGGCCTGGGCGGCGGCGAAGCGCGCGGCAAGGCGGTTCTTCGCCGCCTCGTCGGCGTCGAGCGGCGCGAGACCCAGCCGTTCGCACGCCGGCCGCAACAGGCTGTCGGCAAACGCCGCCCCGGTCAGCCGGGCGAAACGGCGGGCGGTTTCCGCGAACATCGCCGCGTCAGCGGGCGGCGGCGCCGTCGCGGGCTCGGCGATCAGCGGCCATAGTCCGCTCGGCACGCTAGCTGTGCAGGAAGCGCCGCTCATCGCCTTCGAGCACGAGACAGGTGAGGGTGCCGCTGTAATAGGCGCCGGTGTCGATGGCGATGCGGTTGGGCCGCTGGTCGGGCTCATCGACGATGCTGTGGCCGTGCACCACGCAATAGCCGTGATCGGCGCTTGAGTCGAGAAATTCGTCGCGGATCCACAGCAGGTCCTGACGCTGCTGTTCCTCCAGCGGCCGGCCCGGCGCAACGCCGGCGTGGACGAACAGGTAATCGCCTTCCACATAATAGGGTGCGAGACCGCGCAGAAAATCCAGGTGGCTTTCGGGCAGCGCGGCGCGGAACGCTTTCTGCATGGCGAAATAGCGCGCCTCCGGCGTAGCGGCATCGCCGAAGCGCACACCGTAGCTGTAAAGGGTGGCGTTGCCGCCGTTCATCATCCACATGGGCGCGATGGCGGAGTCTTCGAGGAAGGACAGGGTCATCTCTTCGTGGTTGCCGCACAGGTACACCGCCTCGAACCCGGGCGGCGGGCCGGCAACCAGCATGTCGATGACCCGTCGCGATCCTTCGCCGCGATCCACGTAGTCGCCGAGATAGACGATCACCTTGCGCAGGGAGTCCGCGTCCGCCGCATCGGCGCGGATCAGCCCGTGCAGCCGCTCCAGCAACACGTCGCAGCCGTGGATGTCGCCGATCGCATAGATCCGGGTACCGGACGGCGCCTCCGGGGCAGCCCGCGGTGACGGCCGGCGACCGAAAAAACGGCTGAGCATGACACCAATATGCCCCGCCGTGCCCGGTTTTGCCATCCGGAAGGAAGGATGGGCAGGACTCAGGGGGCGTCGGCGACGACGGAAAAATCGCCCCATTCCTGACGTGCGCCGCGGTTTTCGATCAGGTTCTGCAGCGCGGTCAGGGGCCGGCGGTCGAAGGCGGCGCCGGCCTCGCCCGCAAGGCGCGCCGCCGCTTCGTCTACCGGCAGGCCGGCACGCCAGGCACGCGGACTGGCCAGGGCGACGAAGGCGTTGGCCACCGCCACCACCTGCGCGGTGGGGAGGATTTGATCGCCGGCCAGGCCAGCGGGTCCGCCGGCACCGTCCCAGCGCTCGTGTATCTGGCGCAGCGTTTCGGCAACGGGACCGTCGAATTCCACCTTCTGCAGCAGGTCGGCGCCGCGCTCGATGCTCATGCGCACCAGCCGACGCTCGCGTTCGTCGAGCGCTCCGGCGCGGGTCAGCACCTCGCCGGGCACCAGCACCTTGCCGATGTTCATGAGCCGGCCGGCGGTTTCCGCCGCGCCCGCAAGGACGGGGTCGAGCCCCATTTCCTCGGCGATGGCCCGCGCAACCCCGGCAACGCGCGCGGAGTGACGCGCGGCGTTGGGATCGCGGCTGTCGATCACGGCCACCAGCGTCGCCACCAGCGCGTCAAGCGTGCGCTCGCGGCGGGCGCGCTCGGCCACCGCAGCGGTGACATCCTCCTCAACCACCATGACACCGTGCGGCAGGACAGACGGGTCAGCGGCCACCGGTACGTGCTCGGCCTGCAACACCCGGGTCGAACCGTTGGCGCCCGAGCTGTGCACCCTCACCACGCGCTCGCCGTGAGCGAGCGCGGTCACGTTGGCGTCATGATAACGTTCGGCGTCGGCCGGGCCGAATACGCTCTGCAGCGTCTTTCCCATCAGGTCGTCGACGCTGATGCCGGCGCGGGCGGCGGCGGCGCGGTTGGCAAAGCGGAAGCGGTCCTTGTCGTCGACCACGAACAGAGCGCCCGGCTGGTTGTCGCTCACCGCCTGCAGCATTCGGCTTTGCGTTTCGAAACGACGGGCGAGATCGCGGTAGCGCGCCGTAGCCTCTTCCGCACGGAGCGTACTGCCGTGCCACCAGGCGGCGACCAGAGCGGCGACCACGAGCGCCACCGCCAGCAGCAGGAAAACGGTCAGACGGCTGAGGCGGGCGTCGCTGTCGCCGAGCGCTTCGGACCTGTCGATCTTGTAGAGCAAGGTCCACGGTGCCGCCGCGATGCGCCGCGCGGTGGCGAGCACCTCGGTACCCAGGTAATCGCGGCTGGCGGCGAAACCGCCGGGCTGCTGCACGGCGAACGATGCGGCAAGGCCCGGCGTATCGGCGGCCATGGTACGTGTCAGCGGCGCGTCGCCGGCATGCGTCGGCGACAGGTATTCGATACCGGCGTCGTTGCGGCGCAGCAGCAGCGACTCGGCCGTCTTCCACGGTGTGCCGGGCTGTTCCAGCAGCGGGTAGAGAGCGTCCGCTACCTCCCTGACGCCGAGCGCCCAGCCAAGCTGGCGCGCGGCGTCGCCGCGCTGCTGCACGGCGAACACCGGCACGGCGAACGCCATGGTCGGCGTGCCCGCGGCGCCGCGGTAGATGTCCAGCAGCATGCGGCTGCCCGGCCGGGCGGCAGCGAGGAATTCGGCGATGCGTCCGTCGATGGGAGGCATGCCCTCGGTGGAAACGACGATGCGACCCTGCCGCACCAGCGCGATGCCGGCGGTGGCGTTGCGGCGCACGTTGGCGGCGATTTCTGGATCGCCCTTGCGGGGGCGGAAACCGGCGCGACCGGCGACCATGGTGAGAAGGTTGCGCAGATAGCCGCTCTCGGCCAGCGAGCGCCCCGACCGCCCGGCGGCGTTGGGATCGGACACAAGTTCGGTCAGGTAAATCTGGAGCGCGGCGTTGTCGGCAAGCCCGGCAAGCTCGGCGAACTGGCCCTCGACCCAGTCGTTGACGGCGGCGGCGCGGCTGTCGGCCACGATCGCGAGCCGGTTCTGCCAGCCCTGCAGGTCGCGCTCCCGCTCGGCCGCGACAAAACGCAGCGCAAGGATGATGCTGATGGCGACGGCGACCGACAGCACGACGACGGCGGCCCCCATGCGTAGCCCGGCGGTTCGGCGGCTGGCGGAACCGGAAGCGGAAGCAACGGCCATAATTCCCTCGAAAGTCCCCGGAACCCGTCGGTTTCACCGCGCCCGTTCGGTGCCGCGAAAAAAACTGGCGCCATGCGTGCGGTTGTTCTGGCGCCATGCTCGCCTATCGCGGTTAGAGGTTTGTTAATGCCGGGCCTGCCAAGCTGCTGGCGAACAACGCGGATCGCCGGATGCGCTGCGAGAGACCCGCCATACGCCGCCCCTTCCTTTCCCTCGGTCGAATTGCCCGAAATGCCCGGTGTGCGCTGCTTGCGGCCGGGCTGGCCTGGGCAGGGCCTGCGGTGGCGGCGGTATCGGACGGCTTTCCGCCCATCTTTGGCACCCGGGAAAGCCAGTCCGCCACCCTGTCCCTGTTCCCCAAATGGCAGGGCGCGGTAACACGCACCATCGACGAGAGCCGCCTCGCCGACGAACCGTGCGAATCCGGGATCTTCAACCGCTGCCACCTGCGCGAATGGATGGCTTTCATCCGGGAGAACCGGGGCCGCGACCGCCGCGCGCAAATCGACGCGGTCAACAGCTACATGAACGACAAGCGCTATATCATCGACCCCGTGAACTGGGGCATACCCGACTACTGGGCCAGCCCGCTGCAGTTCATGATGCGCAACGGCGACTGCGAAGACTACGCCATCGCCAAATACTTCTCGTTGCGCGCGCTCGGATTCCATCCGTCGAGCCTGCGCGTCGTCGTGCTGCAGGACATGAACCTGCGCGTTGCGCATGCGATCCTGGTGGTGAATTTCGGCGGGCAGGCGCTGGTGCTGGACAACCAGGTGCGTTCGGTGGTGGAAGCCAGCGCTATCCACCATTACCGCCCGATCTATTCCATCAACGAGCAATACTGGTGGTTGCACCGCATGTGACGGGCAGTGCGCTTTACCGACTCGCCGCCGACATCATATAAATGGGCGTCCCGTCGGCACGTGCCGCGGGGCGGCGTGCGGCAGACCTTCGGGGGACGCCCGGCAAGAGCGTGGACCGCATCATGTATCGCACCATGCACGGAGCCTTCCACGGAGAATTTCCGCCCGCCTGCCGGACGACCGCGCCGGCACCGCGTTTCGGCTGATGCGCAATCTGCGGCTGACCCTCGGTTCCGATAACCAGCGGGTCGTCATCGGCCTGCTCCGCTTCGCCGATGTGACGCTGGTCGCACTTACCGGCATCGTCAGCTACTGGATCCGCCACGGCACTCTGGTGGTGCCCGAGGAATATCTGGTAGCCATCGCCATCGGCGCGTTGCTGGCCGCCAACTACCTGCAGCTCGCCCGGCTCTACAACTTTGCCGAGCTGCACCGGTTCGCGCTGCAGTTCGGCACCCTGACGGCAAGCTGGGGAGCGGTAATCCTCACCCTGCTGCTGGCGGGCTATTTTGGCAAGGTGTCGGAGAATTTCTCGCGCGTCTGGGCGGTATCCTGGTTCGTTTCCGCCTATGTCGTGCTGGTCGTGGCACGTGGAGGGCTTGCGTGGCTGCTGGCCAACTGGAGCCAGCAGGGCCGCATCATCTACACCGTGGCAGTGGTCGGCGCCGGTCCGTTCGGCGAACGGCTGGTGGACCACCTCAATCGACAGCACGACGCGGGGGTTCGCATTGTCGGCGTATTCGACGACCGCAATACCCGGGTGCCGCGCACCGTCGGCGGACACCCGGTCAGGGGCACCATCGAGGACCTGGTCGCCTATGCACGGATGAACCGTGTCGACGAGATCATGGTGGCGCTGCCCTGGTCGGCAGAGATGCGCCTGATGGATCTCCTGAACCGTCTGCGCACCCTTCCCAACCAGGTGACGCTTTGCCCCGGCGCCGCGGCGTTCGACCTGCCCAACATGGGCTATGGCGAGGTCGCCGGCGTTCCCATGCTGACCCTGATGAAACCTCCGCTTACCGGCTGGAAGCTGGTGACCAAGGCAATCGAGGACCGCGTGCTGTCGTTCCTGCTCCTCGTGCTGTTCTCACCGCTGATGCTGTTCATCGCGGTGGCGATCAAGCTGGCAGGTCCGGGTCCGGTGCTGTTCCGTCAGAAGCGCTATGGCTTCAACAACAACGAAATCACCGTGCTCAAATTCCGCTCCATGCGCTGGTCCCCCGGCGAGCCCGGCGTAACCCAGGCAACGCAGGACGACCCACGGGTTACCGGTCTGGGGCGCGTGCTGCGCCACACCAGCCTGGACGAGCTGCCGCAGCTCTTCAATGTGCTGCGGGGCGAGATGTCCCTTGTCGGCCCGCGTCCGCATGCGGTGGCGCACAACGTGCAGTACGCGGCCGTCATCGACCAGTACCTCAGTCGCCACCGGGTAAAGCCCGGCATCACGGGCTGGGCCCAGGTGAACGGGCTGCGCGGCGAAACCCGGTCGCCCGAGCTGATGCGCCGGCGGGTGCGCTTCGACCTCGACTATATCGAGCGCTGGTCGCTGCTGTTCGACCTTAAGATTCTGGCACTGACTCCGTTCGTCGGCTTCGTACACGAAAATGCCTACTGACGCCGCTCTCCCCGGAGCGACGCCGTGACCGCAGACAGGATGAACGACACACGTTCCACGAGCGACGACGGCAGGCTGGTGCGCCTGGTGTTCTGGGGCCTGGTCGCGGTTGTCGCCTGGGTACCACTGCCGCTGGCCTCGAACCGGCCATGGGCATGGAGCCTGCTCGCCCTTGGCATCGGCGCGCTGCTCACCGGCTGGGCCGTCGCCACCCTCACCCGTCGTCACCTGGTACGTCTCGGCTGGGCGCGGCTCGGTGTCCCGATGGTTCTGCTGGGCGCCAGCTTCCTCTGGTTCATGGTGCAGGCAAGCCCCCTGGCCCCGTCGGCTTGGCACGCGCCGCTGTGGGACTCGGCGGCGGCAACTCTCGGCCTGCGGTCGCTGCCCGGTGCCATCAGCGTCGATCCGGCGGCGAGCGCCGCCGGCGCTATGCGTCTTCTCGCCTATGGCGGCGTGTTCTGGCTCGCCGCCCAGTACGGGCGCGACCCGGATGACGCACGCCGTCTGCTGTGGGCCGTTTCGTTCATTACGTTCGCCTATGCGCTCTACGGCCTGGTCGCGCACCTGTCGGGCAACGAGACAATCCTGTGGTTTGCCAAGTGGGCCTATCGCGGCGACCTCACCGCGACGTTCGTCAACCGCAACGCATGGGGGATTTACGCCGGCATCGGAACGCTGACCGTGCTGACGCTGATGGTCCGCCTTGCCGAGCGCAGCCAGTCGGCCGGGCTCGGCGGGCGTACCGCAGTGATCCATTTCTTCGACCGGATGCACCCGGCGTTCTGGGCCCTGGCCTTCGCGTGGGTGACGCTCGCGACCGCACTCGCGCTGAGCCATTCGCGCGGCGCGCTGGCCAGCACCGTGCTCGGCACTGCGGTGTTGCTGGGCGGGCTCTCCGTCGGGACGGGCTGGCGCGAAAGGCGCCGCGGGCTCGCCATCGCCGCCTTGCTGCTGATAGCTGCCGGATTCGCCGTGATCGAAGTCAGCGGGCGCGGCACGCTGGGCCGCATCGTAGCCCTTGCGGGCGAAGGCACGGGGCGCGAACCGATCCACGCGCTGGTCTGGCGCGCCATCGCCGACACGCCCTGGACGGGGCGCGGACTCGATACCTTTCCCCAGGTCTTTTACGCCTACCGCGATTCGTCGATCCCGTGGGACAGCCCGCGCTATGACAAGGCGCACGGAGCGTTCCTCGAACTGGCGCTGGAAGCCGGCTGGATCGCCTTCGCCGCCATCGTGGCCGCGCTTGCCTGGGTGATCGGCGTGCTGGCCGTCGGCGTGGTGCGGCGGCGCCGACGCGCCATCTATCCCTGTCTCGGACTCGCGGCCAGCGCGCTGGTCGGCGTCCAGGCTATCTACGATTTCGGTATCCAGATGCCGGCCATCGCGGTGACCTATTTTACCCTGATGGGGGTGGCTTTCGCCCAGTCGTTCCGTACGCGATAGCGGGACGGCCTCCCGATCCGCCATCAGCCGGCTCGCATGCCTTTTTCAGCGCATGGGCAGCGAGAAATAGGCAGCGTCGAAGCGGCGCAGCGTCGCGGGGTCGTCGGCGAGTTGTTCGCGCACCCACATCAGCGCGAAGCGGTCGCGGGCAAATTCCGCCAGTCGACGCGGGGCGAAGGCGGCGACGCGGTGGGTCTGGTCGCGGATGGCCTGCCGCGTATCCGGCGCCAGAAGCCGTTCGGCGAGGAAGCCGATCTCGACCCGCTGCATGACGAGCGGCGGCTCGTCCGGCGCGAGGTCCAGCGACAGGCGGACGACGGGGTCGATGCGCGCCCCGGCGCCGGCCCGCGCAAGCAGCGCCTGGCCATACTGCAGCCAGGCATACGGCTGCGCCGGGCCGCGCGATAGCCCGCGGCGATAGGCGGTGATGGCGGCATCGACGAAAGCGCGGCGCGCTGTCTCGGGCAGGCGTATATCGCGCGAGCGGGCCAGTTCGAGCGCCGCCAGCGCGGTCCAGGTCTCCGCCGACTCATGCCAGCCGAGCGCCGAGCGCCGCGCCGCGGCGGCGTCCGCCAGCCGGGTGGCGGATACGCGCTCGCCCCGGCCCAGCGCCGCCAGCGCCGCGCCGTCGGCCGCAAGGATCCCACCCACCACCCGCGGGGTCGCCAGCGCCAGCAGGACCACACCCGCGGCGAGCGCGACCAGCGCCGGCGCCCGTCCATTGACGCGGGTCGCCATGGCTAGAGGCCTTTCCGGGAATGCGGGCCGGTGCCGGTCAGCATGCAAGCGCCCTAGTCGCGGTAGTATTTCGGATTTTGCCCGTAATAGTACGAGCCGCCGGCGCCCTGATAGCCGTAACGGCTCTGTTTCCTGACGTCGATCAGGGTGAGTACGGTTCCGGCCAGCTTGGCGCCGGCGTCGAGCAGTTGGCGAATGCCCGCCAGCACGGATTCGCGGCGCACCCTTTCCCAGCGCACCAGATAGAGTACGCGGTCTACCACACGCACCAGTACCAGAGCGTCGGAAACGGCAAGGAGCGGCGGCGCATCAAGCACCGTCAGGTCGTAGGAACCTTCCAGCCGGCGCAGCAGGGCATGCATCCGGGGCGAACCCAAAAGATCCGTCGGGTGCGGTGCCCGCGTGCCCGCCGTGACGAAATGGAGCCCGGTCGCGGGATCGATGTCGATGATGTCGGCCAGCTCGACCTGGCCGCTCAGGTAATCGGCCAAACCCCGGTTATTGGGCACGCGCAGCGCGATGTGCAGGTTGGGATGGCGGAAGTCGCAGTCTACCGCAATGGCGCGCTGGCCCGAGCGCGCGGCGAGGCTGGCCAGCGACAGGGACAGCGACGTCTTTCCCTCGCCCGAGATGGACGAGGTGATCAACACCGTGCGCGGCGTGCGCTCGGCGTCCGACAACATCAGCGCCGTGCGCACGCTGCGCACCGATTCGCTGAATGCCGAGTTTGGCTTGAGCGAGATCATCTCGTGCGGATAGCGACGGCGGTCGGCGCGGCCCAGCCGCGGCAGCGAGCCGATTGTGGGCAGGCCGGTCATTTCCTCGAGCTGCTGTGCGGTACGAAAGCCGGAATCGAGAAGCTCAAGCACCACCGCGATGCCGGTGCCGGCCAACGCCGAGAAGAACAGGGAGATCAGCAGCAGAACCCGCTTCTGCGGATAGAACGGCGCGTAGGGCGGGGTGGCACGCGAAATGATGCGTGCGTCCGCCTGCTGCAGCCCCTCGTCCACCACCGAAGTCTCCTTGAACCGCGAATTGATGGTGTCGAAAAGCTGCTTGTTGGCCTGCACCTCGGTCTGCAGCGACTTGAGGTGGACCGCGGCTTCGTTCTGGCCTTCCACCTTGCGTTCCAGTCGCGACAGCTCGGCCTGCAGCCCGCGCTCGCGCACCCGCGCAATCTCCAGCTCATTGCCGAGGTTGACGACTATCTTGTTTACCTCGGCGCCGATCTTTTCCTGCAGATCCTTGAGCTCGTTACGCGCCAGCACCATCTGCGGATGCCCGTCGCGCAGCCGGGTGCGCAGCTCGGCCAGCTTGCGCAGCAGAACGGCTTCCTGCTCGCGCAGCCTCTGGATTAGGGGCGAATCGAGTACCGCAGCGGCCGTGGCGATATCGCCGCCGTCGCCGAGCAGCGATTGCACCTGGTGAAAGCGGGCGTCCGCCTCGGCACGCCGGGTGCGCGCGGCGATCAGGTCCGTGTTGACCTTGGCGATCTGCTCGCGCAGCAGGTTGATACCCTGCACCTCCATGATTCCCGACTTGCGACGGTGCTCTTCGAGCCGCCGCTCGGAATCGATGATCCGCTGACGCAGTTCACTGGCGCGCTGCGCCAGCCATTCCGTCGCGCGCAGGGTAACGCTGCCCTTCTTCTCGAGCTGCTGGCGGATATAGGCTTCGGCGGTGGCATTGGCCGCCTTGGCCGCGACGTCGGGGTCGGCGGCGACGTACTCCACCGTTACAAGCATCGCACGCTGGGACGGGATCACCGTCAGCCCGCCGAGAAACACGTCGATCAGTGTCTCGCGCTGCGCCGACCGCTTCTCTTCCGGCGTCATTCCGGCGTAGGGATCGCGGCGCGGCCTGTCGGCCTGGTCGCCGCCGAGGCCGAGCCAGCCGCGCAGCGCCGCCTTCATCACATCGAACGTACTGGCGCGCGGCGGCGCAAGATCAGGATTGAAATCGGGATCGTTGTAAAGGTCGAGCCGGTCGACCACGGCGCCGATCAGATCGCGCGAACGCAATACGGCGGCCTGCGTTTCGTTGGTGTAAAAGTCGGGCTTGATGCCTTGGGCTACGCTTTCGATGGGCACCACCCGCTGCTGGGCGCCTTCGATCAGAAGCGTGGTCTGGGCCGAATAGAGCGGCGTGAGCTGGTTGGCGTAGAGCAGTCCGATGCCACCACCCACGGCCATGATGGACGCAATCATGTATTTGCGGCGCAGCAGCGCGCCGAGCAGGCGGCGCGGGTCCAGCGGATGCTCGTCGACGCCGCGCATGGGTGCCGGCCGCGGCTCGGCATCGGAGGCTCGACGGCGAAAGGGGAAATTCGTAACGGTAGCCAAGGAGATCGTACCCGCTCTCTAGCGCATCCTGAAAATATGATTAATAAAGAATTGATCCTAACAATTTCTTTCCATACGGGACGCCCCTTCCGGCTGCACCATGGGCGAGCGCTTCAGAACAGGCGCCTTTCTACCTCGATGATGTCGCCGGGTAGCACCGGCACGTCGAGCAGCGCCTCGTACTTGACCACCCTGTCCGGCCCCTCGCGCACCAGCGTTACCGGTGCGTGACGGGCGCGCCGGGTAAATCCGCCGGCGATCGCCACGGCCCGGCGCACGGTGAGCCCCGACACATACGGGTAGCTGCCGGCCCGGTTGACTTCGCCGTAGATGTAGAACGGACGGTAATTCAGGACCTCGACCGAGACCCGCGGATCGACGATGAACTTGCGGTTGAGTTCGCCGCGCAGCAGTTCCTGCAGTTCGGCCGCCGTCCTGCCCTTGGCCTCGACCCGACCGAGCAGCGGATAGGCGATGATGCCGAGCCCGTCGATTTCGAACTGGCCCGATTCCTGCGGATGGCCGAACACCGTAACCTTGAGCTTGTCTCCCGGACCGAGCCGGTAGGCGTCGAGGTTCGGCCGCTCGGACATGCCGGCGCCGACCACCGCGCCTGATGCCGCCCCGACCGGATCGTGCCGTTCGGGCGGACGGGCGCAGCCGGCAACGATGAGCGCAATCGCCAACGCCAGCCACATCGCGCGCGCGCGGCGGGAACGCCGGACGGTCACAGCTGGGCCCCCACGCGCAACGATGCGCGCGCGTTGCTGAAGCTGCTGTCGTCCGCCTCGGCGTTCAGTCTGTCGTAACCCGCGGTTAGGGCCGCGAACCAATTGGCGTTGACCAGATAGCGCGCTTCAAAGGTGGTGTTGAAGCGGTTGTCCGTCAGCCTGGTGAACCGGTCCTCCTCCTTCGCATAGTCGAACGACAGGGACAGCAGAAGGTCATAGAACAGCTCGTAGTCTATTCGGCTGCGAAGGCTGGTAACCAGGACGCCGCTGAGGTTGACGCCGCGCTTTTCCTCGACGGCGCGTCCGAGCCGGGCATCGATGGTGAGGCTGTCCAGCGGATTCCATACCAACCGGCCGGAAACCGCGGGCCCCTCGACGGTGCCGAAGCTCGGCTCATCGAACCTCTGGCGCAGGTATCCGACGCCAAGCTCGAGAAAGGTGACGCCCGATACGTCCCAGGTAAACCCGACCAGCGTCTGCGTGCCATGCGAATCCTGCAGAAACCCGCCGACGTCGCGCTTGCGATCGTAATTGCGGTCGTTGTAACTCGGCTCGATGAACAGAGCGGTTCCCGGCAGCCACTGATAGGCAAACCGCGCCTTGATCGTCGCCACAGCGCGATCGAGATCATCGTTGTCGGTGCCGTCGGAACCCAGGTAGTCTTCCGAAACGACGGTGAATTCCGGATGAAACAGGAACCTGTCTGGCGCGAAGACGGCGCCGAAGGCGATCTGCGACTGATCGAATTCCACCGCCGCACCGGTACGCCCCGAATCGATCAGCGTTCCGCGCTGCAGATGCAGACGGGCCACCTCTACCCGCCCGTGAAGCTGCAGCATTTCGCTGGCGTCTGCGACGCCCCCGGCATTGACGAAGAGATCTTCGTAGTCCTCGGTGCGATGCCGGTCATGGCGGCCCACATTCGCACCCATGCCGAACGATAGCCGGTGATTGGCCCAGTCGGAGCGAAGCTCGACCCGGGGCGAGGCAACAAGGATGCGATCGACCTGGTTGGTGGTATCGCGGAACAGGTTAGTCTCGTAAGCGGTCTCGATGTCGAGCCTGGGGAACACGACGAAGCTGGCCGCCGCCGTGTTCCGGTCGCGCGCACGGGCGGGCTCGACCAGCCCTGCCGTGGACAGGAGCTGGTCCAGCTCAAGGCCGAGCGGCACGAACTCGGGCCGTGACCGACCGCGCACCGAATCCTCCTCGGCCGTCTGGGCGATGGCCTGGCCCGTCATACACAGAACGAACCACGACGCCGCCGAAAGACCGACTACCAACCCCCGCTTTGCCATGCCTTCTCCCGAAAGGCGCACGTCGGCACTAATACCAGATCACGCCAGAATCACGGTACGTCCGTAACCCGGTCGCGACAGCGGCCGCGACAGGTACGGCCGTCCCCGCTCTCAATTGCTGCTGACCACCTCGGCGGATTCGAACTCCGGCTTCGGTTGGCGGCCATCCGCCGGGGAAATCTGCTCCACCAGCCTCGCCGCAGCGGCCAGCACCTGCGCTTCCAGCGCCAGCCGCACGTCCTGAGAAATAATCGTCCGGCGCGCTTCGGGACTAAGCAGAATGCTGCTCGGCCGATTGGCCGGCTCCGCCACGAGAGCGGTCAGATAGGACCGTCCGCGTCCGAATTCCGCCAATTCGATGGTGATGCGCCCCTGCGGCGCTCGTGCCTCGATCACCAGCCCGCCGGCCTGATGGCGACCGACCATCGTATTTGCGTGCGGCGCCAGCCGGCCGGTCGGATAGCCGCCCACGGACCGCACCCCCTCGGCCAGCGCCGCGGCGCGATTGGACAGCACGGCGCCGGGAATCCACCGGGATGGATCGGAACCGGCAACGATCACGGGCACGCCATTGACCCGGAGCGAGCGGCCGAACGGACGGCGCACCAGTTCCGGATCGCCGAGGTTCTGGGTCAGAAGGACAACGCGATAGTCGCCGGGCGCCAGCCGCAGACTGATCTTCTCGATGCCGGCGATACCGCTGGCGGAAACCGGTTCGTCCAGCGGACGGCGCAGCCCGCGGAGGTCGCGGCCGGAGATACGCGGATCTTTCGGCGACACCGCCTCGAACCCGGCCGCTTGCGGGGCATCGGGCGGACCGAACTTCAGTGCTATCGACCCGACGGGCGGACGAAATTCCGGATCTACCGCCAGTTGCATCACCGACGCGGTGGCAAGCCGCCGCGCCACGTAACCGGCAATCCGGTCGATCGCCTTGAGCAGATCCTGCCCCGGAAGCGTGCCCTTCCGGGACCCGAGCGCCTCGATGAGAGCGGTGGCCCGCCGAGCGGTCTCCTCCGGCGCCAGGATGCCGCCGCCAAGCCAGCGATCGAGCGCCGGTCCCCCTTCGGCGCCACCGGCCAGAACGTTGATCACCAGGCCGGCGGGCAATCCCGGCAGCGCTCCCCGCTCGCCGGGCACCGCGGCGGCCTGCGTCGAGGACTGCGCCACGGCCGTCCCGGCACTGCCCGTGCCCGCGAGGGCCGCCATCGTCAGCGCGCAGCCCGAAACCATCCATCCGGACCGGCGTTCCGCGTGGCGACCCGTCTTCCTGCCCGTCTCGCTGCCCATGGGCCAACTCCGGATTTCCTGCATGCGGCGTACGGTTTGTTCACCCAATCTAACAAAAAACAGGTTTCAAATCATTAAAATTCAAAATGAAATCTTAACCAGTTCGGATCGAGGATCCCTTCCCGATGGCGCCCGACGGGTGGCCTTAGCGCCTTGTTTAGAATTTTCGTCAATTATTCCCAAACCACGCCGAAAACGCATCGCGTCGCGAGCCCGACTGTCCATGACCTTGTCCCAACCACTTGGTCCGAACGGCGACACGTCCCGGCCGGGCGGCACGGCCGCCGGTCGCGCCCCCGGTGCGGCGCCGGTTCAGAAGTCGGTTCGCACCCGGCCCACCGATACGTTGCTCCTGTGCCTCCTGCGCCTTGCCCGCGACGACGGCCGCGCCATCGAGGAGGCGGAACTGCGCGCGCTCTGCCCTATGCCGGAAACCGGCATGACGGTAACCGCCTTCGCCCAGGCAGCCCGCCGGCTTGGTTATGCGGTCCAGCGCATTCCCTTCGACACCGACGCCGGCAAGGGACTGCCCGTCCCCTTCGTGCTGCTCGGCACACCCGAGGTTGGCGCCCTGCTGGTCACCGCCCGCCATGACGACAGCCTCACCCTGTACCGCCCGGTCGACGGGGTGATGCGCACGATACCGATGGCCGAGGTGCTGCCCAAGGCGCGCGAGGCATTGACGCTCACCCGCACCGATCCTCTGCTGCCGGCGCGCGGCTGGCGCGCGCTGATCGCCGACCGCATCCGCCGCGTTGCCGTCGAACTGACGCTCGCCTCGCTGGTCATCAACCTGTTCGCGCTGGGCTCGCCGCTGTTCGCCATGACCGTCTACAACAAGGTGATCGGCCAGCAGGCGCTGAACACGTTGCAGGTGCTCGCCATAGGCATGGCCATGCTGTACGTCTTCGACATGGTGCTGCGCGGTATCCGCGGCTACATGGCGAGCCACACCGGCGCGCGGCTGGATTCCCTGATCGGTGGCGAGGTGATGCACCGGCTGGTGGGGCTGCCATTCCGCCATTTCGAGAACACGCCCACCGGCGTCATCAGCGAGCGGCTGCGGCAGCTCGAAACCATCCGCCAGTTCTTTACCGGGCAGATGCCCATGGTGCTGGTGGATCTTGCGTTCGTTTTCGTCTTCATCTTCGCCCTCTTCTACCTCAGCCCGGCGCTCGCCTTCGTGGTGGTGGGCGTCATTCCGCTTTTCGTCGGCATGTCGCTGGTGGTGCATCACACGCAGAAGCGCCTGATTGACGAGAACTTTGCGGCGCTGGCGGCCAAGACGTCGGCCCTCACCGAAACGGTTGCCAATGCGCTGACCGTCAAGTCGCTGGGTCTGGAAGGCGAAATGGAGCGGCGCTGGTCGAACCGCCTCGCGCTGAGCGCGTGGACCGGCTTTCGTGCCAACAACCTGGTCAACCTGGCCAGCTCTCTCGGCAGCGGGCTCCAGCAGGCGGTGGGATTGCTGGTGCTGGTGATCGGCGCTTATCTGGTGATCGACGGCGAGCTGACCGTCGGCGCCCTGATCGCCGCCAACATCATGGCGGGGCGGGCACTGGCGCCGATGCGCCAGGTGGTGTCGGCGTGGAACCAGCTGCACGAGGTGCGTTCGGCATTCCAGCGGCTCGACGACATCATGGACCAGCCGCCCGAAGCCGAGCCCGGCACCAGCCCGGTGACGCCAACCTTCGAGGGCCGCATCGCTTTCGAGCGGGTCAGCTTTTCCTACGAGCAGGACCTGCCGCCGGCGCTGCGGGACGTCACGCTTACGATCGAGCAGGGTGAGATCCTTGGCGTCATGGGCCCGCTGGGCTCGGGCAAGAGCACTCTGGCCAAGCTGGTTGAAGGTCTCTACCGGCCCACCGCCGGACGCATCCTTATCGACCGCACCGATATTTCCCACGCCTCGCCCGCGGCGCTGCGCCGCCAGCTCGGCGTCGTGCCGCAGGAGGTGCAGCTTTTCGCGGGCACGGTGCGCGAGAACATCACCATGGGCGCCGACGATCCCGACCCGGCGCGCGCCATCGCTTCGGCCAGGTTCGTCGGCGCGCACGACTTCATCCAGCGCCTGCCCAAGGGTTACGAGACGGTACTGCGCGAGCGGGGCACCGGCCTGTCGGCGGGACAACGGCAGCTCATATGCCTGGCGCGCGCCATGATGCGCAACCCGCGTATCCTGATCCTCGACGAGGCGACGAGCTCCCTCGATACGGCGAGCGAGGAAACGTTTCTGCGCAACCTGCGTCGTGTGGCGCGCGGACGCACGGTGATTATCATCTCCCATCGCATCGCGCCTCTGACCGTCGCGGACCGCGTCGTCGTGATCACCGACGGCCAGGTCACCCTCGAAGGCCCGCCGTCCAAGGTGCTGGAGCTGATCAGGGGGCCGGACCAGGCCTCCCCCGGCGGCGCCGTCCAGGGCGCCGACGAATCCGCCGGCCCGGGTGCCGATAACGCCCCGCTGCGCGAGGCCGCATCGTGAGCGCGCCGACCCGGATCGTGGCGGGAAAGTGGGACGGCTGGCATGCGCCGGCCTTCCTCGCCTCCGCGTTGCGCCATCTGATGCCCGGGATACTGGCCATGCTGCGGCGGGCGACCGGCATGCCGCGCAGCACCCGCTATATCGACTTTCTGCCGGAGGCGCAGGCGCTGACCGAGCGCGAACCGGCCCCGCTCGCCCGCGCGCTGGGTCTTGCCCTGTGCCTTCTCTTCGCCGCCACCCTGACGTGGGCGGCGATCTCGGAGGTGGAGCAGGTGGTGAGCGCCCAGGCCGTGGTACGTCCCGTCGGCCGCGTCAAGATCGTCAACCATCCCGAGGGCGGCCGCGTCGCCACCATCTCGGTCAGGGAAGGCGACCGGGTACGGGCCGGGGAGACGCTGCTCGTGCTCGACGACGAATCGGTGCGGGAGGAAGTGGCCAGGCGCCGCGCCGGATGGCAGGCGGCGGCGGCCGAAGCGGCTCGGCTCGAAGCCGAAGCGTCAGGCAGAACGCCCCGCTTTCCGCCCGAGCTGATACGCGACCGCCCGGACCTGGTTGACGCGCAGACCACCCTGTTCCGCAGCCGGCAGGATTCTCTCGATACCCGCCGCGCCACCGCCGACCAAGTCATCCAGCAACGGAAAAACGAAGCCGGGGCATTGGCCGCCCGTATCGAGCAACTCAGCGCCAGCCTTTCAATCCTGGAGGAACAGGAGCGCGCCATCGCCAGTCTCGCCGGCAAGGGCTATTTCCCGAAGCTGCGCCACCTTTCGGTCAAGCGCCAGCTCAGCGAGCTATCCGGCCAGATCGCGGAAACGCGCAAGAGCGCGGCCGCGGCAGTCGCGGGGCTGGGCGAGGCCCGTAACCGCCGCGTCACCATAGACGAGGAGTGGCGTTCGCAGGTGCTCGATCGTCTGGCTACGGCGGTGCGCGATGCCGAGCGTTCGCACAGCGCGCTGATGCAGGAGCGCACCCGGCTGCGCAACCGCACCCTCCGCGCGCCGGGCGACGGCGTGGTGCAGGGACTCGCAGTCACCGCCGCCGGCCAGTCCGTGGCCCCCAACGAAACGCTTATGCAGGTGGTGCCCGACGACGACCATCTGGTGATCGAGGCGCGCGTTGCAAATGACGATATCGGCCATGTGCGCCCCGGCCAGCGCGCCACCATCAAGGTGCGCGCCTACGACTTCGTCCGCTACGGCAGGCTCGACGGCGAGGTGGAGCGTGTCGCCGCCGACGCGGTAGAGGACCGCCGGACCGGCGCGCTTGCCTTTCCCGTCACCATACGTGTCGAGCACGCGTGGCTGGGTGAAGGCGCGAGCCGCCGCCGGCTGGCGCCCGGCATGCAGGTGGACGTCGACCTTGTGATCGGCGAGAGGTCGGTTCTGTCCTATCTCACCGACCGCATGATTCGCACAAAAGAGTCCGCTTTCCGCGAACGATAGAGACCGGTCCACCCAGACGGAACCGGCCCGCATCCCTGCCCGGCCACCCGACGGCGGAATCCTGATCCTGCGGGTTGCCCGGCGGAAATGCGGGCGGGGCGACTCCGCGTAAGCGGATCATGCCCTAGGACACCATGACGACAAGCCCGCGCCGCTTCATTTCGGCCAGCGCCGCGGCGACGTCGCGCTCGATGTCGGCGCGTACCGTATCCGGGAAGGCGGCGGCAAACAGGGAAACAACGGTGTCCGTCGTCTGCGGCTCGGCCAGCAGCCGCCACAGTCCGCTTGAAACGGTGTCGAGGTAGAACACCTCCTGGCTTTCCGGCTCCACCAGGAACAGCTCGTCATCCACCGCGGTTTCGCTGATGGCCGGGTTGCGCATATAGCGGCGCGCCTCAGGCGCGGCCATGGGACCCGCCCTCCGCAGCGCGCAAGGCGGATACCAGCGCCTCCGCAGCGTCGCGGCTTGAGCCGAAGCGCAGTCGCCAGCCGGAAATACGCTGCGCCAGGGCGCCGAGCCGCCGCACGAGCTGCTCGGCGGACAGATGCGGCGCGGTGGCATTTTCGATGGCGGCGCGCAGCAGCGTGGCACGGTCGAGGCGTTCCACCGTCGCCGGCGCGCCGTCGACACGCTCCAGCACCACCAGAGCCCCGAAGGGAGCGGTTTCGCCGAAGCTTGCCGCCTCGCCCTCCCACGGCTTGAGATAGACGGCGCTATCGTCGCGCAGTTCGGTATAGCCGTCGACGAATTCCTCGAAGCGGGCACCGCAACCGGGCGGCAGCGGCAGGCGCAATTTCGGCATCAGCCCCAGGCACAGCCCGTCGACACGGTCACCATCGCCGGTATCCTCCCCGCCCGTACGAAGCGCGATGCGGTCGTCGCCGAACAGCCGGTGACCGGCGGCGGCGAGTTGCAGCGCCACGCTGCTCTTGCCCGCATGCGAAGCGCCGATCAGCACCGCCAGCCGTCCATCGATGGCGACCGATCCGGCGTGCAGGCAGATCATGCGGGGATGGCGCGCGATGAAGGCGCCCACAAGCGCGCCGGCCAGCGCGTTTGCCGCATCCATGGTACCGGCACTGGCGATACAATGGTTCGAGGCAAGGGCGACCACGTCGATGGTGCCGGCATGCTCCGTCACATCGATGTCGACGGCTGCGCCGGTCGTGTCGGGTCCCGCCCATTCCAGCGGCCAGCCGGCGAGGAACAGCGGCAAATGCGCGAGCACGGCCTCGGCATTGCGAACGATGATCGCGGCGCCGTCGCGTCCGAAGCGCCACAGTGACGGAGGCGGCGCGGCGCGCGGACGCCTGCGCGTGGAATCCGATGTGCTGCCGGGAGGCCCGGAACCGGTCATCGGCAGGGCATGTGCCGGCCGGCCGGCTCGGAACCGGGAATCATCCCTCGTCGTCGCGCATGTCCCGCGGAGCCCGCTTGGCCAGAATGCGTTGCAGCGTGCGCCGGTGCATGTTGAGTCTGCGCGCCGTCTCGGACACGTTGCGGTCGCACTGCTCGAATACCCGCTGGATGTGCTCCCAGCGTACCCGGTCGGCCGACATGGGTTTTTCCGGCGGTGGCGGCAGGTCACCTCCCCTGGCCAGCAGCGCTGCTTCGATCTGGTCGGCGTCGGCCGGCTTGGCGAGGTAATCCACCGCGCCCGCCTTGACCGCACTGACGGCGGTAGCGATGTTGCCGTAACCGGTAAGGATCACGACCCGCGCGTCAGGCCGCACCTCGCGGATTGCCGGCACGACGTCGAGCCCGCTGCCATCGAGTAACCTCAGGTCGAGCACGGCATAGGCCGGCGGGGTGGCCTTGGCCATGGCAATGCCTTCGGCGATGCTGTCCGCCGCATTAACCTGAAAACCACGTCGTTCCATTGCCTTCACCAGCCGCTCGCGGAACGGCCTGTCGTCGTCGACGATCAGCAGGGTACGATCCTGTTGTTGATTCTCCGTCGCGTCCGTCATGAAGCGCCGATCCCTGCGGGTGGACCACCCGCTTCTTCCAGTACTTTTCTTTCCCAGCTCACCGTTACCTGTGCCCCGGTCACGCCTCGGGCGCTGTCCCGATTGCGAAAAGTGAGCATTCCTCCAGCCCTTTGTAGCAGGGTTTGTGCAATGAATATACCAAGTCCCATATGATCGCCACCACCGTGACGAACCGAGAGATACGGCTCACCCAGCCGCTCCAGAACCATCTGGGGAAAGCCGGGGCCGTCGTCCCCGATGGTGACCTGCACCGTGGCGCCGTCCCATCGGGTGGATACCCGTACTTCGGTCCGGGCGAACTGCAGGGCGTTCTGGATGAGGTTTCCGATACCCTGGATGATCTCGGCCGATGCCGGGGCGGACGGCGCCGCGCTGAGGGACGATTCGGGAAAGGGCCGGGCGTCGAGGATGATCTCCACCCCGTCGCGCATATGGCGGCTGGCGGCCTGCTCCACCACCGCTCCGATCGGCAGCCGGGAGAACGGCATGCCGGAATCGTTGCCCGAATTATGGGCGAATTCCGCCAGGATCTTGCGACACCGATCGGTTTCGCTGATGACCAGGGACACATCCTCGCCGATGGTGCTGCCCTCTGCCAGTTCGCGCTCGATCTCGCGCGCGGCGATGGCGATGGTTCCCAGCGGACTGCCGAGCTCGTGCGCCGCCGCCGCGGCCAGCGCCCCCAGCGCCGAGACCTGCTGCTCGCGCGCCAGCGCCAGCTGGGTCGCAGCCAGCCCGTCGGAGAGTCGACGCGCCTCCTCGGCCACACGGCAGGTGTAGGCGGCGAAAAACAGGATGCCCACCACCAGCGCCACCCACACCCCGAGCACATAGGTAATGGGAAGCTGCGGCGGCGGCCCGCTCCACGGCAGCGGCAGATGCCAGACCGCGAGCGCGGTAACGCACACAAGGGTGAGCACGCAGAGCGCCACCGTCGAGAACAGCGACAGTACCGTGGCGGACACCGCCACCGGCGCCAGAAGCAGGAAGGCGAAGGGGTTCTCCAGCCCGCCGGTAAGGTAGAGCAGCACGGCCAGCTGGACGATGTCGTAGGCAAGATAACGCGCCGCCGCCTGCTCGGTCAGACTGGTGCCGGCGGGGCGGCGGATGGCGATCACGAGGTTAACCAGAACCGAGGCGCAAACCGCCGCCAGTGCCGGGCCGAGCGGCAGCGGATAGCCGAGGCCGAAATGCACCACCAGCAGCGCCGCCGCCTGCCCGGCCACCGCGACCCAGCGGATGGCCGCCAGGGTGCGGCTGTGGATGCGGCCGTAGCTGCCGGCAGCCATGGTGGTGGGCAGTGCTCGTGCCATCGCGTCCTACCCGGTTCCGGGTGAGTGTTTTATAGCGCATTTCCGGCTACCGCCAGCGGTCCCGCCGCCACTGGTGTATCGGGCAATTGCGCTCCATATTGGGTTGCATGCGTACACCGGCCGTCAGCGTCCAGGATCTTACCAAGCGGTTCGACGATATCGTCGCCGTCGATCACGTGTCCTTCGAGGTGGCACGCGGCGGCGTCACCGGACTGCTCGGCGCCAACGGCGCCGGCAAGACGACCACCATCGCCATGCTGCTGGGACTGATGCTGCCGACCGCCGGCACCATCGCCGTACTGGGCGAGGACATGGTACATCACCGCTACCGCGTACTGGGGCGGATCAACTTCGGCTCGCCCTATGTGGACCTGCCCAAGCGGCTTACCGTGCGCGAGGTGCTTACCGTATTCGCCATGCTCTACGGAATCGTCGATATCCGGACCCGGATCGACGTGCTGGCGGGCGAACTTGCGCTGACCGAGTTCATCGACCGTCCCACCGGCCAGCTTTCCTCGGGCCAGCGGACCCGCGTAGCGCTGGCCAAGGCGCTGATCAACGAGCCCGAACTGCTGCTGCTGGACGAACCCACCGCCTCGCTCGACCCCGACACCGCCGACCTGGTGCGCGGCTACCTGATGGGCTACGCCGCGCGCACCGGCGCCACGGTGCTGCTGGCGTCGCACAATATGGTGGAGGTGGAGCGCATGTGCGGCGACGTGCTGATCATGCGCAGCGGCCGCATCGTCGACCACGGTCCGCCGGACCGCCTGATCTCCCGCTACGGCCGGCACACCATGGAAGAGGTGTTCCTCGACATCGCCCGCGCCCGCGAGCCGGCGCCGCGCCCCGAGGCGGGGGTGTAGGGAGATGGATCAGGTGCATATCCGGGTGCAGCAGCATCCCGACCGGCCGGTCTCGCTCCGGCGCATCGCCGCCATGGTGCTGCGCCACCTCTATCTGCTGCGCAGTTCATGGCCGCGGGTGATTGAACTGGCCTACTGGCCCACCATGCAGATGGTCCTCTGGGGCTTCATGACCGAGTTCCTGCTGTCGAGCGATTCAACGGTGCTGCGCGCGTCGGGTGTGCTGATCGCCGCGGTGCTGCTGTGGGACGTGATGTTCCGCAGCAATATCGGCGTTGCCATATCGTTTCTCGAGGAAATGTGGTCGCGCAGCCTGGCGCAGCTCTTCGCCAGTCCGTTGCGTCCCGGCGAATGGACCATGTCGCTGATTTGCGTCAGCCTGGTGCGCACGGTGATCGGCGTCACTCCGGCGGCACTGCTGGCGATCCCGCTTTACCATTATTCCATCTTCGACATGGGGCTGCCGCTGGTCGCCTTCTTCGTCTGCCTGATGCTGTTCGGCGCCGCGCTGGGTCTCGCCATTTCGGGGCTGGTGCTGCGCTACGGTCTCGGGGCGGAGAGCCTGGCCTGGGTGGGCGTGTTCGTCATCGCGCCCGTTTCCGGCATCTATTATCCGGTGGCGACCCTGCCCGACTGGCTGCAGCCGGTCGCGTGGGCGCTGCCGTCGGCCTACGTGTTCGAAGGCATGCGCGAGGTGCTTGCCGACGGGCTGTTCCGCATCGATTATTTCCTCATCGCCCTGGGTCTGAATGCGGTCTATTTCGTGCTGGGAATCGGGGTGTTCCTCCACGTTTTCCGCGTCGCGCGAATCAGGGGACTGCTGCTGCAGGTTGGCGAATAAGGCGCGGCTTCCCAAATCCACTCTCAGGAATGCGTGACATAACCGGAGGAGGAACCGCCATGAAGCGCAGCGTCGCACGAGTCGCAGCGTTCTGTCTCGTCATCGCGGCGGCGGCCCCGGCGGCGGCCGCCACACCGCAACAGGAGCTGGTGGAAAAGGCCACGCTGACCGCCGAGAAGATGGTGGGCGATCCCACGCTTCCCAGCCTTCGCGCCACGCTGAAGCAAGCCAGGGCCGTGCTCGTGGTGCCGAGCCTGATCAAGGGCGGATTCATTCTCGGCGCCGAGGGCGGCAGTGGCGTGCTGCTGGCGCGCGATGCGCGCGGACAGTGGAGCGGTCCGGCGTTCTATACGCTCGGCACCGGCAGCATCGGGCTGCAGGCAGGGGTGCAGGATTCGGAGGTGATCCTGGTCATCGTCACCGAAAAGGGTCTGAACGCCATCCTCGACAAGTCGTTCAAGCTTGGCGCCGACGCCTCGGTCGCGGCCGGACCCATCGGCGGCGCCGGAGTCGCCGCCGCGACCACGGCCGGACTCGGCGCCGACATCTATGCCTTCGCCCGGACCCGCGGCGCATTCGCCGGCATCTCGCTGGAGGGCACGGCCGTGGTCCGGCGGGAAGCCTGGAACAAGGCCTATTACGGCAAGGCCGTGGACCCGCGCGCCATCCTGATCCAGCGTCAGCTATCCAGCCCGGGCGCCGACCGGCTGCGCCGGGCGCTCACCCCGAATTAATCCACAAGACCACGGGCCCAACGGCCGGGATCACTGACAAATCAATATTCTGCGCGAAAGTCCGCAGAACCGGGGCGAACGGATAACCGCGCCGGGGAGTCAACGGAGCCTCGCGTTGCGACGGGCCGGGCAACGAGGCTTTGGTCCACAGAGTTATCCACTGGTCATACCAGCCGTGCGGCAACCGTCCCGGCCAGCAGGGTCGCAAACAACAAGGCCGCCACCGTCGCGAGCAGCGAGGCGCGCCTGACATCTGCGGACGTCGCGCGGGCCCGGCCGTCTCCGATCCAGCTTCCGGGTACCGATACGCCGTCATAGTGCCGCGGACCGCCAAGCGCCAGCCGCAGTGCCCCCGCGAGCGCCCCTTCCGCCCGTCCGGCCGCCGCCGCCGGCCGTGCAGCCAGGTCGGCGAGCCAGACCCGCAGCGCCTGCCACGGGCTGGACGGCGGCACGAACAGGGCGGCCAGCACGAACAGCGGCCCGGCGATCAGCGCCGGGATGAGGGTCAGCGTATCATCGAGGCGGCGGGCGGCGAATCCGAACGCGGCCTGACGGGGCGACGGCAGGCCGATGGCCCCGGCCATGGCGTTGACGGCGCGATAGACCAGCAGACCGGGCAGACCGAGCAACAGGTACCAGAAGGCGGCACCGACCAGCCCCTCGGTAAGGCGGGCGGCACAGGACTCCGCGGCGCCACGCGCGATCCCGTACCTGTCGAGCGGTGCGACGTCGAAGCGCACGAGCGGAGCCAGCGCCGTGCGCGCGGCGGCCTCATCGCCGGCATCCAGCGCCGCGGCCACCCGGCGCGCGCCGTCGATGGGGCGCCGCTGACCGAGTACGCCGAGAATCGCCACGGCTTCGATCAGCCAGCCATATGGCAGAACGTCCGCAAGATCGTGGAGCGCCGCCGCCGCCAGCCACGCCACCGCGCCGAGGAACGATACCACCACCGCGCCGCGGATACGCAGGTCGGCCGCACCCCGGTGCGCCCGGTTGAGCCGGGCGTCGAACCACCGCGCCAGCCCGCCGGCGACGGCGAGCGGTGCGGCGAGCAACGCGCCAAGACCGGGCAGCCCGGCGAAGACAGCGTCTATGGCGGCCACGATGAGCCACAGAATCAGCGGCGTCGCCCCGTCGGTCACACGCGCGATCCACCGCGCGCCGCTCTACGCCTGCGGGCCGGCGCCCTATTCCGCAATGCCGGCATTCTTCATCGCTCGCACCACCGCCGCCTTGCGGCTCCACTCCGCCCACATCAGCGCGGTGCGGCCGGTATAATCATGCTGTTTCGCGTCCGCCCCGGCAGCGAGCAGCGCCTGCACCGCGGCAAGTCGGCCCTGCGCGGCCGCCACCATCAGCGGCGTCACGCCCTGCCGGTTTTCCGCGTCAAGCCTGGCGCCGGCCGCGATCAGCATCTTTATCACTCCCACATTGCCCAGGCTCGCCGCGTAGAACAGCGCGGTAGCGCCAAGCTGATCGCGCTGGTCCAGCTGCGGCTTGTGTTTGAGCACCGCTTCGACGATGTCCTCGTTGCCGCTGATCGACGCATAGATCAGCACTGACTTGCCGTCGAGATCGGTCAGATTAGGATCGGTGCGCCGCTGCAGGAGCAGCTCCACCTGGTCCACGTCACCGGCCTTGATGGCGGCAAACAGGGGGGCGTCGCGGAACAGCTCGATATCCGCCGAAACCGGGCGTCCGATGACGGAAACAAGCAGAACGGCGAGAAGGACGGCGATCCGGCGCATGGCTGGAAATTTCCCTGCTACGTTGCCAGGACTCGTTCGATGGAGTGTAACATGGCGGTCATGGTCCACCTTTTCGGGGTGCGGTGAAAGGGGGTCGGCAACGGATGGCGATAATACAAGATGGCGCGACGGTACGCGAGGCGGTAGCGGTTTTCGCCGGCCGCAGCGACCTGCACGGAGCGGTGGACGCGCTGCTGCGGGCCGGCTTCAAACAGTCCGAGGTCAGCCTTATGGCCTCACTGGATACGGTAAGCGATCGGCTTGGCCACCGCATCGCTCGGATCGACGAGACGGAGGACGATCCGCGCGTGCCCCGTCGCGTCTATGTGGAACCGGACGTCGACGCCGAGGCAAGGGGCTGGCTGGTGGGCGGGCTGACCTATCTGGGCGCGGCGGCGGCGGTAGGCGGCATCGCCGCCTCGGGCGGCACGCTGGCCGGCGCCATTGTCGCCGCCGGGCTGGCCGGCGGCTCCGGGGCGCTGCTTGGCGCTGCCCTGGCGCGCTTTGTTGGCGAGCGGCGCGCCGAGGAGCTGCGGGCGCAGCTTGCCGCAGGCGGGCTGGTGCTATGGGTCAGGACACTCGATGCCGACCGCGAGCAGCGGGCGCTGGCGATCCTTGGCGAGCATAACGGCCGCGACGTCCACGTTCATGAATTCCCGGCGGCGGCGTAGGCAGGCAAACGGCGTCCCCGGGTGGCATCGGCCACTTTCGGTCGCTATATGACGGCAAAAGCTGTACAGGAAAAGCTGTGCCCATCCGCCTCGTAAAGATTTTCGCCCTCGTATTGACCGCTTTCCTGGTGGCCTTCGCTTTCGCCTGGCAGTACGGGCTGCTCGACGGCGGCGGCGGGCGGCCGGGCAGCAGCGGCATCGCCCGCATCGGCGGGCCCTTCCAGCTTGTCGACCACAACGGGCAAACCCGCAACGACAGCGAATTCCGTGGCAGGCTGATGCTGATCTATTTCGGCTATACTTTCTGTCCCGATGCCTGTCCGACGGCGCTGCAGGTCATGTCGGTGGCGCTGAACCAGATCGGGGACAGGGCGAAGGAGGTGCAGCCCATCTTCATCACGATCGATCCGGAACGGGACACGGTCGCGCGGATGAAGGACTACGTGCGGAACTTCCACCCCGGCCTTGTCGGCCTGACCGGCACGGCGCAGCAGGTCGCGAAAGCGGCCAAGGCCTTCCGCGTCTATTACGTCAAGGCGGGAGACGCCGGGAGCAAAGCCGACTATCTGATGGACCATTCGTCCATCGTCTACCTGATGGACCGCAAGGGGCGTTATCTCACCCATTTCACCCACAACAACGCGCCCGAGGATCTGGTGCGCGAGATCCGCAAGCACCTGTGACGCCGGCAATGGCCGCCGACGTACCGTTCTGGAAGCGCAAGCGGCTCGACGAAATGACGCCGGCCGAGTGGGAATCCCTTTGCGACGGCTGTGCGCGCTGCTGCCTCATCAAGCTGGAAGATCCCGACGACGGCGAGATCGCCTATACCGACATCGCCTGCCGGCTGCTCGATTCCGGCACCTGCCGCTGCACCGACTATGCCAACCGCTCGGCCCGCGTGCCCGACTGCGTCAGGCTCGAACCCGGCAATGTGGCTGCGCTCGAATGGATGCCGTCCACCTGCGCCTACCGGCTGATTGCCGAGGGCAAGGACCTGGCGTGGTGGCATCTGCTGGTTTCGGACGATCCCGACACGGTCCACCGGGCCGGCGTCTCGGTGCGCAACCGCGTGGTGCCGGAACAGCGCGGCGACGAGCCGGAGGACCGCATCGTCACCTGGCCCGAATAGACCGTCCCGCTGCCCGGGGGCTCGCGCCTGCCCGCCAGGGTTGCCCGCCGGCACGGGATACGGCATCGTCGCGCCGAGGAGCGCAAACTACAGGACACGCCATGACCGACACCACCCCCGTCACCGGCGGCGTGCTGGCCGCGGTACTGACCCCCATCGGCGACGACCTTTCGCCCGACCACAAGGCGTGGATCGATCATTGCCGCTGGCTGCTGGACCAGGGCTGCCACGGGCTGGCGGTGCTCGGCACCACCAGCGAGGCCAACTCATTCTCCGTCGACGAGCGGCTTGCCATGCTGGACGCGCTGGGGGTAGCGGGGATTCCCGGCACGCGGCTGATCCCCGGCACGGGCTGCTGCGCCATTCCCGACACCGTGGCGCTCACCCGAAAGGCCATGGAGATCGGCGCCGCGGGGGTGCTGATGCTGCCGCCGTTCTATTACAAGCCTGTCAGCGACGAGGGCCTGTTCGCGGCCTATTCCGAAGTGATCGAGCGGGTCGGCGACTCCCGGCTGAAGATCTACCTCTATCACATCCCGCAGAATTCGGGCGTGCCCATCACCCACGGGCTGATCGAGAAGCTGATCGGGGCATGGCCGCAGACGGTGGTGGGCATCAAGGACAGCGCCGGCGACTTTGCCAACATGGCCTCCATGTGCCGGAACTTCGCGGGTTTCCGCGTGTTCTCCGGCTCGGACGCGTTCCTGCAGCGGTTGTTGCAGGCAGGCGGGGCCGGCGCCATCACCGCGTGCAACAACGTGGCCGCCGCCATTTCGGCGCGGGTCTATGCCGACTGGAAGAGCGACGCCGGCGCGGCGGCGCAGGCCGAGCTTGGCGCCGTCCGCGCCGCCATCCAGGCCCATCCGTTGATCGCGGCCCTCAAGGAGATCGTGGCGCGGGCCACGAACGATCCCGGCTGGCGCCGCCAGCGCCCACCGCTGCAGCCCCTGTCCGCGGCCGAGGGAGAAGCGCTGATGGCCGAGCTTGCCGCCATCGGATTCGCCATGAAACAAGCGGCGTGACCGCGGCTCAGCGTTCGCGGCGGATGAAACGGTCGAGACCGATATCCTGCGCCAGCGCGTCGGCGTGCGCCGACCGCATGGGTTCGAGCGCGTGGCGGATGCCGGCGGCGACGGCGTCGTAATCGCGCCGGAACGCCGGCATGGCCGCGGCCACTTCCCGGTGCAGCGACGCCTCATCTATCGTGGCGATACGGCGGTCGCGCATGACGATGCGGCCGTCGACGATCACCGTCTCGATGCCGCGCCCGGTCTCGCTGTAGACGAGTTGCCGCGCCGCGCTGTTGAACGGCACGAAGGCGGGATCGGCAAGATCGATCAGCGCAAGATCCGCCTTCATCCCGGGACGAAGGGCACCGATCCTGTCGCCCAGGCCGGCCGTGCGGGCGCCGCCCTCCGTCGCCACGCGCACCGCCTCGGCGGCGGGCTCGTCGCCCGGCGTGGGATCGCCAACGGCCGAGAACAGACAGAAAAGCTTCATCGCCTGGAAGATGTTCTGAACGTCGCTGCAACTGCAGTTGTCGCAGCCCATCGCAAGGCGCACGCCGGCGCGGCGCAGCGTGACGATCGGCGCGATGCCGCTCTGGGTCTTGAGGTTGCTGACGGTGTTGAGAGCGACTGCCGCGCCCCCGGCCGCCAGCCTGTCGATCTCTTCCGGGGTCAGCCACACGCCATGTACGATCGTGAGCCGGTCGTTCAGCAGCCCCGCGTTTTCCAGATACGCGATGTATGACCCGTCGAAATCGCCGCAGGTGAGTCGGGCGTGCAGCGCCTGCCACTTGCTCTCGTAGACATGGGTGTAGACCGGCAGGCCGAGCCGGCTGGAAAGGTCCGCAACCCCCTTGAGAAGCTCCGGCGTGCAGCGTTGCGGCGCCGACGGGCTGATCGCCCAGTGGAGCCGGGAGGTTGCCGGCCGCCGCTCGAACTGGCGGGCGATGAAGTCGAGCTGGACGCGGCCGTCGGCCGCCCGGTCGCCGACGACGGCCTGGATGTCGGACGGCAGCCGCTCGCGCAGACGGGGCACGGTATCCACCTGGGGAACATCGCGCACGGCGAGCGAGCACACCACGCGAATCCCCGCTTCGGCGTAGGCGTCGAGCACGGTATCGACATAGTCCTCGCGGAGCGGGACGAGGTTGATCATGTCCTGCACCGTGGTGATGCCGCTGCGCAGGCATTCCAGCGCGCCGAGCAGCGTGCGCAGACGCACCTCCTCGCGGCTTCGGTTCGCCCCCATCGGGGCCGAATGCAGAGACCACAGTTCGAGCGGCTGGCCTTCGAACAGGCCCTTCGCCAGCACGTCGTGCGAGTGATAGTGGGCGTTGACGAAACCGGGAATGGCCATACGGCCGGTGGCGTCGATCACCGTCGCCCCGACCCCGGCCCGTGCCCCGAGATCGGGTCCAAGCGCGGCAATCCGCGTCCCTTCGACCAGAATGTCCTGAACCGGCGGCGCATGCACGTCGCCGTCGTGATCATAGACCCTGGCTCCCCTGATCAGCAGCCTGTCCGTCGGTCCGCCCTCCGTCGCGCGCGCCGCCGCGCCGTACCCGCGTTATAGAGCGTTTTCCGCTCACGCGGAATCGCTCACAGACCATCCCGCGGACCGCCGCACGGCGATGGCTGTGGTCGGCTTGCGCGCAAGCGGCCGGCATGTAACTATCATTCGCAACAAGTCCATCGGGGGGGGGGCCGTCTTATCGCCATGGAAGAGCAGCGCTACGGTCATTTCCGTTACATCCCGATCAATCGCCGGCCGAAGATCGCATGGCCGAACGGCGCGCGGGTCGCGGTCTGGGTAATCCCGAATATCGAGGCGTTCGCCCTCAACGAGCGGATGCCGGTCGGCAAGGGGCATGTCCCCGATGTGATGTACTGGTCGCTGCGCGATTACGGCGCCCGCGTCGGCGTCTTCCGCGTGATGGACGTGCTTGCGAGCCGCAATATCCGGGCGACGGTGGCGCTCAATTCCGAGGTCTGCGAGGCCTATCCCGAGATCATCGAGGACACGGTGAAGCTCGGGTGGGAGTTCATGGGCCATAACCAGAGCAACACGCGACCGCTCAACGAGATTCCGCCCGGGGAAGAGCGTGCGGTGATCCATGATGTGATAACCCGCATCGAGCGGGCGACCGGAAAGAAGCCGCGCGGCTGGCTCGGGTCCGGCGTCCAGGAAACCTGGAACACGCTGGACTACCTGATCGACGAGGGGCTGAACTACGTCGCCGACTGGCCGAACGACGACCAGCCCTATCTGATGAACGTGCGCGGACGTCAGATCGTGTCGATTCCCTACTCGATGGATATCAACGACCGGCCAGCCTTCGACCGGTACTTCGTGAGCTCGGACGATTTCGAGTTGATGATCCGCCGCCAGTTCGACACGCTATACCGCGAGGGCGCGGAGTCGGGGCGGGTCATGGCGATCGCGCTGCATCCGTTCATCATCGGCGTTCCCCATCGCATCTGGGCACTGGAGTCGGGACTCGACTACATCCGCAAGCACGACGGCGTGTGGTTCGCGACCGGCTCCGAGATCATCGACCACTATCTCGCGTCCGGCGCCACATTCTGACCGCGTCGGTGTGTTCGTGCAGGGATGGTTTTTCTGCCTCCGTTGGCCGTGATAGCGTTCCTGTAAACAACAGATCCGTGCGACGGGCCAGGGTGGGAAGACAAAACGCAATGAGGAGACCCGTCATGAAATTTCCGCTCATCCGAACGACGTTGATCGCACTGGCCGGCATCGCCGCCGCGGCCGCCCCCGCCCTTGCGGAGATCGAGCTCAAGGCGGCATCTGCGCTTGCCACCAACCGCGAACAGGCGCAGGGCTTCATCCGCTTCTTTGTCGGCACCCTCAACCAGCAGGGCAAGGGCGTCCTGAGATTCCATTTCCTCGGCGGGCCCGAGGTCATGCCGCCCAGCAAGCAGGCGCAGGCGGTCGGGCGCGGCGCGCTGGACGTGGCGATGAGTCCGGCCTCCTATTACGCGGGCAATGTGCCGGAAGCGAACCTGGTCGTCGTTTCCGAGCGAACCCCGGGCGAGCTGCGCAAGAATGGCGGTTTTGCGCTGCTGGACGCGGCGCACCAGAAAAAGCTCAACGCCAAGCTTCTGGCGTGGGGCGACTCGGGCGGCGCGTTCAACACCTACCTTTCGCAGAAGCCGCCGATGACCGCCGATGGCGGCATCGACCTCAAGGGCTTCAAGTTGCGGTCGACCGCGACCTACCGGCCGTTGTTCAACTTCCTCGGCGGAACGTCGATCAGCATGCCGTCGGGTGACATCTATACCGGCCTGCAGCGCGGCGTGATCCAGGGATTCGGCACGCCCTCCTCCGGCCTCGTCGCGCTCGGCGTCAAGGGGCTGGCGAAGTACCGGATCGATCCCTCGTTCTACCGCATCAACAACTTCGTGCTGATGAACGTCGACAGGTGGAAAGCGCTGCCCCAGGGGGCCAAGGACCTGCTCGAGCGGGTCGCCATGTCCTACGAGGTCGAGTCATCGAAGTTCTATCTGGCCGCGGCGGCCGTGGACGAGAAGGAGATGAAATCGGCAGGGATGCAGGTCGTCACGCTCAAGGGCGAGGCAGCGAAGAAATACCTCGCCGCCGCCAATAACGGCATGATCGAGCGCATCTCCAAGCAGGCAGGCGCCGCCTCGGTCGACGCGCTGCTGGCCAAGATGAGGAAGTAGCCGCATTTTCCCGGCCGGGACGGACCGGCGCCGGCAACCCCGGCGCCGGTTTCATTTCCCGTCGGCGCGGTCGCGCATGTTGACCAGCGCGACGCCGGCGAGGACCAGCGGTATCGCCGCCCAGACGAACAGCGAATGACTTTCGTCGAAGAACGCGATCCCGAAGAGAACACCGAAGCAGACCGACAGCGAGTTCGCCTGACTCATGTAGGTGGGGCCGCTGATGCGGACCAGTTCGAAGATGGCGTAGAAATTGAACGCAGCCAGCACCATGTGCGCCATCAGGGCCAGCTCGCCGTCGGAAAAGGGCGGCGCCACCCAGCGGAAGTCACCGGTCGCCACGGCGTAGGGCAACGTCCACAGCGCGGCCGCAAGAAGCGTGCCGTAGCCGAGGCTGAGCGAATCGGCGTTGTCCGGCCGGCTGCGCTCGCTCATCAGCAGGTAGCCCAGCGCATGCAGGAACGGCGCCACCAGCCCGAGCAGTACCCACGGGATCAGCGCCGGATCGGGCAGGCTGCTCCCGGGCGCGACGATCAGCGTCACGCCGGCGAAACCGAGCAGAATCCCCGCGGTGCGGCGCCACACCAGGCGCTCCAGCCGGCCGATCAGCGCCAGCGTGTAGGTGAAGATGGGCACGATGGCCATGACCACCGCCATCAGCCCCACCGGCAGACGCGCCTGCACCGCGTAGAAAAAGATGTTGGCGAGGGCAAAACGCACCAGCCCGAGCACGGCGCAGTACCGGAAATACGCCCGACCGAGCGGCGGACGGGCGCCGCGCAGCCACGCCATGACGAACAGCAGAAAAGCGGTACCGAGCGTAAACCAGAACAGGTAGGACGAAACGGTCAGACCACGGGTGACGCCGATCTTGATCAGCGCATAGAACGAGCCCCACAGCAGGCCGATCATGGCGAGCAGCGCCAGCGGCAGCAGGGGAGACCGGGAGCCGGACGCGGCGGACATGGCGGGAGAGTAGTATAAGCCGCGCCGCCCGGCGAGGGCGGTCGCATGCGGGCGGTTCGGATCATGAGCGGCGGGGAGAAGGCGCACACGGCAGGGCGGCGACCCTGCCTTTGGCAGTATAGGAATTTTACGCCTTCTGCCGTCCCCGCGTCAAGGAATAAATTCCTGTCACGTGACGGCTACCACATCTTGCGGCCCACGCCGCGCCAATGTTTCACGTGAAACATTGGTCAGGAATATTGACCTATTATCCCTAACTGCGGTGACGGGTCCGCTTTTTCAAAGTCAAGGAATTTTTACACAACATAATCACATTATGCGACAATCTTCCGCGCCGCGCGGCCACAATATGTAGAGTCGGGCGCGCAGAGAAAATACGCACACTAAGCGCCCGTCAGTTTGCGCAGCTCGACGAGCGACTCGGCGATTTCGCGGTTTTTCGCTTCTATCACCGCTATCAATTCAATCGGCGTGCGCATATCCTCGTCGGCCTTCGCGTGCGGATTGACCGCCTTCAGATCGAAGTTCTTCGCCTCGATCTCGGCGCGTGTCACCGTCCAGCTTCGCCCGCTGTCGCCGCGCGACGGCAGAAGCCGGAAAAACTCGTCGAATTGCGCAAGCGTGAACGGCGTCCGCTTGCCGACCTTGATGTCGGACAGGTCGTAGTACCAGATCGCCTCGGTCGGATCGCCGCGGGTGAAGAACGCGAGATTGGTCTTCACGCCCGCGCCGGCCGCGGTGAACACACCGGGCGGCAGGCTGACGATGCACCACAGATCGCATTCGTCCAGCAGCTTGCGCTTGGTCTGGACGAAGGCGTTTTCGTTGGTTCTAAACAAGACGCCCTCATCGAGCACGATCCCGCAACGTCCACCAGGTTTGAGGCTGTCGATCACATGTTGTAAAAACAGGATTTGCGTCGCGCCGGTCTTGTAGGCGAAGCGCGTCTGTGCGTCCTTGCCTTCCTTGCCGCCGAAGGGCGGATTGCTGAGCACCACGTCGAACAGGGCCGGCGCATCCTGCCACAGCCCGCCATAGGTCTCCGCCCCGGTGAGCGTATTGCCGTGCCAGATATGCGGGTCGTCGATGCCGTACAGGATCAGGTTGGCGAGCGCAATCGGATAGATCAGGTTTTCCTTTTCGCGTCCGTAGAACGTGCGGTGCTTGAGCGTGTCGATCTGTTCGGCAGTCGCATCGTCGCCGAGCCGGCTCTTCATATGCTCCATCGCCTGGGCGAGGAATCCGCCGGTGCCGCAGCCGGGATCGTAGACCGATTCGCCGATCTTCGGATCGACGACCCGGACGACAACCCGGATCACCTCGCGCGGGGTGAAGAACTGGCCGCCATCGTTGCCCTTTTCGCCCATGCGCAGCAGCAGGCCTTCGTAGACCTGCGACAGCGCGAAGACATGGGTGGGATCGACATCTTCGGCCGAAATGGTGTGAACCTTGTCGAGCACGTCGAGCATGTTGCGCTCGGTGTCGATGCGGGTGCGGTCCACGCCCGACATGATCTCGCTGATGACCTTCTGGCGCGGCGTCGCGCCCGGCCGGTCGCGGAGCTTCTTGAGCCAGGGGATCAGCTCACCATTGACGAAGCCAAAGAAGCTGCCGAGCGCGCCCTGTTGCAATACCGCGCGCTTCGGCCCGTCGGGCGCCGCCCAGTCCTGCCAGCGATAGGGCGTGACCATGGACGGCTTGAACGAGGCCCCGACCGCCCGCGCCTCCTCCGCCTCGCGCGCCTCGCGCTCGTCGAGAATGCGGAGAAACAGAATCCACGTGAGTTCGGGAACGTACTGCAGCGCGCCGGCGCAGTTCGAGCGACGCATGATGTCGCAGATCGACCATACGGCGCGATCGACCGATTGCGGCGTCGCCAGAGCCCGGCCGTTTCCGTTGGGCTTCTTCGGCCTTGCCATCGCGGTCAGTCGACCATGTCGGCAAGAATGTTCTTGGCCTTGTTCCGCCGAATGTCGTCGAGCAGCGGATCGATGCGATCCAGCGTGAAGAAATTGACGTTCCGGGCTTCGAGGATCGTCCGCACCATCGGAATGAAATCCGTCGCATCGTCGGTGAAATGGCCGACGACGACGAGTTGCAGGCGACCGTATTGCTCGTGCACGAACTTTCGCAGTTCCTCGCTTGTTATGGCAAATTTGCTCGCCTTTTCGAAAGCCGCATCGTCGTCTGCCGCGGTGAATCCGACGGGTTCGAGCAGGTTGAAGGCGCCATTCTGATACGCGAACGGGGCGCGAATCGTGTGCTTGATCGACGGTATCTCGATGTCGATGTTCCGACGAACGGCCTCGTCGAGGGCGGCAGACTTCAATCTGCGGCCGAACAGCGTCTGCGCCCGCGTTGCCGGCACGCGCCGCTCGCGCTCGCCGATCAGGCGCAGGAAAAGGCGTTCGAGGTCGTCTTCCGGATGTTCGACCTTTATCGGCCGCGGCGTCGTAATCCGGATTTCATTGGCGCGGCGGTCGACGAAGTTCTGCAAATCTTCGACGGTGCGGAACAGGCTCGCATCGACCTGAAGTCTTTCCCCGATTGCCTGCACCTGGGCATCGACGAAGGACCAGTCTTGCGGCCCGAAGAAACGGCGGACGCGCTCGTGGCCTTGCGCGAAGCGTGCCTTGAGAAAGCCGACCTCCGGGCAGAACAGCAGCACGCCCAGATTCGCCGCTTCGAGGCGCGAAGGATCGGGACAATACTGGATCAGGGCGTAATAGCCCTTTTGCGTGTCCATGACCGCCTCCTTCCGTTAGCCGTTCCTGCCGGATTCGTCAGAAACCCAAATCGCCCTGCCCGAAAATGGCGCCGACCAGCGTCCCGGCGACGAAATCGGCGCGCGCGACCAGGAAATCGACGAGCGCCCGTCTCGCGGAATCCTCCAACGCCCACGCGGCCGGCACCGAGGCCACGATGGTTTCGAGTAGCGGGCGGGTTATCGTCCGGAGACGGGCGCAATCTTGCCCTATCTGGGCCGCCGCGATCAAGGGCCGGAATTCCGGAAACAGGCCGTACACGCCGGAATCCTGAACTGTATCTAATCCGCTGATACGGCGTGTCAATTCCCGCCCGCACGTAAAGCAGTGGGTCTGGTCCATCGCCTTGAGGATGAACCGGCCCCGCGGCGCGCCCTCGCGGGACAGCAGCACGTTATCGCGGTGCGGGTTGCGCCCTGCCCCAGCGGGCGGATAGCGGTCGCAATTGCGCGTCCATGTATCGAACACGATTAGCTTCGCAATATCTTCGCGGTTGCTCAGCTTCTCCAGCGACACCGTATCGCCGCCCCACGGATAGGCCTTCTCGGCCCGCGTGATGAACGCTGGCCCCGGCAAAGCGTGGCCGCCGTCGCAAAGCGGAATTTCATCGTCCGCCGTCACGTCGATCAACGCGTAGTCGAGCGTCGGCAGGCCGAACCGGTCGGCAAGCTTCGTGCCGACCCACTCGCACGCCAGCGCGTGCGGGCCGGCGGGATTGCCGAGAGCCTTGAGGAAGCCTTCGCCGGCATCGGTCTCGACCCGCGCCACGGACGTGGCGCTGCGACGGGTTTCGATGAATCGACGTATATTGCGTGGGCGCCAATGCTCTGGCCCCTGCGGCATTACCGATCCCCAGAAAACGCATCCCGGAGCAAAAGCGCAGGGAAGCGATCTAACTCCGTCAATTGGGCGATGGCGGCGGCACGCGCCCTATCGATGAGAGCCATCTTTCTTATGAATGACATTTGAACATCCCACCGCGGCATTTCGACCTCAGCGGCACTGAGTCGTGGGAACATTAGCCGTTCGCGTACCGCGCCGCGCGCTAGGCGCCGGATAAACGTAGCGCCGGAAATCGACCGCAGCCAATAATAGAAAAATTTGTGATGGAGCGTTCCGGCTCGCGTTGTGAAAACGACGTAATCCGGACTCGTGATTGCCGGTTCTTCGCCATCATCGATCATGGCAATGGAGCCGATCAAAATACGCATTGGGTTGTAAAAGATGGTCCCAGGGGAGACAGGCTTATAGCGTTGGGGATTTTTGCCAACTCGCTCTTTCGCGGGCGCGATTCCTTCGCGCGTGGCCCCCACGACACGATATTGGCGCCAATCGACTCCGACTCCGGTCTTTACCTCCCGAAGGCATTCGCTGAGCCTAATGCGCACGAGTGGCTGAGCCGAATCATATCCATCTGTACCGTGGTGATGATCGGACATCACGCCGCGAACATCCTTTCCTTCGTCTCGCGCAACACATCGACCGGCTCACCGACGGACTTTAGTGCCGCAAGGCCACCGGCCCGCGCCACGGCTGGCGTGCGAAACACCGCCGGGTTCTCCAGCCCCTCCGTACCGCCCATGGCGAACTGGTCGGCCAGCGCGCGCACTGTGGCCGCCGCCCGCACAGGCATCACATCGAGCCACCGCCGCTGCTTGTAGCCGAAGGATTCGGCACGCTCAACGCGGGTACGCGGAGCGAGACCGTAGCCCATTTCCGCAAGCATGTCGTAAAGGTCGAAATCGTCCATCTCGCGCAGCGCGCGCAGCAGGTAGGCCGAGCGTCCGCCGTCTGGCAGGCGGGTCAGCAAATCGCGCCGGCGGTCGGGCGCGATCCAGATTTCCCTGAAGCGATCGACGGTCGGCGCTTCGGCGACCAGCTTTTCCGCCAGCCGTTCGGCGTATTCCTCCACCGTCACCGGCATGGCCCTGCCGTCCACCTCGGTCAGGATATAGCGGCCCGCGTCCGTCACCTGCACGTCGAAGCCTTCGACCTGGATCACCGGCGCCGACGGTGGCGCGGGGGCTTCGGCTTGTTCGTCCTGAAAGCCGTGCCTGCGCGGCGGGGTCAACCGGCTGCGAAAGGCTTCGCCGAACAGCCGCGTCGCATCGGTGTAATCGTACACCCGGAACATGAGCTTGCCGGTCGGAATGTCGATGCGGGTGCCGCGACCGACCATCTGGTAGAAAGCGATCGGCGAGCGCACATATTTGAAGAACACCACGTTCCGCACCCGCGGCACGTCGATCCCCGTGGTCAGCAGATCGACCGTGGTGGCGACAAAATGATGGCGGGCGCCGCCGCGGAAATCGGGCAGGAAATCGCCGCCGCCGCTCGCCGCCGTGCATTTGAAGGCGTAGGGGTCGAGGCGCGGCCGGCCGTTCGTCGCGCACCAGTCGGCATAGAGGTTGTTCATGGTCGCAGCGACCGCATCGGCGTGAGCATCCCGCGCGCAGAAGACGATGGTCTTCTGTTCCGGCCCGCCGGACGCTACCAGGCCGGCAAACAGATCGCGGCACATTTCGGCCACGCGCTCCGGCATGACGAGCCACGATTCGAAATCGGCGCCGGAATAGAAATCGCGCGCCTGTTCGGGCGCCAGCGCCTCGCCGGTGACGGCATCGGCGAGCGTCTTTTCCGCCAGCTGGGCGCGCCTGACGCCGCTCTTTTCGGCGAAGCCGTCGAGGACAACATCGCGGCGCAGGATCTCGCAGGCGGCGAGATAGCCGTCCTCGATGCCCTGCGCCATGTCGTATTCGTAGGCCGGCTCGCCGAAGTAATCGAGATTGTCGGCGGTGATGCGCGCATCGGCCAGCGCTTCGCGGCTCTTTTCGGACTGTACGATTTCGCGCGGGGTGGCGGTAAGGCCGATCTGCACCGCGCCCGGATTGCGGGTCAGGACCTGGGACCACTTGCCCCAGGCCGAGCGGTGGCATTCGTCGATGACGATGTGGCTGAAATAGTTCTCCGGATAATGCTCGATCAGGAAATTCGCCGTGCCGTCGTCGCTGTCGACGTCGAGCGTCTGATAGGTCGCGACATGGATGCGTGCGTTCTTCGCATTGTTGGTGCCATCCGGCTTGCGGTAGACGTCGGCGGCGTCGGCGCCGAAGACGTTCTGGAACGCGCCGATGCCCTGGCTGCGCAGCTCGTCACGGTCGCAGACGAAAAGGGCGCGTCTTAATTGGCCGGCATCGGCGATCTTCTTGAGCAGGTTGACAGCGATGAAGGTCTTGCCGGAGCCGGTGGCCAGCGACAGCAGGGCGTGCCGCTCACCTCGCGCGATCTTTTCGAGAACCGCGCGGATCGCGGCGTCCTGGTAATACCGCCGCGTTGCCTCGCCGCCGCCGTAAGGCACGAGCAACGGCTTCGCGGCTTCGCTTGCCAGACTGAAGCCAATGCCCTTTTCGTATCGTTCGCGAAGCGAAGCAGGCGACGGAAACTCCGCCATGGGGCGAGGGGCGGTGGTGAGTCCGGTAAAGCGGTCATATTCGACGAACTGATGGCCGTTCGAGGAATAGGCGAACTGCACGTTCAGGCGTCTGCACGCCGCATAGACCTTGGCCTGTTCGAGACCGTATTCCGGCGGGAGGTTCTCCGCCTTGGCCTCTATAAGAGCGACGGCAACCGGCTGAGTGGAGGCATTGAGCCGGATGCGCAGCGTGTAATCAATACGCCCGCGTCCGCGCCGCCGTGCCCGGCCGCCCTGGATGTCGATGGCGCCCGCAGTTTCTTCCCGTCGGATCATGTCTTCCGTCCACCCACAGGCATGGATGGACGGGTCGATCAGCTTCGACCGGGTATCGGACTCGCCAAGCGGCACCCCCGCCGCCCCCTCTTTGCTTTCGTTACGCCGGCAAGGATGCTCCGAAGGGAGGCGAATGCCAACAAATTCGTGCAACCGAGCCCAAAACGGGGAAGGGTCTCCGCCCACTCAGCTTCCCGGCAGTGGGCGGACGGGCACGCCCTTGAGGGCGTCGGTCATGAAGGCACGCCAGATGCGGGCCGGCAGCCCGCCGCCGGTGACGCGGTTCATGGGCGCGGCATCGTCGTTGCCCACCCACACCCCGGTCACCAGCTCGGCCGTGAAACCGACGAACCAGGCGTCGCGGAATTCCTGGCTGGTTCCGGTCTTTCCGGCGGCGGGGCGATCGATCCGCGCGGCGCGGCCGGTGCCGCCGCCGATCGCATCGGCCAGCATGGCATTGAGGTCGTGCAGCGCGGCGGCGGGCACGGCGCGCGCCGCCCCCGACCCCGCACGCCGGTAGAGCACACGCCCCGCCCGGTCGCGGATCTCGGTGATGGCGTGGGGCCAGACCGGGAACCCGCCGTTGGCGAGCGCCGCGTAGGCCGCGGTCAGTTCCACCAGGGTCACCTCGCTGGCGCCGAGCGCAAGGCTCGGCTGCGCCTTCAGCGGCGTGGTGATGCCGAGCCGGCGCGCCACCGAAATGACGCGATCGAGCCCGGCCCTCTCGGCCACCTGAACGGCCGGAATGTTGAGCGATTGGACCAGGGCGGTGTGCATGGTCACCGGCCCGCGAAAGCGGCCGTCGAAATTGCGCGGCCGCCATTTGCCGAGGGAAATGGGAACGTCGGCGATCGTCGTTTGCGGCGTCATGCCCGATTCGAGACCGGCGAGGTAAACGAACAGCTTGAACGCCGAGCCGGGCTGGCGCAGGGCCTGGGTGGCGCGGTTGAACTGGCTTTTCGCATAGTCGCGCCCGCCCACCAGGGCGCGCACCGCGCCGTCCGGGGCGATGGCCACCAGCGCCGCCTGTCCTGCCCGGGCCTTGCGCCCTTCGCGCGCCAGCGCCGCCTCGATGCGCCGCTCGGCCAGCCGCTGCAACCCCGGCAGCAGGGTGGTCCGCACCTCGATGTCGCGGTCGGCATGGCCCAGATAGCCGGCGGCGCGCTCCAGCACCCAGTCGGCGAAGTAGCGGAAATCGTTGCCGAGCCGCGCGCCAAGCGTGCGCAGCGGCTCGTCGCGGACGGCCCGCGCGTCGGCCGGGGAGAGGAACCCGGCGGCGATCATGTTGTCCAGCACCTGGTCGGCGCGGCGCGCGGCGGCCTCCGGATCGCGCGCCGGCGAATAGCGCGTCGGCGCCTTGAGCAGGCCGGCCAGCACCGCCGCCTCGCGCAGGTTCACGTCGCGCACCGACTTGCCGAAATAGCGCCGCGCCGCCGCCTCGATACCGTAGGTGCCGGCGCCGAGATAGACCCGGTTGAGATAGATGGTGAAGATCTGCTTCTTGGTGAAGTGCGCCTCCAGCCAGAAGGCGAGCAGCGCCTCCTGCACCTTGCGGCGCAGCGACCGCTCGGGCGTGAGAAACAGATTCTTGGCGAGTTGCTGGGTCAGCGTGCTGCCGCCCTGGCGCACGGCGCCGGCGCGCAGGTTGGCCGCGAGCGCGCGCAATATGCCGACGGCGTCGACGCCGGGATGATCGAAAAATCGCCGGTCCTCGGTGGCGACGATGGCCTGCACCAGATAGGGCGGCGCATCGTCGAACCGCACCGGCCCGCCGTAAAGGTCGCCGTAGGTTGCGAGCACGCTGCCGTCGGCCGCCAGCAGCGTCACCGAGGGACGGCGCGCCGGCGTTTCCAGCTTGCCGATGTCGGGCAGATCCCAGGCGTACCACGCCACCGCCCCGCCGGCGGCCAGCCCGCCCCAGATGAGCGCCAGCAGCAGAACCCGCAGCGCGGTGCCGGCCAGGCCGCGCGACGGCGATGCCTTCCCTTTCCCGCCCTTTGCCTTCGCCGGCGCGGGCTTCGTCCTGCCGTCTTTTCCCTTCGCCATGGCGCCAATGTCGGGTGCGGTGGACGAATCTGCAAAGGTATTGCGGTAAGACAATGGCGGCGACCGCTGCCGCAATCCGCGGAAACGCGTTAGGATGCACCCATGCTGCGCCTGCGACGAGCCGGTCCGGAACCCGCCCGCGCGCCCGTGACCGTACGGGCCGCCCGCCGCGACGACGCCGAGGCGGTTGCGCGGCTGGCGCGGCTGCTCAGCCTGTCGGACGGGGCGCGCCCGTCGCGCTTTACCGCCGAGGCCTTCCTGCGCGACGGGTTCGGCGACTCCCCGGCATTCCGCGCGCTTGTCGCCGAAATACCCGGCGCATTCGGGCCCGAGGTGGTGGGCTACGCTCTCTACTATCCCGGCTACGATACCGACCGGGCGACGCGGGGCGTCTACCTGGCCGATCTCTACGTGCTGGAAACCCGTCGCCGCGGCGGCGTGGGGGCGGCACTGGTGCGCGGGGTGGCGCGCACCTGCCGCGACGGCGGCGGAAGCTGGATGTTCTGGTCGGTTCTGAAGCGGAACAGGGTGGCGCGGCGTTTCTACCGCTCGCTGGCGCCGGAGTTGCGCGACATCGTCGTCTGCGCCGCCTTCGGCACCGGCTTCGAGCGGCTGGCGGGCGGCGAATGAGCGGGCCGGCGCCGGCCGCGACGGCCGCCGGCATCAGATATCCAGGTTCACCACCTTGAGGGCGTTTTCCTGGATGAATTCGCGGCGGGGCTCCACCACGTCGCCCATCAGGGTGGAAAAAATCTCCTCGGCCTCGTCCACGTGGTCGATGCGCACCTGCAGCAGCGAGCGGGCGTGGACGTCCAGCGTGGTCTGCCAGAGCTGTTCCGGGTTCATCTCGCCCAGCCCCTTGTAGCGCTGGATGGAGATGCCCTTGCGGCCCGTCTCCATCACCGCCTCGGCGAGGCCGAGCGGGCCGACGATGCGCACTTCCCTGTCCTTGGTTCGCAGCGTCGCCGGCCGGCTGTAGACATGTTGCAGCTTGCCGGCCATTTCCACCAGCCGCCGCGCGTCGGCGCTGCGCATCAGCGTCTGGTCGATCACGTGGCGCTCGGTGACCCCGCGCAGCGTGCGGGTGAACTGCATTCCGCCGTCCACCATGGTGCCGGCCCAGCCGCGCTCGGGTCCGGACGCAAGGCCGTTGAGCCGGCGGGCGATGTATTCCGCCACCGCCTGCGCCTCGGCGTCGGCGCCCATGTGGTCGGGGTTGAAGGCATCGAGGATGGCCGCCTGTTCCACCACCGCCGGGTTGGAGATGCGCGCGAGCAGCGGCTGCATCAGCCGGCGGGCGCGGAACGCGTCCTCCACCGTCTCGCGCAGCTCGGCCCCGCCCACCTCGGCGCCGTCCTGGATCACCAGCGTGGCGTCGCGCAGGCCGGTGCCGATGAGGAATTCCTCAAGCCGGCGGTCGTCCTTCAGGTAGGTCTCTTCGTTGCCGCGCTTGGCGCGGTAGAGCGGCGGCTGGGCGATGTAGAGGTAGCCGCGCTCGATCACCTCCGGCATCTGGCGGAAGAAAAACGTGAGCAGCAGCGTGCGGATGTGGCTGCCGTCCACGTCGGCGTCGGTCATGATGATGATCTTGTGGTAGCGGACCTTCCCGATGTCGAAGTCCTCGCGCCCGATTCCGGCGCCGAGTGCGGCGATCAGCGTGCCGATTTCGGCCGAGGACAGCATCTTGTCGAACCGCGCCCGCTCCACGTTCAGGATCTTGCCGCGCAGCGGCAGGATCGCCTGGGTCCGGCGGTCGCGCGCCTGCTTGGCCGAGCCGCCGGCGGAATCGCCCTCGACGATGAACAGCTCGGACAGCGCCGGATCGCGCTCCTGGCAGTCGGCCAGCTTGCCGGGCAGGGAGGAGATGTCGAGCGCGCCCTTGCGCCGGGTGAGCTCGCGCGCCTTGCGCGCCGCCTCGCGCGCCGCGGCCGCTTCCACCACCTTGGCGGCAACTCGCCTGGCATCCTGCGGATGTTCCTCGAACCACTGCCCCAGCCGGTCGCTGACGATGCCTTCCACCACCGGGCGCACCTCGGAGGAAACCAGCTTGTCCTTGGTCTGCGACGAGAACTTGGGGTCGGGGACCATCACCTGCAGCACGCAGGTAAGCCCTTCGCGCATGTCGTCGCCCGTCAGGGTGACCTTTTCCTTCTTCGCCACCCCCGAAGCCATGGCGTAGGCGTTGAGCGTACGCGTCAGCGCGGCGCGAAAGCCGGCGAGGTGCGTGCCGCCGTCCACCTGCGGAATGGTGTTCGTGAAGCACAGCATGGATTCGTGGTAGCTGTCCGACCACTCCATGGCGAGTTCCAGGGCGATGCCGTCCTGCTCGCCGCGGATGGTGACGGGCGGCGCGAACAGCGGCGTCTTGCCCCGGTCGAGCCAGTTGACGAAGGCGGCGAGCCCGCCCTCGTAGTGCATCTTCACCGCCTTGGGCTCCACCCCGCGGGAATCGTTGAGGGTGAAGTGGATGCCGGCATTGAGAAAGGCCAGTTCGCGGATACGGTGCTCGAGCCGCGGGAAATCGAACTCGGTTCTGGTGAAGGTCCCGGTCGAGGGCAGGAAGGTGACCTCGGTGCCGTTGTTGCCTTCGCTGTCGCCGACCCGCGCCAGCGGCGCCTCGGGCACGCCGTGGCGGAAGCGCATGAAGTATTCGCCGCCGTCGCGGCGGATGCGCAGGTCCAGCCATTCCGACAGCGCGTTGACCACGCTGACGCCAACCCCGTGCAGCCCGCCGGAGACCTTGTAGGACTCCTGGTTGAACTTACCGCCGGCGTGCAGGTGGGTCATGATGACCTCGGCCGCCGACACGCCTTCCTGCTCGTGGATGTCCACGGGGATACCGCGGCCGTTGTCGCACACGGTGACCGAACCGTCGCCGTTGAGGATCACCTCGATATGGGTGCAATGGCCGGCCAGGGCCTCGTCGACGGCGTTGTCCACCACCTCGTACACCATGTGGTGCAGGCCCGAACCATCGTCGGTATCGCCGATATACATGCCGGGCCGCTTGCGTACGGCATCGAGGCCGCGCAGCACCTGGATGGAGCTTGCGCCGTAATCCGACTTGCCGGTCGCCGGGGCGGCGCCTGGGACGGGGGGAGTCACGGTATGGTTTCCTTCACTCACGCAGCATTTCTCCCGCAGGGCGCACGCGGGCCTCCTCCACCGCCAGGTGCTGGGCACGCGGGCCCAGCGCGGCGAACAGCGCCGGATCGGTACCGGTCATCCACGCCTGTGCGCCCAGCGCCTCGATCTCCTCGAACAGGGCGCGGCGGCGGCGCTCGTCGAGATGGGCCGCCACCTCGTCCAGCAACAGCAGCGGTGCGGCGCCCGCATCCAGCGCCAGAATCCGCGCGTTGGCCAGCACGATGGAAATCAGCAGCGCCTTCTGCTCGCCGGTGGAGCAGAGCGCGGCAGCCAGCCCGCGCTCCAGATGCGTCACCAGAAGGTCGCTGCGGTGCGGGCCCACCGCGGCCCCGCCGGTATCGGCGTCGCGCGGGCGCGCGGCGGCCAGCGCCGCGGCCATGCGGTCCTCGGCCGCCAGCGCCGGGCCATCGGCGAGCCAGCCGTCGATGTCGCCCGAGAGGGCCAGCGCGGCAGCGGGAAACGGACCGATGCCCGCAGCACAGGCCGGGTTGAGCCGGCGCACCACGTCGGCGCGCGCCGCGGCGATGGCGACGCCCCTCTCCGCCAGGGCGGTTTCCAGCGCCGCGACCCAGGCGGGATCGGCGCGTGTGCCCTGCTCGCGCAGCAACCGGGCACGCTCCCGCAGCGTCTGGTCGTAGGCGGTAATGCGCCCGGCATGGGCCGGATCGACGGCATAGACCAGCCGGTCGAGGAAGCGGCGGCGCGCGGATGCGCCGTCGGTGAACAGCCGCTGCATGTCGGGCACCAGCCACAGCGCCGCCAGGTGGTCGGCGAGCGCGGTCTGTCCGCGCCTGGTCTCGCCGTTGATGCGCACCACGCGCCGGTCCGGCGCATCGGACACGCCCGCAACGTCGGGCGCAAGACCGGTGCCGATCTCGACCATTTCGCCGCCGGCCTCCACCGTGGCCGCCACCGCCCACGGGCGCGGCGATGTTCCGTCGCCGGCCAGTTCGGCCGCCGTGCGCCGGCTTGCCTCGTTGAGCCGCGCCCGGCGCAAGCCCCGGCCCGGAACGAGAAAAGACAGCGCTTCCAGCAGGTTGGTCTTGCCGGCGCCGTTCGGCCCGGTCAGCACCACGGGGCGCGCGTCGACCTCGAGGCGGAGCTGCGCGTAGCAGCGGAAGTCGGTCAGCACCAGGCGCCGGACGCTGGTACGCGCCGGCGCGGGGCGACGAACGGAAAAGGCGTGAACCGTAGCCAGCGACCTGCCCCTATACCCGCATCGGCATCAGGACGTAGAGCGCGCTGGCATCGGCGGTGTCGCGCACGATGGTGGGCGACGCCGCATCGGCCAGCACGAACTGGGCATTCTCGCCCTGGATCTGCTGGGTGATATCGATCAGGTAGCGGGAGTTGAAGCCGATCTCCAGCGGTCCGTCCTGGTAGGTGACTTCCAGCTCGTCCGTGGCGCTGCCCGAATCCGGGCTGGTGGCCGAAACCACGAGGCTGCCGTCGTCGAGGCTGAGCTTGATGGCGCGCGATTTTTCGGTGGAGATGGTGGACACCAGGTCCACGGCGCGCTCGAACTGCTTGCACGGCACTTCCAGCAGCTTGTCGTTGGTGAGCGGAATGACCCGGTCGTAATCGGGGAAGGTGCCGTCGATCAGCTTCGAGGTGAGCACGATTCCGTCCACGGCGAAGCGGACCTTGGTGTCGGAAAGCGCCACGGCGATCTCTCCCGGCGTCTCGTCGATCAATTTGCGGAGCTCAGTCACCGTCTTGCGCGGCACGATGACGCCGGGAATCCCGGCCGCGCCGTCCGGCAGGGGCACTTCCATGCGCGCCAGCCGGTGGCCGTCGGTGGCCACGGAGCGCAGCACCTTGGCGCCGTTGTTTTCGGCCGCGTGCAGGTAGATGCCGTTGAGATAGTAGCGGGTCTCCTCGGTGGAGATGGCGAAGCGGGTGCGGTCGATCAACCCGCGCAGAGCGGCCGCCGACAGGCTGAACCGGTGCGGCATGTCGTCATCGGACATGACCGGGAAGTCTTCGGCGCCGAGGGTGGACAGCTTGAAATTGGACCGGCCGGCGCGCAGCGCGATCTGCCCTTCCTCGGTGCCGCCGCCGATCTCGATCTGTGCGCCTTCGGCCAGCTTGCGCACGATGTCGAACAGCGTGTGGGCGGAAACGGTGGTGGTCCCCTTCTGGCCGATATCGGCCGGAACGGTCTCTACCACGGCGATGTCCATGTCGGTGGCGGTCAGTTCGAGCGAGCCGTCTGTCGCCTTGAGCAGCACGTTGCCGAGGATGGGAATCGTGTTGCGCCGTTCTACGACGCTCTGCACGTGGGTAAGGGCCTTGAGCAGCGCGCCGCGTTCGATGGTCAATTTCATGGTTTCACTATCGATTTTTCCCGGTGATCCTCAGGACGCTTCCACGGCCCCGCACGGCAGCGGACAACCCCGCCGCCGGTCCCCGTCGCAGCCCCCCTTGCGGACCCTGCGGCCGGGACGGACGCCAGCCTTCGGAGCGCCCTTGACGACACTCTCCCGAAGGACAGGAATTATAGCATTGCGCCTTGGAATCCGCACGGTTTTCCGCTGTCGGACGGGGCCGCAGCCGAACGCGGAAGAAAGCCCCCTGCGGGCTCAGTTTTCCAGCATCCGGCGCAGCAGGTCCACGTCGTCGCAGAACCCCGAGTCGAGCTTGCGCAGCTCCTCCACCTTGCGCACGGCGTGCATCACCGTGGTGTGGTCGCGACCGCCGAACTTGCGCCCGATTTCGGGCAGCGAGCGCGAGGTGAGCTGCTTGGACAGGTACATGGCCACCTGGCGCGGGCGGGCGACGGCGCGGGCGCGACGCGCCGAATGCATGTCGGAGATGCGGATATTGAAGTGCTCGGCCACCCGCTTCTGGATCTCCTCGATGGTGATGCGCCGGTCGTTGGCGCGCAGCAGGTCGTGCAGCACCTCCTGGCACGTCTCCACCGTGATCTCGCGACCCACCAGCGTGGCATGGGCCACCACCCGGTTGAGCGCCCCTTCCAGCTCGCGCACGTTGGACACGATGCGGTGCGCCAGGAATTCCTTGACCTTGCCGGGCACCTGAACGCCCAGCTTCTCGGCCTTCGCCTCCAGGATGCCAATGCGCAGCTCGTAGGAAGTGGCGTGGATATCGGCCACAAGTCCCCAGCCCAGGCGCGAGCGCAGCCTTTCCTCCATCCCCTCGAGGTCCGACGGGGACTTGTCGGCGGACACGACCACCTGGCGGTTATTGTCCACCAGCGCGTTGAAGGTGTGAAAGAACTCCTCCTGGGTGGATTCCTTGCCGTTAATGAACTGGACATCGTCGATCATCAGCAGGTCGACGGAGCGGAACTGCTCCTTGAACGCCATGGTGTCCTGATAGCGCACCGCACGGATGAAATGGACCATGAACTTCTCGGCCGACAGGTAGACCACACGGCGGCTGGGAAAGCGCTTGCGCGTCTGGTGGGCGATGGCATGCATCAGGTGTGTCTTGCCGAGCCCGACGCCGCCATAGAGAAACAGCGGATTGAACGTGGCGGTTTCGGCATCGGCGACGCGCCGCGCCGCGGCATAGGCCAGCTCGTTGGGCTTGCCGACGACGAAATTCTCGAAGGTGAAGCGCGGATCCAGCGGGGCGCTGATATCGGCGATGTCGGGCAGCCCGTCACGGCGGCGCGCATCCGGCGCCGGATCGCGCCGGAGCAGCGACGGATCTGGCCTCGGCGGACCGGGCTCGCGCACAATGGGACGACCGGAAGCGGACTGCACGAAGATCTCCACCTCTTCCATGTCGGGATTTTCATTCGACCACAGGGTGCGCAGGCGGTCGCCGTAATGGCTCACCACCCAGTCGCGCATGAATCGCGTCGGAACGGCAAGCCGCACCTTGCGCTTTCCCACCTCGGTGAGCACCAGCGGCTTGAGCCAGCTACGGTAAGCGGCATCGCCTACCTCGGAACGGATGAGACCGCGAACCCGCGCCCATTGCGCATTTATTCTTGGATCGGTCCCCAGACCCGTCATGCCCGCTTCTGTCCCCAGTCAGATGACGGCCGCCGGAACAAATCGAAATTCCCGGACGCCCGGTTCACGCAGAGCGCTCGTGCGCGTCGGTGCCTGATCCCGTGCCGGTAGTCCCCGAACCTGCCAGCAAGCCGCGTATTTTGCGCACCCTGAACTATGTATCAGCTCAGTGGAGCTACAATTCCTCTGTTTCCACCGGCCAATTCATTATTTGTCGATCCAAGAAGATTTTCCTCTTTTTATTTAATTGACGACGCACTAAGCGGACCTGACGCAAGCAATGTACCGACGGTGCGGTGCGATGGCAACATGATTGAAACGCGCGCGCCGAAAAATTTCGATTGACAACGCGGACGCTGCGGCGACCGCCGCCGGAACGCATCGCGACCCGCCGAACAACGCCTTCCGACACGCTGCACGACGCAATGACAACGCCGCGCAATGACGCCGCGCGATGCGATGGAACGACTCGACGGCGTTACGAAATGCGATGTCATCCGACCCGACCCAACGCATCCGGACAATCTGCAACGCGGTACGCGACGACGTGGCGCGATGCGCTTCATATACGCAACGACGCTGCGTATTCCTCGCACATTGCAAACGAAATTGTGCGCACGCAAATTGCCGCACGCAAGATGCAACGTGCACAAAAACGTCCGGTTTTACGCAACGAATTGCACCGGACGGATTTTCCCCGCCATTGCCGCGCGCAAGCGTCGCATCTTCACGCGCGCTGGCGACGACGACGTCTAGGACGCTATACGCTCATGCGGAGCAGCAACCGACCGGTCAGGAAACGCATCGTCGGACTCCCGACTGCCGGGGTAACGTCGACGGGTCGGCGCGCTTGTGCCAGGGGTCGTTGAGCCCGATCCGTCCCGCGCCCGCGCTGCGGTCTCCACGACGGGTTTCCGACACGCAGGAACGTTGCGTGCGACCGGGGAGCGCGGCAACGCGCCGCGGCGTGTCGATTGTCGGGAAATGGCGCGCAGCGTCACCGCGCGCGACGGCGTGTCAGCCGAGCTTCTTGATGCGCGCGTTCAGGCGCGACACCTTCCGCGACGCAGTGTTCCTGTGCAGCATGCCCTTGCTCACGCCGCGCATCAATTCGGGCGCCGCCGCACCCAGCGCGGCGGCCGCCGCCGTCTTGTCGCCGGCAGCGATGGAGTCTTCCACCTTCTTCACGTGGGTACGGATGCGGCTGACACGCGCACGGTTCACCGCCGTACGGCGGACGGTCTGGCGCACGCGCTTTTTCGCGGAACGGGTATTGGCCATGGATGTCCTTACTGGCGTTCTGTTTCCGGGAACACGCCCGGCGGGTGCGGGTTTTTAATGCTCCGCCGCCCCCTGCGTCAACCCTCTCGGCGGCGGCATGCCGGGGACGGGGCGGGATGCGGCGGGCGCCCACCCCCCTCCCGTTAACCTTTTCCAAATACGGGTTTTCGCTTTTCGACGAACGCAGCCATACCTTCGCGCTGGTCGGGGGTGCCGAAAAGGGCCTGAAACAGACGGCGCTCGTAGCGCACCCCCTCAGTCAGGGTGGTCTCGAACGCCCGATTGACCGCATCCTTGACCATCATGGCCGCCGGTCGCGACATCCCGGCGATGGTCTGGGCGGTCTTGAGCGCCTCCTCCACCAGCGTGTCCGCCGGCACGATCCGGCTTACCAGCCCGGCCCGCTCGGCCTCGGCGGCGTCCATCATGCGCCCCGTAAGGCACATTTCCATGGCCTTGGACTTGCCCACGGCACGGGTGAGGCGCTGGCTGCCCCCGGCGCCGGGGGTGACGCCGATCCTGATCTCCGGCTGGCCGAACTGGGCGGTGTCGGCAGCGAGGATGAAGTCGCACATCATGGCCATCTCGCATCCGCCGCCCAGCGCAAACCCGGCCACCGCGGCGATAATGGGCTTGCGGCAGGCACCCACCCGCTCCCAGCCGCGGGTGATGAAGTCCTCGACATAGGTGTCGGGCCAGGATTTGGCCTGCATTTCCTTGATGTCGGCACCGGCGGCGAACGCCTTGTCGCTGCCGGTCAGCACGATGGCGCCGATGGCCGCGTCCGCCTCGAAACCGTCGAGCGCGCTGCCCAGTTCGGCGACGAGCCGGTCGGAAAGCGCGTTGAGCGCCTTGGGCCGGTTCAGGGTGATGAGCCCCACGTTGTCGCGGGTCTCGACGATCAGTGTTTCGTAAGCCATGATACTCTTTCCATTAGGTGGGCTTTCGGATGGACGCGGCGGGGGCCGCCGGGCGGGGGCCACCCTAGACCATTTTTCCGCGATGCGGAATCCCGCCGGTGGACGAGGCCGCGGACGCGGTGACGCACCCCTTATTCGGGGGTGATGGTCACGCGCAGGACAAGGCTCGGGCCGATGCGGGAAAATCGCAGGCGCAGGCGCTCGGATTCGCGCCGGAATGTGCCGTCCGCCCCCTTCCGCCAGCCGAGTTGGGGCAGCACCCGGTCGTAGAACGCCCGCGCCGCGGCGCGATCCACCCCGCCTTCCGCGGTCATTTCGACGATGCGGCCCTCGGGCTTGTCGAATACCACCGCCGAGCCGGGCTTTTCCGCCAGCCCGGGCATGAGGGGCAGATCCTCGACGGCGGAGAAGAAGCGCTCCTCGGCGCGCAAGCCGCCCGCCCCCGCCAGAACGAGCGCGAGAACGGCGATGAGACGACGCAGCACCATGGCCGCCGGTTTACCTCAGCGCTGGCAGGTTGGACAGTAGAATGTGGACCGCCCCGACTGCACCATGCGGCGCACGGTGCCGGAACAGCCGCGCTTCGGGCACGGCGCGCCGTCACGGCCGTAAACCCCGAAGCTGTGCTGGAAATAGCCGAGCTCGCCGTCCGGCTTCTTGTGGTCGCGCAGGGTGGAGCCGCCGGCCGCAATCGCCGCTTCCAGCACCGCATGAATGGCCGCCGCGAGCCGCGCCGCCCGCGCGCCCTGCACCGTCGCCGCGACGCGCCGGGGCGAGATCCCGGCCCGGAACAGGCTTTCGCATACGTAGATGTTGCCGAGCCCGGCCACCACCGTCTGGTCCATCAGCGCCGCCTTGATGGGCGTGCGCTTGCCCTTGAGGCGCGCCGCCAGCGCTTGCCCGTCGAACGCCGCGTCCAGCGGCTCGGGCCCGAGACGGGCGAGCAACGGGTGACGGTCGAGCGCGTCGAGGGTAGTAAGGTCCATCAGCCCGAACCGGCGCGGGTCCGAAAAGCCGACGCGTGTGCCGTTGCCCACCGTGAACACCACGTGTTCGTGGCGTGCGTGCGTGCCGGCCGCCGTCGTCGCCGTCCCCGCCGGCAGTATGGCGATGCGCCCCGACATACCGAGGTGGAGCAGCAGCGCAGTGCCGTCGCCGAGCGCGAAGATCAGGTACTTGGCGCGGCGCGCGATGCGGCGCACGGTGCGCCCGCGGAGCCGCGCGGCGAAATCCGCCGGCAGCGGGCGGCGCAGGTCGGCGCGGCGCACCGCCACATCGGCGATGACGCGGCCCTTCATGGCGGCTTCGAGCCCGCGGCGCACGGTTTCGACTTCGGGCAGCTCTGGCATGGCGCGCTGGTTTTTCTCGTCGGATGCGGGACGCAGGGGTTCCCGATATGCGGAATGCCCGAAATTGCTTTAGCCGGAAACCGGGCGCTGCGCTATTGTCCTTGCATGACAGGGGCTTCGGCAAAGGACAGCGGGTCGGGCACGCGGGACTTCGGCTTTCGCCGCGTCGCCGGCGACGAGCATGCCGGGCTCGTGCGCGGCGTGTTCGATTCCGTGGCCGGGCGCTACGACCTGATGAACGACCTGATGTCGGCCGGATTGCACCGGCTGTGGAAGCGCGCGCTGATCGACTGGATGTCGCCGCGCCCGGCGCAGCTTCTGGTGGACGTGGCCGGCGGCACCGGCGACGTGGCGCTGCGGTTCCTTGCCCGCGCCGACGAAATCGCGGCGCGGAAGAACGGCGCGCCGGCCCGCGCCATCGTCGTCGATCCCACCGAGGCCATGGTGCGGGTCGGGCGCGCCAAGGCGCTGGATCGGGGGCGCGTTTCCGGGATCGATGCCGCGGTGGCGCCGGCCGAGGCGCTGCCGCTGGCCAGCAGCGTCGCCGACGCCTGCACCATCTCTTTCGGGCTGCGCAACGTGACCGACCGGCCGGCGGCGCTGGTCGAGATGCGCCGGATACTGAAGACCGGCGGCCATTTCCTGTGTCTGGAGTTCAGCCCCGGGGTTCTGCCGGCGTTCGACGCCGTCTACGACGCCTATTCGTTCCGCGTGCTGCCATGGCTGGGCGAGATCGTGGTGGGCGACCGGGATTCCTATCAATATCTGGTGGAAAGCATCCGCCGCTTCCCCGCCCCGGCCACGCTGGCCGACGAGATGCGCGCCGCCGGGTTCGCCAACGTCTCCTGGCGCGTCTATTCGGGCGGCGTCGTCGCCATCCATTCCGGCTGGCGTGTTTAGGGCGTCGTCCACGCGCATGGAGACACGCCGCCCGACCGGACGCCCTTCATGATCCGCGACCTGCGCAACCTGCGCCGCGTCGTCGCCATCGTGCGCACGCTGGCCGCCCACGATGCGTTGTTCCCGTTGCGGAAAGCGGGGCTGTCGCCGGGCGCGATCCGCGCCCTCGCGCCGCTGCTGGGCGTACGGCGGCGACGGAGCGGCGGGCGCGAGGGCGAGCGGCTGGCCGCCGCCCTGCATGCTCTCGGTCCCAGCTTCATCAAGCTGGGCCAGGCGCTGTCGGTGCGTCCCGACCTGGTGGGCGACGCGATCGCCGACGACCTTTCCGCCTTGCAGGACCGGCTGCCGCCATTCCCGGCGGCGGAGGCGCGCGCCGCCATCGAGGCCGAGTTCGGCGGGCCGCTGAGTGCGCTCTTCGCCTGGTTCGACGACGAACCGGTCGCCGCCGCCTCCATCGCCCAGGTGCATTTCGCCGTCACCAGCGAGGGCGAAGAGGTCGCGGTGAAGGTTCTGCGTCCCGGAATAGAGGAAGCCTTCTCCCGGGATATCGAGCTTCTGCGCTGGCTGGCCGAACTGGTCGAACGGCGCGCCCCCGGGCTGCGCCGGCTGCGCCCGGTGGAAACGGTGGAAACCATCGCCGAATCCGTGGCGGTAGAGATGGATCTGCGCCTCGAGGCTGCCGCCGGCGACGAGTTGCGCGCCAATTTCGCCGGCGATTCCACCTTCCGCGTGCCGCGCATGGACTGGGCGCGCACCGGCCACCGGGTGCTGACCTGCGAACGCATGCGCGGTATTCCGGTAGACGAGAAGGCCCTGCTGATGGCCGCCGGGCACGACATCCCCGCCATTATCGCCAACATGGCGCGGGTGTTCTTCCTGCAGGTGTTCCGCGACGGGTTCTTCCACGCCGACCTGCACCCCGGCAATCTGCTCGTCGCCGGGGACGGCGCCATGGTGGCGCTCGACTTCGGTATCATGGGGCGCATCGACAAGCGCACCCGCCAGTACCTCGCCGAGATGCTGATCGGCTTTCTCACCGCCGACTACCGGCGGGTCGCCGAGGTGCACATCCGCGCCGGGTACGTGCCCGCCGACCAGTCGGTGGACGCCTTCGCCCAGGCCGCACGCTCCATCGCCGAGCCCATCTTCGGCCTGCCGCTGGGCGAGATCTCGCTGGCGCGGCTGCTGGCCCAGCTTTTCCGCGTCACCGAACGGTTCCGCATGACCACCCAGCCGCAGCTCCTGCTGCTGCAGAAGACCATGCTGGTGGCCGAAGGGGTGGGGCGCCGGCTGCACCCGGGCACCAACATGTGGGAGCTGGCCCGCCCGCTGATCGAGCAGTGGATGGCCGACCACATGACGCCGGAGGCGCGCGCGGCCGCCGCACTGGAGGAAGCCGGCCGCACCATCGAGCGCCTGCCGGCGCTGATCGCCGTCATGGAGGAGACCGTCGGCCGGTTTTCCCGCGGCGGGCTGAAGCTGCACCCCGATACGGTCTCGGCGCTTACCGGGCGGGACCGCCCCCGCCCCGCCCGCTGGCCCTGGCTCGCCGGGGCGGCGGTGGTGGCCGGCCTGCTGTGGGCGGTGCTGTGACCGGCCGGAGCGATCCGCGCCGCGCCGCCGATGTTTCACGTGAAACAATGGTCAGCAAGGCTGACCTTTCTATACAAGTAATTGTATTATCGAGATTTTTCGTACAGCGGGGAGGCTGATCCCGAATCCGCCGGCGCGCGCGGCGATATAGCTGAGACAAGTAACAGGGGCGCCCCCCGCCCGCACGCGCCGGATCGTCGCGGCGCTTGCCGAAAGCGCCGGGAGTTCCTAGGTTATCCCCACCTTGTTCCTTGGGGAGGCTGCCGTGCTTCAGGGCAAGCGGGTGCTGCTGGTCATCGGCGGCGGGATCGCCGCCTACAAATGCCTCGACCTGATCCGCCGCCTCCGCGAGCGGGGCGGCGCGGTGCGCTGCATCCTGACCCGTTCCGCCAGCGAGTTCGTGACGCCGCTTTCCGTCTCCGCCCTCTCGGGCGACCGGGTCTATGGCGCGCTGTTCTCGCTGACCGACGAGCACGAGATGGGGCATATCCAGCTCTCCCGCGCGGCCGATCTGGTGGTGGTGGCCCCGGCCACCGCCAACCTGCTGGCCCGCATGGCGAACGGGATCGCCGACGACCTGGCGACCACGGCCCTGCTCGCCACCGACAAGCCGGTGATGGCGGCGCCGGCCATGAACGTGCGCATGTGGCAGCACGCCGCAACGCAGGCCAACGTGGCGACCCTTTCGGCGCGCGGCGTGCGCTTCGTCGGTCCCGACGAGGGCGAGATGGCGTGCGGCGAGTTCGGCGCCGGGCGCATGGCCGAGCCCATGGCGATCCTGCAGGCCATCGAGGATTTCTTCGCCAACGGGGTGCGGCTGGCGGGACGGCGGGCCCTTGTCACCAGCGGCCCGACCCATGAGCCCATCGACCCGGTGCGCTATATCGCCAACCGCTCGTCGGGCAAGCAGGGACATGCCGTCGCCGGCGCGCTGGCGCGGCTGGGCGCGGCCACCACGCTGGTCACCGGCCCGACGGCGGAGCCCGATCCGCCCGGCGTTTCCGTGGTACGGGTGGAATCGGCGCGCGAGATGCTGGCGGCCTGCCGCGCCGTGCTGCCCGTGGACGTGGCGGTATGCGCCGCCGCGGTGGCCGACTGGCGCCCGGCCGAGATGGCGGCGGAAAAGATCAAGAAGAACGGCGATGTTCCCGCCATCGCGCTGGCCGAAAACCCGGACATCCTGCGCACCCTCGCCGCCGCCGGCAACGAACGGCCGCGCCTCGTGGTCGGCTTCGCCGCCGAAACCGGCGCGGTGGTGAGGAAGGCGGAGCCGAAGCGGCGCGCCAAGGGCTGCGACTGGATCGTCGCCAACGACGTGGCGCCGGGCACCGGCACGTTCGGCGGCAGCGACAACACGGTGCACCTGATCACCGCCGGGGGCGTCGAGGACTGGCCGCGCATGAGCAAGGCGGCGGTGGCCGACCGGCTGGCGGCGCGCATCGCCGAGGCGCTGGAGGCGCCGGCGTGACGCGATCCGGCGGATGACGGTGCGACGAGGCGCCCCCTCCACCATGCTCCGCATGGTCGCCCTCCCCCGCTTTCGCGGGGGAGGATGGGAGGACAATGCCGCCGCACCCGTCCTCCCCCGTGAAACGGGGGAGGGGGACCGCCCGCAGGGCGGTGGAGGGGGCCGCCGCCGGACGCGGCAGGCGGGCAGCCCGTGCAGCATCGAGGGAACGGCCGCGTGACGGTGATGCCGATACCGGTAGCGGTAAGACGCCTTCCCCACGGGCGCGACCTGCCCCTGCCGGCCTATGAGACGGCGCATGCGGCGGGCATGGACCTGGCAGCCGCGGTGGAGCTGGACGTGATGCTGCAGCCGGGAGAGCGGGCGCTGATCCCCACCGGGCTCGCCATCGCGGTGCCGGAGGGGTATGAAGCACAGGTGCGCCCGCGGTCGGGCCTGGCGGCACGCAGCGGCATCACCGTGCTCAACAGCCCCGGCACGGTGGATGCGGACTATCGCGGCGAGGTGAAGGTGATCCTCGCCAACCTGGGCGCCGAGCCGTTCACCGTCAGCCGCGGCATGCGCATCGCGCAGATGGTGATCGCGCCGGTGGCGACGGCGGCGCTGACCGAGGTGGACACCCTGCCGGAGACGGCGCGAGGGCAAGGCGGCTTCGGCTCCACCGGAACGGGCGGGAAGGAATAAAGCGATCCTTGGATAGGCATGAGTTTCTCACCCCCTCCCCGACCCTCCCCCGTCAAGGGGGAGGGAGGTGGAGAGCATGCGCGATCGCGCCGCGGGTTCCCTCCCCCCTTGCGGGGGAGGGACAGGGTGGGGGGTGAGCCGCCCACGAGCACAGAGCGGAAGACGCGATGGATTTCACCGAGGCCCAGCTTCAGCGCTACGCGCGCCACATCATCCTGCCCGAGGTGGGGGGGGCGGGACAGGAGAGGCTGCTCGGCGCCCGCGTGCTGGTGGTTGGCGCCGGCGGGCTGGGCGCGCCGCTGTTGCTTTACCTGGCCGCCGCCGGCGTCGGCACGCTGGGGGTGGTGGACGACGACACGGTGGACCTGTCGAACCTGCAGCGCCAGGTGATCCACGCCACGGCGCGCATCGGCATGCCCAAGGTGGAGAGCGCGCGCGAGGCGGTGGCCGCGGTCAACCCCGACGTAAAACTGGTGGCGCACAAGGTGCGGCTCGACGCGTCCAACGTCTTCGACCTGATCGCCGGCTACGACGTGGTGGCCGACGGCTCGGACAACTTCGCTACCCGGTTCCTGCTCAACGACGCCTGCCATCTGGCGGGCCGGACGCTCGTCTCCGCCGCCATGCTGCGCTTCGAGGGGCAGATCAGCACCTTCAAGTCCTGTCTGAACCGCACGCGGGACACCGATTATCCGTGCTACCGCTGCCTCTACCGCGAGCCGCCGCCGCCCGGCATGGTGCCGAGCTGTTCGGAGGCCGGCATCCTCGGCGCGTTGGCCGGCGTGGTCGGATCGCTGCAGACCACCGAGGTGCTGAAGGAAGTGCTTGGAATCGGCGAGTCGCTGGCCGGCCAGCTCGTGCTCTACGACGCGCTCAGCGCCACCTTCCGCAAGATCCGCATCCCGCGCGATCCCGCCTGTCCGCTGTGCGGCGACCAGCCGAGCATCGCCGATCTCGCCATCCATCGCCCGGCCCATGCCGGCGCATAGCCGCCTTTCCGTCATCGCCTTTTCCGGCGACTACGACCGGGTGCACTACGCGCTGGCCATGGCGAGCGCGGCGGCGGCGGTGAACCGTCCCGTCACCCTGTTCTTCACCATGGGGGCGGTGCGTGCGCTGCGGCACGACAGCGCCGACGGCGTGCCCGGCTGGGTCGGGCTGGCACCGGCCGCCGACGGGGCCTCGCCGGCGGCGCGCGATGCGCATCACGCCGGGGCGGGCATCGCCACCTTCGAGGAGTTGCTGTCCGCCTGCGTGGAGCTCGGCGTCACCGTCATGGTGTGCGAGATGGGGCTGAAGGCCGAGGACATGACCGCCGCCGACCTGCGCCCCGACGTGCCGGTGCGCGAAGGCGGGCTGGTGACGTTCTATGCCGATGCCGGCGAGGACGGAAAAATCGTTTTCGTGTAGCGCCGTAACCGCCCGCGCACTACGCGTGCGTGCCGGGCAGGATGCGGTCGGGAGGGGTGTGGCCGTCGGCGTAGGTCTTGATGTTGATGACCACCTTCTCGCCCATGGCGACGCGGCCCTCGAAGGTGGCCGAGCCGAGATGCGGCGCCAGCACCACGTTGTCCAGCGTCAGCAGCTTGGGATGGATGCGCGGCTCCCGCTCGTAGACATCGAGCCCCGCCCCGGCGATACGTCCCGAGGCGAGGCGCTCCGCCAGCGCCGCCTCGTCGATGATGCCGCCGCGTGCGGTATTGACGATCACCGCGTCGCGTTGCAGCAGGTCGAGCCGGCGCGCGTCGAGCAGGTGGAAGGTTTCCGGAGTCTGCGGGCAGTTGACCGACACAAGGTCCATGTGGGCCAGCATCTGGTCGAGGCTTTCCCAGTAGGTGGCCTCGAACTCCGCCTCCAGCTCGGGATGGATGCGGTTGCGGTTGTGGTAGTGGATCTGGATGCCGAAGCCGCGCGCGCGCCGCGCCACCGCCTGGCCGATGCGCCCCATGCCGACGATGCCGAGGCGCTTGCCGTTGACCCGGTGGCCGAGCATGAACGTGGGCGTCCAGCCGGCCCAGCCGCCGGCGCGCGCCAGCCGCTCGCCTTCCACCAGCCGGCGTGGCACCGCCAGCAACAGCGCGATGGTGAGATCGGCCGTGTCTTCGGTCAGCACGCCGGGCGTGTTGGTAACCACCATGTCGCGCGCCGCGGCGGCGGCAAGATCGATGTGATTCACGCCGACGCCGAAATTGGCGATCAGCCTGATCGACTCGGGCAGCGCCCCGATCAGCGCCGCATCCACGTCGTCGGTGACGGTGGGCACCAGCACCTCGGCGCCATCGCAGAGCGCGACGATGCGCTCGGGCGCGAGCGGCCGGTCCTCAGCGTTCAGCCGCGCCTCGAACAGCTCCATCATGCGGGTTTCGATGGCCGCGGGCAGCTTCCGCGTAACGACGACAACCTTTTTGCGCATCCCTGTCCGATTGCTGTCCCTGCCGTTCCATGGCGTCCGGCCACGGGAGGGCGCATCTTGCCGGTCAAATCCGGCCCAGTCTAGGGCCTCGCGGCATATTCCGTCGCGGGCCTGGGGAGCGTTCGCGAAGGGGCGGACAAGACCTTTGCGACCGTCCTATAATGCGCCGGCACCGATGACGCGCCAGAAACCCGCCCCCCTCTTCCTTTTCGCGCTCGTGCTCATCGCCGCCGTTGCGCTCGGCGCGGCGCGAGCGGCGGAAGGCGATCCCGGCGGCCGGTCGGGACTCAAGGTGCCGCGCTTCGCCTCGCTGCGCGCGCCGGAGGTCAACCTGCGCACCGGCCCCGGCGTGCGCTATCCGGTGGACTGGGTCCTCAGCTACCGCGGCATGCCGGTGGAAATCACCAACGAGTTCGACACCTGGCGCAAGGTACGCGACTGGCAGGGCACCGAGGGATGGGTGCACCAGTCCATGCTGTCAGGCCGGCGCACGGTGATCGTGCGCGCAGGCGTCGCGCCCATGCGCCGCGAGCCGTCGTCCGGCGCAGCCGTGGTGGCGCGGGTGCAGCGCAAGGTGCTGGGCCGGCTCCTCTCGTGCCAGGGCGCATGGTGCCGGGTGGAGGTATCGGGCCTGCGCGGCTGGATGCAGCGCAGCGCGATCTTCGGCGTCTACCCGAAAGAGAAAATCGAGTAGCGGAACCGCGCCGTCATGCCGTCCGCGTTCCGCCGGGTCGAAATACCCCCTCGGAGCGGTGCGGCATGTCCTAAGAATATTTTAATGGCTTTGGATAAATATTTTTGTGTCGGTTAACGACCCGGAAATATCAAGGATAAGTGCAAATGGCGTTACGCAAGATTATTGCAACTTTCGGCATAATCGGTGCGTTGGCGGTCGCTTTCCCCGCAGTTGCCGCGACCATCGAGATACACAACCCCTGGGCCAAACAGCAGTCCGATCCGTCGAAGCCGGGCGGTATCTTTCTCATGATAGTCAACCAGGGAGGCGCGGACACGCTTGTTTCCGTGTCGACGCCGGCCGCCAAGATCGCGCAGCTTCACAACAACAAGATAAGCCACGGCAAGATGCGCATGCGCCGCAAGACGGAACTCGATATCACCGCCGGCGCGAAGGTGGATCTGTCCTCCGACGGGCTGCACATCATGCTTATGGGGCTGGCCAAGCCGCTGATGCCGGGGACGACCATTCCCGTAACGCTCAATTTCGAAAAGGCTGGACCGGTCGAGGTCGACGTTCCGGTACGCTGATCCGGGGCTTCCTGCTCGCCGGAAGAAGGTGCTGATGCCCCGTGGCGAACCTTCAGGCGCCCTCAAGGAAGGGAAACGTCCGGCGACGGGACGCGGCCGGCGCTGGCGCGTCAGCGTCGGCGCCCGGCTGTTTCTGTTCAACCTCGCCATGCTGGTGGTGGTGCTCGGCGCCGTCGGGCTGATCCATCTCGACACCCGGTCGGCGAGCGAGGCGATCGACACCCAGTCGCAGCACCTGCAGGAAATGATCCAGGTGAATGCCGCCGGCAGGGCGCTCGATGCGCTGAAATACTGGTCGACCGAACTGCAGGCGACCTGGCTGGAATCCTCGGAAAAGAAATTCGACCGGTCCTTCGAGAGGCTGCAAAAGGCCCTTGAGACGATCCGGCCCCTGTCGCCGGAGAATGTCGACCGGGTCTCGGCCCTCGCCGGAACGCTGGCCTCGACGACCCTCGATGCGGTGGACGCCTATATCGGCGGCGAGCGCAAGAAAGGCATCGACCTCACCGGCGAATCGGGCCGGATAATCGATGAGATGAGCACGGCCTTCGAGCCCATCCGCGACCGGCTGCAGGGGCAGGTAACCGAGGCCGCCCGCCGCGTCCGGGCAATGAACGGCGGGATCGTCCGGACCAGCATGGCCGCGGCGGTCGGGCTCGCCGCACTCGTTCTGATCGTCGTCTTCCTGGTTCGCCACGGCGTGACCGGGCCGCTGGTCCGGATCGTCGACGTGCTGCGCCTGGTGGCGGATGGAAGGACCGACATCGAGGTGCCGGACCGCCATCGCGGCGACGAGATCGGCCGTGTCGCTAACGCCGTGCAGGCATTCAGGCAAAGCCTGATCGAGAAGGAGCGCATGGCGCGAGAGCAAAAAGCGGCCGAGGAAAAGGCCGCGGCCGAACGTCAGCAGCGGGCGCGGGAGAAAATCGAGACCGAACGCCGGGCCGAAGAAGAGCTTCGCCGTGCCGCGGAGGAGGCGGAGGCCGCACGCCGGCGCGCAATGCTCGATCTGGCGGACCGGTTCGAGGCAACCGTCGGCGGGCTGGTACAGCACATCAGCGCCGCCGCCGCGCAGCTACGCGGCGCGGCGGAAACCCTGTCGGCGCTCGCCGACCAGGCGAACGCCAAGTCGCTGGCGGTCGGCTCGGCGTCGGAAACCGCATCCAGCGGCGTGGAGAACGTGGCCACGGCGTCCGAGGAGATGTCCACATCGGTCAAGGAGGTCGCCAGCAGGATCGCCGACAGCGCCATGATGGCCCAGCAGGCAACCGACGCGGTGGGCATGACGCAGGACCAGGTCACCACCCTGGCGGACGCGGCGCAGCAGATCGGCGAGGTGTTGAACCTGATCGACGATATCGCCGGCCAGACCAACCTGCTGGCGCTGAATGCAACCATCGAATCGGCACGCGCCGGCGAGGCAGGAAGGGGATTCGCCGTTGTCGCGTCGGAAGTGAAGGCCCTCGCCGCACAGACCGCCCAGGCGACGGGACGGATCGGCAGCCAGGTCACGGGCATTCAGGGATCGACCCGGCAGGCGGTCGCCGCGATCGCGGGAATCTCCGAGATCATGCGCGAGCTGAACGGGATCGCGGCGTCGGTGGCCGGCGCAATGGAGGAGCAGGGCGCCGCCAGCCACGAGATCTCCGTCAATGCGCAGCGCGCCGCCGACGGAACCCGGAGCGTTTCCAACGATATCTGCGACGTCGCCGCCGCCGCGGGCCGAACGCGCGAATGCGCCGGCGAAGTATTTTCCGCCGCCGAATCCCTGGCCCGGCACGCCCAGGACCTCGATAGCGAAATTACGCGTTTCCTGTCCGGCGTGCGCGCCGCCTGAGCGCGCCGTTCATGGCACCGACGGCCGGCGCCGCCGGTCAGGACGGACGATCCCTCTAATCGAAATCCTCGGCGAGCGCGGCGCGCACCGCTTCCGGCAGAACGGCCATGTGCCGGTAGTTGGGGTGGGATATGGAAATCACCACCTCGGCGCCGGGCGCGCCGAACGCGTCGATCTGCGCCGGCGAAAACGCGAAATGCAGAAAATGGACCGAAGAGGTTCTTCCCGTTTCGTCGGTGCGCTCCAGATCGGTTTCGGCCATTGCCCTGATGGTCTGGCCCCCCGTCCTGATGGCGATGGTGTCCTCGATGCCGCCGAGCGTGGCCAGCACCCTGTTGCGCCGATCGGGATCGGAGATCTCTATCATGAACGTGGCGATCAGCTCCGCTCCCTGCGGAATCAAGGGGTTGTACGCCTCGAGCTCGCCCGCGATCTGTTCCTCGCCGCCGCGCTCGATGTGCAGCATCTCGTGCACCTGGAACCACATGGTGTCGTAGTTCTCGAAATAGAGCGTGGCGAAGGGGCCGACCTCCACGCGCCGGTTCTGTTTGACGGCGCTTATCGCCCTGTAGCGCTCCTTGCGCTCGGCGGCGTAGCGGTCCATCGGCAGGATGTCGCTACGGGAAATCTCGTGCTTCATGGTCTCCACCGTTCCGTTCCCGACGTTCACAGCCCGTAGGCGCGCGCCAGCAGCTCAATGGGATGCGGGGCGGCGGCAGGCACCGTGCCCTCGCCCTTTTCCGCCCCGATGCGCTCCATCCCCTGCAGGATGTGGGCGCCGGCCAGCGGGCATTCGGACACCACGTTGGGCCGCGCCTTCTCCATCGCGCTGCGCGCCACCGGCCTGCCTATCTTCAACGCCGTCCCGAAATTGTCCTTCATCACGCCCCACGATCCGCCGTGGCCGGAGCAGCGCTCGATCACGTCCACCGGCGTGTCGGGGATGAGGCGGAGCATATCCGCGCCCTTGGCGCCGATGTTCTGGGCGCGCGCATGGCAGGCGAGGTGGATGACCACGCCGTCCCCGAGCGGCTTCATGCCGGGAGCGATCCCTTCCTTCCTGCCGATGTCGACCACGTATTCGCTGATGTCGCGGGTCGCGGCGGACAGGCGCCTGACGTCTTCGTCGTCGGGTACGATCAGCGGCCATTCGAACTTGAGCATCAGCGAACAGCTCGGCACCAGCGAGACGACGTCGTAGCCCTTGTCGATCCACGGCTTCATCTCCCGTGCCACGGCGCGGGCCGACTGCGCCACCGCCTCGAGATCGCCGTGCTCCAGCTTGGGCATGCCGCAGCAGCGCGGATAGACCACCTCGGTCTCGACTCCGTTCTTCGCCAGGACGGCGCGGGCGGCCATGCCGATGCCGGGGTTGTTGTAGTTGACGAAGCAGGTGGCATAGAGCACCGCCTTGCGCCCGAAGGCCGGCGCCGCGCGGTTGACGGCGGGGGCGTCCGCCCTGGCGCGCGCGGTGAAGCTCTTGCCGTGGAATTTGGGCAGCGCCGCGTTGCGGTCCACCCCCAGCGCGGCCTCCATCGCCGGGCGGGTGAGCGGGTTGCCGAGCCCGGTGGCCCAGTTGGCAAGCGGCGCCACAGGCGCGGCGAGACGGCCGTTACGGTCGGTCTCGGCGAGCTGCCGCCGGGCGAACGTTACCTGACCCTTCTTCCGCTCCACCGCGCGATAGCGCAGCATCAGGTGCGGGAAATCCAGGTTGAACTCGTGCGGCGGCACGTAGGGGCACTTGGTCATGAAGCACATGTCGCACAGGGTGCAGCCGTCCACGACCGGCTTGAAATCCTTGCTCTCGACGGCGTCCAGCTCGCCCGTCCTCGACCCGTCGATCAGATCGAACAGCCTGGGAAAGCTGTCGCACAGGTTGAAGCAGCGGCGGCAGCCGTGGCAGATGTCGAACACCCGACGCAGCTCGGCGTCCAGCATGGCCTCGTCGTAGAAGTCGGGATCGTGCCAGTCGATGGGATGGCGGACCGGCGCTTCCAGGCTGCCTTCGCTCATGACAATACTCTCCGTTTCCGGCACGCCGCTGCGTGCCCGGCCTTCGGACCAAAGCGATACCGGGAGGCAGGGTTCCGGGTCGAGCCCGGAACCCTGCGACATATGGTCCGGAGTGTCCCGGCCTACTTCAACTCGTCAAGCGCCCTCTGGAAGCGCCCGGCGTGGGATTTCTCGGCCTTGGCCAGGGTCTCGAACCAGTTGGCGATCTCGTCGAAGCCCTCTTCGCGGGCCTCGCGCGCCATGGACGGATACATGTCGGTGTATTCGTGAGTTTCGCCGGCAACGGCGGCGCCGAGGTTATCCCTGGTGCCGCCGATGGGCTTTCCGGTCGCCGGGTCGCCCACTTCCTCGAGGAACTCGAGATGGCCGTGCGCATGGCCGGTCTCGCCCTCGGCGGTGGAGCGGAACACGGCAGCCACGTCGTTGTAGCCTTCCACGTCCGCCTTCTGCGCGAAATAGAGATAACGGCGGTTGGCCTGGGATTCGCCTGAGAAGGCATCCTTGAGATTGTTCTCGGTTTTGGTTCCCTTGAGCGATGGCATGGTGCGTCCTCTTCCCTCTGGAGTTTGCGGCTCTTGCTTCGGGCCCGGCGGTCGAAACCGCCCGGCAACGGCAGGACCGGTCAAGCCGGCCCCGATCCGTATCCATTATATATAGAAATATATGTGAGTTAGTCAATATCTTGGAATATTTCTAATCTAATTTTTCCGGCGCGTCCTTCGCCAGGCGCACGACCACGTCGATCCGGGCCAGCCGGTGGCCGGGGGGAAGCTGCGGCAGTGCGGAAACGCTCACCGCGTCGCCCGGAATGTCCTCGATCCGGCCGCTGTTCTCATAGAAGAAATGGTGGTGCTCGCGCGTATTGGTATCGAAATACGACCGCCCCGGCGCCACCACCACCTCGCGCAGCAGCCCGGCCTCCGTGAACTGGTGCAGGGTATTGTAAACGGTGGCGAGAGAGACGGGCACGCGGGCCTCGTCGGCCTCGGCATGCAGTTCCTCGGCCGTGGCGTGGCGGTCGCTCCGGTCGAACAACAGCCGCGCAAGCGCGATGCGCTGGCGGGTCGGGCGCAGCCCGGCAGCCTGCAGCATACCGATCACGCGGGCGAAGGGTCTCTCGTTCATGTCAGTATATATAAGGGTCCACCGGCTATATTTGAATGGCTCCAAACTGCCCGGGGCGCTTTTTTCGTCCGCCGGCGTCAACGCGGCATCCGGACGGACGCCGGTGCCGGTGCCGCTATTCCGGCGGGTCACGCAGGAGATCGGGCACGCCGACCACGTTGTAACCGGAATCGACGTGCAGCACCTCGCCGGTCACCCCGCGCGACAGATCCGACAGCAGGTAGAGGGCCGCATTGCCCACCTGGTCCAGCCGGGCGTTACGGCGCAGCGGCGAATACTGCTCGGACCGGCGGAAGGTCTGGCGCGCCCCGCCGATGGCCGAGCCCGCCAGGGTGCGCATGGGCCCGGCGGATATGGCATTGACCCGGATGTCCCGCTTGCCGAGATCGGCGGCGAGATAACGCACGCTTGCCTCGAGCGCCGCCTTGGCGACCCCCATTATGTTGTAATGGGGCATGACCCGCTCGGCGCCCATGTAGGTGAGGGTGACCAGGCCGCCGCCACCCGACATCAGCGCGGCGGCACGGCGGGCGACCGCGGTGAAGGAGTAACAGGATACATCGAGGGTGCGCCGGAAGTTGGCGCGGCTGGTGTCGAGATAGCTGCCGTTCAGCTCCTCCTTCGCCGAATAGGCCAGCGAGTGGACGACGAAATCCAGCCCGCCCCATTTCTTTTCCAGCACGGCAAAGGCGGCATCGAGGGCCGCATCGCTTTCCACGTCGCATTCGAGGACCGCCGCCGCGCCAAGGGATTCGGCCAGCGGCACCACCCGCCTGGCGAAGGCGTCGTTCTGGTAGGTGAAGGCCAGGGTCGCGCCATGGGCGTGCAGCGCGCTGGCTATTCCCCAGGCGATGGAATGGTCGTTGGCGACCCCGAGCACGAGGCCGCGCTTGCCGTCCATGAGGGAAGCGGACGAACTCATGACCGGACCGGACGCCGGGATCAGCCGTTGAAGGTCTTGAAGGCGAGGGCGGCGTTGGTGCCGCCGAAGCCGAAACTGTTGGACAGCACGCAGTTCAGCTCCACGCCGTCCAGGCGCTCGCGCACCAGCGGCATGTCGCCCACCGCCGGGTCGGGTTCTTCCACGTTGGCCGATGCGGAGATGAAACCGTGCTTCATCATCAGCAGGCTGTAGATGGTCTCGTGCACCCCGGCCGCGCCAAGACTGTGCCCGGTGAGCGACTTGGTAGAGTTGAAATGGGGAATTCGGTTGCGTTCGCCGAACACGATGCGGATTGCCTCCAGTTCCTTACTGTCGCCCACCGGCGTCGAGGTGCCGTGCGTGTTGATATAGTCTACCGGCTGATCGACGGAGGAAAGAGCCATTTTCATGCAGCGCACCGCGCCCTCGCCCGACGGCTGCACCATGTCGTAGCCGTCCGAGGTGGCGCCGTAGCCCGCGAGCTCCGCATAGATCCTGGCGCCGCGCGCCTTCGCGTGCTCGAGCTCCTCCAGCACCACCACCCCGCCGCCGCCGGCGATGACGAAGCCGTCGCGTTTCGCGTCGAACGGGCGCGAGGCTCTCTCCGGCGTGTCGTTGAACGAGCTGGAAAGCGCCGGCATGGCATCGAACAGGACCGTCATGGACCAGTGCAGCTCCTCGCCGCCGCCGGCGAACATGACGTCCTGCTTGCCAAACTGGATCAGCTCGGCGGCATTGCCGATACAATGGGCGCTGGTGGCGCAGGCCGAGCTGATGGAATAGTTGACGCCCTTGATCCTGAACCCTGTCGACAGCACCGCAGAACAGGTGCTCGACATGGTGCGCGGCACCATGAACGGCCCCACCTTGCGCGCACCCTTTTCGCGCGCGCTGTCGAAGGCCAGGAGCAGGTTCCTGGTGGACGGCCCGCCGGAGCCCATGATCAGGCCGGTGCGCACGTTGGACACCTCTTCCGCCTCGAGCCCGGAATCGGCGATGGCCTGTAACATGGCGACGTGGTTATAGGCGACGCCGTCGCCCATGAACCGGCGCTGCTTGCGATCGACGGCAGCATCCAGATCGATGGTCGGCGCGCCGTGCACATGGCTGCGGAAGCCCCGCTTGGCGTAATCCTCGCAGAAGACGATGCCGGAACGGCCGTTGCGCAACGAGGCCGCAACCTCATCCTGGTTGTTGCCGATGCTGCTGACGATCCCGAGACCGGTCACGACGACGCGTCGCATGCAGACCTCACATCTGATCCGTGTTGGTGAACAGGCCAACCCGCAGGTCGGCCGCCTCGTATACGGTCTTGCCGTCCGCGGCAAGGGTGCCGTCGGCAATGCCGATGGAAAAGCCGCGGCGAAGCACCCGCTTGATGTCGACCGTATAGGTGACGCGGCGCACGTCCGGCGTCACCTGGCCGCTGAATTTAAGCCCGCCGAGCCCAAGCGCCCGGCCGCGCCCTGGCGCGCCGAGCCAGCCGACGTAAAAGCCCACCATCTGCCACAGCGCATCCAGCCCGAGACAGCCGGGCATCACCGGATCGCCCTCGAAATGGCAGGGAAAGAACCAGAGATCGGGCCGGATATCGAGTTCGGCCACCACCACCCCCCTGCCGTGAGCCCCCTCGTCTTCGGCGATGCGCTCGATGCGGTCGAACATGAGCATGGGCGGCAGGGGAAGCTGGGCGTTGCCCGGCCCGAACAGCCGGCCGTGCCCGCATTCCAGCAGATCCTCGTAAGCAAAGCTGTTCCGGTCCTTAACAGTCATGCACCCCGCTCATGCCCTGCGCCCGATGCCCGGGTGCGGCATCCGGCGTGTTTCCTTCCCCCGGACGCGACAAAGCAGCCCCATCGGCTATCCCCCGCGCCGCGGGGGAGCGAACCGGCCGAGGGGGCGCAGCCTGTCGCCGTCGTCCTGTCACCGTTATATGAAGGCATGGGCAAATCGGCCAGCCCCGGCGGGGATTCTTTTTCATCGCCGTCCGACGATGCCCGCCATCCGGTCGGGCCGGTCGGTGATGACGGCGGCGACGCCGAGGGCGAAGAGAGCCGCGGCGCGTGCCGGATCGTTCACCGTATAGGCGACCAGCGGCAGCCCTGCTGCGGCGAACGTCGCAACGGCGGACGCATTCAGCGACTCGGCGGCCGGATGCAGGCTGATACAGCCGAGCCGCGCGGCAAGCCGCCGCCAGTCCCGCCGCGGCCGACCGCCCAGAAGCAGTCCGCGCGGAATGGCGGGAGCGTGTCGGCGCATGCCCGCCAGCATCGCCGGACGGAAGGACGAGACCAGCAGCGGAAGCCGGCCTTCATACTCGCCGAGCACAGCAGCGGCGGCGCGCACCAGGGCGCGGCTGCGCATGCCGCAGTATTTGAGTTCCACATTGGCGCCGAGGCGGAGCGCAGTGCAGCAGTCGAGGGAGTCGGCCAGCGTCGGCACCGGCGCCCCCGCGACCGGAATGGCGCAAAGTCGGTTGAGCGTCAGGCGGGAAATACGCGCCGGGACTCCGGCCACGCGCGCGAGGTCGGCGTCGTGAATCACCACCGGCACGCCATCGGCGGTCAGCCGCACGTCGAATTCCACCCAGCCGGCGCCCGCCGCCGCCGCGGCGCGGAACCCGGCGAGGGTGTTCTCCGGTGCGATCCCCGCCGCGCCGCGATGGCCGATAACAAGCGGAAGATCGATCATGGTGCGGCAAGGCGCGTCCGAAGCGAAACGGCGGAGCGCGTTGCCACGCCCCGCCGCGTCGTCCCGGGCATGGTCGGACGGCTATTCGCCGCTGCCGGCAGGCTCGGCCTCGGCATGCTGATCGCGCTCGGCCCGGCGCTGGGACTGGACCTGCTCGGTGATGTCCTCGCCGGTTTCCTGGTCCACCACCTTCATGGAAAGCTTGACCTTGCCGCGGTCGTCGATGCCGAGCACCTTGACCTTAACCACGTCGCCTTCCTTCACCACGTCGTTCACCTTGGCGACCCGGCGCGGCGCCAGTTCGCTGATGTGCACGAGGCCGTCGCGGGCGCCGAGGAAGTTCACGAAGGCGCCGAAGTCGACCACCTTCACCACCTTGCCGCTGTAGATGACGCCCACCTCGGGCTCGGCAACGATGCCGCGGATCCAGTCGATGGCCGCCTGTCCCGCTGTCGCATCCACCGCGGCCACCTTGACCGTGCCGTCGTCCTCGATATCGATCTTGGCGCCGGTAATCTCGCAGATCTCGCGGATCACCTTGCCGCCCGTGCCGATCACTTCGCGGATCTTGTCCTTGGGGATGTTGATCACGGTAATACGCGGCGCGTGCTGGCTGATGCCCTCGCGCGCCGTTTCCAGCGCCCTGGCCATTTCGCCGAGGATGTGCATGCGACCGTCCTTCGCCTGGGAAAGAGCGGTCTTCATGATGTCTTCGGTGATGCCGGTGATCTTGATGTCCATCTGCAGGGCGGTGACGCCCGCATCCGTTCCGGCCACCTTGAAGTCCATGTCGCCGAGATGATCCTCGTCGCCGAGGATGTCGGACAGCACCGCCACCCCGTTGGGTTCCTTGATCAGCCCCATGGCGATGCCGGCCACCGACCGGGTGAGGGGCACGCCGGCATCCATCATGGCGAGCGAGGTGCCGCACACCGTGGCCATGGACGACGAGCCGTTGGACTCGGTGATCTCCGACACCACGCGCACAGTGTAGGGGAACTGTTCCTTCGTCGGCATCACCGCGCGGATCGCCCGCCAGGCGAGCTTGCCATGACCGATTTCACGCCGGCCGGGCGAGCGCAGGAAGCTGGCCTCGCCCACCGAATAGGGCGGGAAGTTGTAGTGCAGCATGAAGTGCTCGCGGTATTCGCCCGCCAGCGCATCGACGATCTGCTCGTCCTGGCCCGTGCCGAGGGTGGCCACCGCGAGCGCCTGGGTCTCGCCGCGGGTGAACAGCGCGCTGCCATGCGAACGGGGCAGCACGCCCACCTCGGCCACGATGGGCCGCACGGTGCGCGTATCGCGCCCGTCGATACGCAGCCCCGTCTCCAGGATGTTGTTGCGCACGATGCTCTTCTCCAGGCTCTTGAGCAGCCCGCCCACCAGTTCGCCCTGGCCTTCCTCGGCGGCAAGCGCCTCGACAGCGGCAGCCTTGGCCCGGGAGACCTTTTCCACCCGCGCCTGCTTGACCGTCTCGCGATAGGCCTCGCGCAGCGGCCCTTCGGCGAGGCCGCGCAGCTTCTCGGCCAGCGCCGCCTTTTCCGGCGGGTCCTGGGTGAGGTCCCACGGCTCCTTGGCGCAGGCCTCGGCCAGTTCGATGATGGCCTGGATGACCGGCTGGAAGCCGCGGTGGGCGAACATGACCGCGCCCAGCATCACCTCTTCGCTGAGTTCCCTCGCCTCGGATTCCACCATCAGCACGGCGTCGGCGGTGCCGGCGACGAACATATCGAGGTCCGAATTGGCCATCTCGTCGATCTGCGGATTGAGCTTGTACTCGCCGCCGATATAGCCGACCCGCGCGCCGCCAATGGGCCCGAGGAACGGCACGCCCGATAGGGTGAGCGCCGCCGAGGCGCCGACCATGGCAACGACGTCGGGGTCGTTCTCCATGTCGTGACTGAGCACGGTGCAGATCACCTGCGTCTCGTTGCGGAACGACTTGTGAAACAGCGGCCGGATCGGCCGGTCGATCAGGCGCGAGGTCAGCGTCTCCTTTTCCGAGGGGCGGCCTTCGCGCTTGAAGAAGCCGCCGGGGATCTTGCCGGCGGCAAAGGTCTTTTCCTGGTAGTTGACGGTGAGCGGGAAAAAGTCGATGCCGGCCTTCGGAGTCTTCTGTGCCACGGCGGTGCACAGCACGACCGTTTCCCCGTAGGTCGCGAGCACGGCGCCGTCGGCCTGACGGGCCATCTTTCCGGTTTCGAGCACGAGCTTGCGCCCGCCCCACATGATTTCCTTGCGATGTATGGTGAACATGCCTTCTCTTCCTTCCTTCCAGGCCGGCCCGCCCCATGCGGTCCGGCCCCGGTGCCCGGCCGCCACCGCCCTGACGGATGCGTCCTGCGCCGGTCCGTCGCGCGGCGCCCCCACCAGGGGCGCGGTGCAACGGGTGCCGGCCGGCAAGGTTCGTCCCTGCCGGCCGATCGGGGCCCTGGCGCGAGGCGTGCGCCGGGCCTCATGTGCCCGCCGTCCCCGGGACAGGCGGGCGCGGGCGCGCCCTAGCGGCGCAGCCCGAGGCGCCCGATCAGGGTCTCGTAGCGCGTCGAATCCTTGCGCTTGAGATAATCGAGCAACCCGCGCCGCTGGCCGACCATGATCAGCAGACCGCGGCGGGAGTGGAAATCCTTGCTGTGTTCCTTCAGGTGTTCGGTAAGGTTCCTGATCCGCTCGGACAGGACCGCCACCTGAACCTCCGGCGAGCCGGTATCGCTCTCGCCGCGGCCGAACTCCTTGATGAGTTCGGCCTTGCGTTCGGCCGTAATCGACATCGTCTATCTCCAGATCGTCAGATGTTGAGCACCCGCACCGGCCGGATCTCTCCCTGCTCGAAGCGGGCCAGCGCCACCGGCCGCCCGTCGGCCATGGCGCAAAGCATGGCCCCGTCCGCCAGATTTCCGATATCGACGAAACGGAGCCCTCCGGGACCCGCCACCCGCACCGGCCGTCCATGTTTCAGATGGTCGGCCTGTGCGGCATTCAGGGCCAGCGCCGGGATGTCGTCCAGCGCGGTCTCGACCGCCAGCAGGCAGCCCGAAGGCGGCGCACTATGCCCGAGGGAGCCCAGTTTATCCAGCGAAATCGATTGCTCCTCGGAGAACGGGCCACAGGCGGTCCGCCGCAGCCGGGCCACATGGCCGACGGTGCCCAGAGCCACGGCCATGTCGCGGGCGAGGCTTCTCATGTAGGTGCCCTTGCCGCAGACCACCTCGAAGACCGCATGGTCCGCATCGGGCATTTCCGCAAGCTCCAGGCGCTCCACCACCACCCGACGCGGGGCCAGATCCACCGCCACCTCGGCGCGGGCCAGCCGGTAGGCCCGCTGGCCGTCCACCTTGATGGCGGAGAAATCCGGCGGCACCTGCTCGATGGTGCCGGTGAACCGGGACAGCACCGCCAGGATATCGGCGCGGCCGGGGCGGACGTCGCTGGTGGCGATGATCGCGCCCTCCCCGTCGTCGGTAGCGCGCGCCTCGCCCCAGCGCACGGTAAAGCGGTAGGATTTCCGCCCGTCCATCACCCAGCTCACGGTCTTGGTGGCCTCGCCCAGCGCGACGGGCAGCACGCCCGTCGCCTCGGGGTCCAGCGTGCCCCCGTGGCCGGCCTTGGCGGCATCGAAAACATGCCGCACCCGAGCCACCGCCTGGGCCGAGCTCATCCCGGCCGGTTTGTCCAGGACGACCCAGCCGTTGACGGGCCGGCCGCGACGCTTACGCGCCATCGCCGCCCTCGTCCTCCTCGCCTTCCGCGTCGGAGTGCAGGTCGCGCCGCACCTCCTCCGACCGCAGGATGCGGTCCATACGGTCGCCATAGTCGAACGCGGTGTCGGCCTGGAAGCTGAGGGCGGGAAGGTGCCGGAGGGTCAGCGCCCGGCCCAGCAGCCGGCGCAGATAGGGCGCCGCGCGGCGCAGCGCCGCCAGCACCTCGTCGGTGTTCTCGCCGCCCAGCGGCAGCACGAACGCGGTGGCGTTGCGCATATCCGGGCTGACCTTCACCTCGGTGACGGTGACGGAAGCGCCGCTCAGCCCGGGATCGCGCACCTCGCCGCGCATCAGCATCTCGACCAGCGCGTGGCGGATCGCCTCGCCGACGCGAAGCTGGCGCTGGGACCGCTCGCGCCCGCCGCGCGGCGCCGGACCATGGCCGTGACTGTGCATTTTACGATCCGGTTGCAAAAGCTGCCCGTCGCCCGGCCCCGGGCCGGCGACCGGAGGACTGCCCGCCGCGCTACAGCGTGCGGGCAACCTCCTCCACCTCGAAGCACTCGATCACGTCGCCAACGCGCAGGTCCTGGTAGTTCTCGAACGACATGCCGCATTCCATGCCGTCACGCACCTCGCGCACGTCGTCCTTGAAACGTTTGAGGGTAGCGAGCCGGCCTTCGTGAATCACCACGTTGTCGCGCAGCAGCCGCACATGCGCGCCGCGGCGCACCAGCCCGTCGGTGACGCGGCAGCCGGCGATCTTGCCCACCTTGGAAATGGCGAATACCTCGAGGATCTCGGCATTGCCGATGATCTTCTCGCGCGATTCCGGCGCCAGCATGCCGGACAGCATGGCCTTCACGTCGTCGGTCAGGTTGTAGATGATCGAGTAGTAGCGGATATCGATGCCGTCGCGCCTCGCCGCTTCGCGCGCCTGGGCGTTGGCACGCACGTTGAAGCCCGCGACCAGCGCCCCCGAGGCCTGGGCCAGCGCGATATCGGATTCGCTGATCTCGCCCACGCCGCCGTGCAGCACCCGCACCTTCACCTCGTCGGTGCCGAGCTGTTCCAGGCTCTGGGTGATGGCTTCCGCCGAGCCGTGGGTATCCGCCTTGATGACCACCGCCAGCTCCTGCGCGCCGTCGCCCGCGGCCTTGCCGAGGAGCTGCTCCAGCGTGCTGCGCGGCGCCGCCGCCTTGGCGCGGGCCGTGCGGGCGCGGCGGGCGCGGAACTCGCACACCTCCCGGGCACGCGATTCGTTTTCCACCACCGAGAACTCGTCGCCTGCCATGGGTGCGCCGTTGAGGCCGAGGATTTCCGCCGGGAAGGACGGGCCGGCGCTGTCAATGTTCTTGCCGGTATCGTCGATCAGCGCACGCACCCTGCCCCATTCGGCGCCGGCAACCACAATATCGCCCACCTTCAACGTGCCGCGCTGGACCAGAACGGTGGCAACGGGACCGCGGCCACGCTCCAGGTTGGCCTCGATCACCACGCCCTCGGCGGGACGGTCCCGATTGGCCCTGAGCTCGAGGATTTCCGACTGCAGCAGGATCACTTCCTCGAGCTTGTCGAGATTCGTTTTCTTGATCGCGGAGACATCGACGGCGAGGACATCGCCGCCCATCTCTTCCACCACCAGACCATGCTGCAGCAGTTCCTGGCGCACCCTGGCCGGGTTGGCCTCGGGCTTGTCGATCTTGTTGACGGCGACGATGATCGGCACCTTCGCCGCCCGGGCGTGGGCGATCGCTTCCACCGTCTGCGGCATGATGCCGTCGTCGGCGGCCACCACCAGCACCACGATGTCGGTAACGTTGGCACCGCGCGCGCGCATCTTTGTAAATGCGGCGTGACCCGGCGTATCGATGAAGGTGATCTTCTCGTGCGTGGGAAGCGTCACCTGATAGGCGCCGATGTGCTGAGTGATGCCGCCGGCCTCGCGGCCCGCCACATCGGTTTCGCGCAACGCATCCAGCAGCGACGTCTTGCCGTGATCGACGTGGCCCATCACGGTAACCACCGGCGGGCGCGACTGCTTCGTCTCTTCGGCATCGTCGTCGCTCTTCAATCCGATCTCCACGTCGGCCTCGCTGACACGGCGCAGATTGTGGCCGAACTCGGCCACCACCAGCTCTGCGGTATCTGCGTCGATGGTCTGCGTCACGGTCGCCATGATGCCGAGCTTCATCAGCGTCTTGACCACATCGACGCCGCGCTCGGCCATGCGGTTTGCCAGCTCCTGCACGGTGATCGTCTCGGGCACCACCACCTCGCGGATGACCTTCACCGCTTCCTGCGAACGACCCGACAGGCGGCGCATCTCGCGCTCGCGCTGGCGGCGCACGGAAGCGAGGCTACGCGTGCGCTCTTCCTCGTTCAGCGCCTGCGCGAGGGTCAGCTTGCCGGCACGACGGCGCGGCTCGCCGCGCGGCGCGCGCGGCCGGCGCACCTCGGGTCGCGCCTTGCGGGCGGCGTCTTCCTCGCCGGTTTCCGGCGTTGCCTCGCGGCGCACGGCGGCGGCCGCTCCGGCGACGGGGCCTTCCGCCTCGCCGGGCTCGGTCTGGGCGGCAATCTTCGCTTCGATGCGCTCGGCCTGCTCTGCGGCCCGGCGCGCGGCTTCCTCTTCCTCGCGCTTGCGCTTTTCCTCTTCTTCGCGACGGCGCGTCGCCTCGGCGCGCTGGCGCTCCTCGTCGTCGGCGCGCGTGGCGGCCCGGCGCGCCTCGCCGTCCTCCATCACGCGCTTGAGCACACGCTGGGCGTCGGCGTCGCCGTCGCGCGCCTGCTCCAGCGCGCGGGCACGGGCGGCCGCTTCCTCTTCGGTCAGCGCGCGCAACACCGCCGGGCGGCGGCCCTGCCGGGCCTCCTCGGCCGGCGCCTCGGCCGGTGCCTCGGGCGCCGCTGCTGCAGGGGCTTCGGCCTCGGCTTCCAGGGTCGGATGTTTCTTGACCTCGGTGAGCGTGCCCCCGGCGCCGGTGGTAAAGGTGCGCTTGCGGCGGACCTCGACGGCGACCGACTTCGAGCGGCCGTGGCTGAAGCTCTGCCGCACCTGTCCGGCGTCGACCGTCTTCTTCAGCTCAAGACGTCCGGGCCGCATCTGCAGCACCTTCTTCTTGTCCGCAGACTCTTTCCTGGTTTCTTCGGTCTGGTCGGTCATATCGCCTCAGCTTTCATCCTTCGCCGTGCGGCCGGGGCCGTCACGGAAATCCGCGAGCCTGCTGCATTCCGCCGCCAGCTTCGTCGCAAGGCCGCCGTCGGCCACGGCCACATGCACCGTCCGTTCGCGGCCGAACACGGCGCCCAGCTCGGCGCCGGAAAACAGCGCAAAGACCGGCACGTCCGCGTCTATGCCGGCCACCTTGTGACGCCCGCCCCCGGCAGCATCGCTGGCGACCAGCACCAAGGCCGCTCGGCCGCTGCGCACGCGCGCCCCCGCCTTCTCGAATCCGCCCACCGCCGCACCGGTGCGCCGCGCCAGGCCGAGAAGATCGAGACACCGTCGGGCCAGAAGCCCCTCGATGCGGTCGGCGAGACCGTCTTCGACCGGAACCGGAGCATGCGCCGCCTTGGCGAAGACATGCCCGGCACAGGCCCTGTTCACTATATCGCGGGACGCCCGCAACCACAATCCGCGGCCGGGCAGGCGGCCGTCCACGTCAGGCACGACGCGGCCGTCGGGGCCGATGACGAAGCGGATCAGCCGGTCGATGGGCAGCGAGACGCGGCTTACCAGGCAGCGCCGCTCGGGCTGGCGCGCACGCGTCCTGCGGCCGTCGGCGGACGGCCTGTCCTCACGCGATGCCGACGCGGCCTGCATGCTCTCCCGCTGTCTCCCTTCGTACTCACGCGCCTGCCGCGGGGTCCGAGCCGGCGGACGCGTCCGCCGCGGGGGCCTCCTCGCCCTCGAACCAGTGGGCGCGCGCCGCCATGATGACGGCATTGGCGTCGTCTTCCGACAGATCGAATGCCCTGAGCACGCCATCGCTGCGATTGATCAGCTCGTCGCTGGCAAGGTCGGCCAGGTCGTCGAGGGTCTTGATCCCCGCTTCGCCGAGCGCCACCAGCATGGCGCCGGTCAGGCCCGGGATGGCGGCCACCTCGTCGCTGACGCCGAGCTCGCGCCGGCGCGTCATGTATTCCTCTTCCTTCTGGTTCAGCCAGTTGACGGAGCGGGCGCGCAGCTCGTTGGCCAGATCCTCGTCGAACCCCTCGATGGACAGCAGATCGTCCATCGGCACGAAGGCCACGTCCTCCACCGACGAGAAGCCCTCGGCCACCAGCAGATGGGCAAGCACGTCATCCACCTCGAGCGCCTCCATGAACGTCCTGGAGCGGGAGCGGAACTCCTCCTGCCGGCGCTCGGACTCCTCTTCCTCGGTGAGGATGATGATGTCCCAGCCGGTAAGCTGCGAGGCGAGGCGAACGTTCTGGCCGCGGCGGCCGATGGCGAGCGAAAGCTGGTCGTCGGGAACCACCACCTCGATCTTGTGGGTGTCCTCGTCGAGCACCACCTTGGCCACCTCGGCCGGGGCCAGAGCGTTGACCACGAACGTCGCCGGGTCGGGCGACCACTGGATGATATCGATCTTCTCGCCCTGCAGCTCGCCGACCACCGCCTGGACACGGGAGCCGCGCATGCCGACGCACGCGCCCACCGGATCGATGCCGGAGTCGTGGCTGAGCACGGCGATCTTGGCGCGGCTGCCGGGATCGCGCGCAACGGACTTGATCTCGATGATGCCGTCGTAGATCTCCGGCACCTCCTGGGCGAACAGCTTCGCCATGAACTGGGGATGGGTGCGCGACAGGAAGATCTGCGGGCCGCGCTGCTCCTGGCGCACGTCGTAGATGTAGGCGCGCACGCGATCGCCCGGGCGGAAGGATTCGCGCGGGACCACCTCGTCGCGGCGCAGCACCGACTCGGCGCGGCCCAGATCGACGGTGACGTTGCCGAACTCGACGCGCTTGACGATGCCGTTGACGATCTCGGCGACGCGGTCCTTGTATTCGTTGTACTGGCGGGCCCGCTCGGCCTCGCGCACCTTCTGCACGATCACCTGCTTGGCGGTCTGCGCGGCGATGCGACCGAAATCGATGGGCGGCAGCGGCTCGCTCAGGAAATCGCCGATGCGCGCCTCGGGATTGCGCTTGTGCGCCGCGTCCAGCGAAATCTGGGTGGCGTCATTCTCCACCGGGTCGGCGACTTCGAGATAGCGGGCCAGCCGGATCTCGCCCGACTTGCGGTCGATCTCGGCGCGCACGTCGTTCTCATGGCCGTAGCGCGACCGGGCGGCCTTCTGGATCGCCTGCTCCATGGCTTCGAGCACTTCTTCCGGTTCGATGCCCTTGTCGCGGGCAACGATCTCTGCGACCTGAAGCAGTTCGATCCGGTCGTATCCGACGCCGGAAATCGTGTCGCTGTCCATCTCCGTCTACCTTCCCGTTCTCAAATCCCGCTTCAGAGCGTCCGCTCGCGGCTGGCGGCGATCAGCTCGTCGGTCAGCACAAGCGCGGCGCGGCGAATTTCGGCAAACGGCACCGCGGCAGGGCCGTCGTCGCAGTCGATCCGCACCACATCGCCGTCGCGCCCGCGCACCCGGCCGCGGAAACGCTTGCGCCCGTCCACCGGGCGCACGGTCTCGATGCGCGCCTCGAAACCGGCGAAGCGCTCGTAATCCTCGGGCCGGACCAGCGGCCGGTCGATGCCGGGCGAGCTGACCTCGAGCGTGTAGTGCCCGGGCAGCGGGTCCTCCACGTCCAGCAGCGCCGAAACCAGCCGGCTGACCTCGGCGCAGTGGTCCACCGTCATCGACTCCCGATCCTTGCGCTCGACCATCACCTGCAGCCGCTGGCTGTGCCCGACCCCGTCGAGGCGAACACGAACCAGATCGTACCCGGCGCCGGCTACCGCGTCGGCGATCATCCGCTCGATCAGGGTCAACGGCGCGCCTTTCCTGTGCTCCATGCCGTTCTGTCCTGCGCGTATAAAAAAGGTGGGCCGGCGGCCCACCCCCGACCAGAGTTTACCCTCGCAAACCCTCACAGGAATGATGGGGGAAAATATCGTGATTTCGTGCCCGGTTTCAAGCCCTTTGCGGTGTCGTGACGACGCCGGCCCGCTGCCCGTGACCGCGGCGGAAGGCAAAATAGGCGGGTCTGCGCCCCGCCGCCACGGCCTTCGCCTCGTAGCGGGTGGCAGGCCAGTCGGCCGGGCGGGTGCGCCAGTCGGCCGGACCGCGTGCGGTCCATCGGAATGCCCCGTCGGCCAGCACATGGTGCAGAATCCACTCCTTGTACCCGGAATCGTCGGTGGCGATACGCAGTTCCGCACCATCGCGCAGCACGCGGGCGAGGCTGCGCAACGGTCCGGGCGCGACGATGCGCCGCTTGTGATGGCGCAGCTTCGGCCACGGGTCGGGAAACAGGATGAAGGCGCGGGCGAGGGTGTCGTCCGCCAACCGGTCGAGCAGCAGCCGTGCGTCGTCGCGAAACAGCCGGATGTTGCGGAGCCTCCCCGCCTCGACATCGGCCAGCAGCCGGGCCACGCCATCGATGAACGGCTCGCAGCCGATCAGGCCCACATCGGGATTGGCACGCGCTTGTGCGGCCAGGTGCTCGCCGCCGCCGAAGCCGATTTCCAGCCACACCTCGCGCGGATCGAAGGAAAACAGGGCCGCCGGGTCGAACCTGCCGTCCGGCAGGTCGATGTCGAGCCGCGGCAGCAGCGTTTCCACCAGCGCGCGGCGGGCGCGGCTGAGCGGCCGGCCCGTACGCCGGCCGTAGAGCACGCGGTGCGGCCTTTGCCCCGTGCGGCTGTCGTCCTCGCCGCCCATGATCGCGGCGCCCGGGATGGCGGTCAGGCGAAGGCCCGGCGCAACTCGTCCGCGAAGTCGGTCTTCTCCCACGAGAAGCCGCCATCGGGATCCGGCATGCGGCCGAAATGGCCGTAGGCCGACGTGCGCGCATAGATAGGCCGGTTGAGCTTGAGCCGCTCGCGGATGCCGCGCGGCGACAGGTCCACCATTTCCTGCAGCACCCTGGACAGCCTGTCCTCGTCTACCTTGCCGGTGCCGCAGGTGTCGACATAGACCGACAGCGGCCTGGCGACGCCGATGGCATAGGCCACCTGGATGATGCACTTTTCCGCCAGCCCGGCAGCCACCACGTTCTTCGCCACGTAACGGGCGGCGTAGGCCGCCGAGCGGTCCACCTTGGACGGGTCCTTGCCGGAGAACGCGCCGCCGCCGTGCGGCGACGAGCCGCCGTAGGTGTCGACGATGATCTTGCGCCCGGTCAGCCCGCAATCGCCGTCGGGCCCGCCGATGACGAAGCGGCCGGTGGGGTTCACGTAGAACTCCTCTTCCGGGCACATCCAGCCCTCGGGCAGGGTGTTGACCACGTGCGGACGCACGATCTCGCGCACTTGCGCCTGGGTCAGATCCTCGGCGTGCTGGGTGGACACCACCACCGAGGTGGCGCGCACCGGCTTATCGTTCTCGTAGAGCAGGGTTACCTGACTCTTGGAATCGGGGCCGAGACCCGGCTCGGCGCCGGAATGGCGGGCTTCCGCCAGCGAACGCAGGATGGCGTGGGAATAATGGATCGGCGCCGGCATCAGTTCTTCCGTTTCGGTGCAGGCGTAGCCGAACATCAGCCCCTGATCGCCCGCGCCCTCGTCCTTGTTGCCCGCGGCGTCGACGCCCATGGCGATGTCGGAGGACTGGCGGTGCAGATGGATATCCACCCTGGCATTCTTCCAGTGGAACCCGCCCTGCTCGTAGCCGATTTCCTTGATGCAGTGGCGCACGGTTTCTTCGATCTTGTCGCGGGTCACCGATTCGGGACCGCGGATCTCGCCCGCCAGCACCACCAGATTAGTGGTGCACAGGGTCTCGCAAGCGACGCGCGAATAGGGATCGGCGGTCAGGTAGGCGTCGAGCACCGCGTCGGAAATGCGGTCGGAGACCTTGTCCGGATGGCCTTCGGAAACGGATTCGCTGGTGAAGAGATAGCTACCCTTGGGCACGATGTCCTCCTGGAGGATCGGGGTTTTGCGGCGCAGCAGCCTGCGGCAACGGGCGGCGCCGGACGAAAATACATGACGCAGCGGGGCGAACGGCCCGCGCCGCGCCCGCGCCGAAGGCGGGTTTTGGGTCAAATCGCGGGCCCAGTCAAGGTGCAACTGGACCCGCCCCCGTGCCGAAGCGGTGTCAGAGGAGCCGGACCGGGCGGCACAATCGCCGATCCGGGACCGTTCAGTCGCTATCGCTGGCCCCGGCTACCGCCTTGGCAAGCTCGAAAAGGCGCTTGCGCACGCGGGGGTCGGTAATGCGGTAGTAGGCACGCACCAGTTCCAGCGTTTCGCGCTTGGTCAGGGGATCGCGCTCCAGCGTCTCCTGATTTTCGGCCAGGCCCGGCGCTCCGCCGCGCGCGGCGTCGGCGACGCCCATCTCCTCGAAGAAAAAGGAGACCGGGACGTCGAGGATATGGCTGATTTCGAATAGACGGCTGGCGCCGACCCGGTTGGCGCCACGCTCGTACTTCTGCACCTGCTGGAAGGTGAGACCCAGCGCCTCCCCCAGCTTTTCCTGGCTCATGCCGAGAAGGGTGCGGCGCATGCGGACCCTGCTGCCGACATGAATGTCAACCGGATGAGGGCCGCTACGGCGGCCCCGGCCGCCGCTGGTACGGGGGAAATCAGACATACTTTTTAACCTATATTTAAATTCCTGCCGTCGAAGCCCGATACCGGATTATCACGTTCACGAATTCGTTATCGGATACCGCGTATTTTTAACCCAATTTGCCCCCTCGCACAAACATTTATTGTGAAGGGAATTAGATCTTCTTAACCGGATCCCGATTGATCGGGTCGGGCGGTGCCACGCCAGAGCCCGGCAGCCAGCGCCACAGCCAGCACCAGCGCCAGCGGCGCATGGCCGAAACGGGAGAACGGCGTTGCCGCCAGCGCCGCCGGCAGCGGTGCATCCAGCACCCCCGTCCGCCCGAGTCCAAGCCACGCCGTAACGCGACCGTAGCCGTCGACCACGCCGCTTATACCCGTATTGGCCGCTCGGACAAGGGGCAGCCCCTCCTCCACCGCGCGCAGCCGGGCGCTGGCGAAATGCTGGTACGGGCCGGCACTCATGCCGAACCAGGCGTCGTTAGTGAGGTTGAGCAACCAGCCGGGGCGGTCGCGCGCATCGGCGACGGCGGAGGGAAAGATCGCCTCGTAGCAGATCAGCGGGCTGACGGGGGGCAGGCCGGCGAGGCGCAGCGTGCGCGGCCCCGGCCCGGCGGTAAAGTCGGCACGCTCGGCCGCCACCGCCTCGAGCCCGAGACGGCCGAGCAGGCCACGCAGCGGCACATACTCGCCGAACGGCACCAGGTGGAACTTGTCATAGGTAGCCCGCAGGCGTCCGGTCGCGTCCACCACCTGCATACTGTTCCACACCCGGAACGGCCGCGCGGCTTCGGCGCCGGTACGCAGCGTGCCGGTGAACAGCAACCCGTCCGCAGGCGTTACCGATCCCATCAAACGCCGCCGCACCTCGTCGCGCGCCACGATCACCGGCACCGCCGTCTCCGGCCAGATCAGGTGGGTGGGTTTTCCCGCCGTTCCGTCCGGTGCCGTCGACAGGCGCAGGTACCGGGCGAGGTGCCGGTCGCGCAGCCCGGGCAACCACTTGATGCGCTGGGCGATGTTGCCCTGCACGACGCGAAGCACGACGCCGGGCACGGCGGCCGACGGCGCGGCGGCCAGGCGCAGCGCTCCACCCGCCCAGACGGCGGCGAGCAGCAGCGCCGCCGCCCCGACCACGGTCCAGCGGGGCGCGCCGGCGGGCGTGGCGAGTACCGACGGCGCCGCCGCGACGAGGGCAAGCACGAAGCTGAGCCCGAACACGCCGAGGACGGCGGCGAGCTGGACAGCGGCATCGGAAACGGTGAGCGACAGGGCCAGCGGGTTCCACGGAAAGCCGGTGAACAGCACGCCGCGCAGCCACTCCATCGCCGCCCAGGCCGCGGCGAACACCAGGACCCGGCGAACGCCGCGCGCAGCGGAAAGATGCACGAGCAGTGTCACCGCCCCGGTATAGAGCGCCAGGTAGGCGGGAATGCACGATACGGCGAAGGGAATCAGCCAGGCGAACTTCTCGGGCTCGATCAGGAGAGATTCCGACACCCAGTAGAGCCCGGCGACGAAATGGCCGAAACCGAACGACCAGCCGAGGGCGAAGGCACCGCGCCGGGTGGAACAGCCATCGAGCAACCACAGCAACCCGGCGAACGCGATGGGCAGCACAGGCAGCGCATGCACGGGCGGCAGGGCGGCGGCGGCCAGCACACCCAGAGCCGCGGAGAGACCCAGCCTGCGCCAGCCGGCGAGGCGACTCAAAGCGACGCCCAGCCGCTGCCACGAACCGTCGGCGGCCCGCGCAGCCGTGACCCCGGGAATCATGGCGGCGCCGGCACCGTGGCTATGGGAAGGTTGCAGACCCGCAGCCGGCGGATGCGGCGCGGATCGGCGTCGATCACTTCGAACTCGACGCCCGAATGGTGTCGGATCACCTCGCCGCGCACCGGAACCCGGCCGGCGTCGTAGAACACCAGCCCGCCGAGCGTGTCGATGTCCTCCTCACGCTCTTCCGCCGTCAGGATCGGACCGGCGAAGTCCTCGAACTCCTTGATGGGAACGCGCGCATCGGCCTCGATGGAGCCGTCGGAGAGCCGGCGCAGGGTCGGGGTGGTGTCCTCGTCATGCTCGTCCTCGATTTCGCCGACGATCTCCTCCACCAGGTCCTCGATGGTGACCAGCCCGTCGATGCCGCCGAACTCGTCCACCACCAGCGCCAGGTGCTTGCGGCTGACGCGCATCTGAAGCAGCAGTTCGAGCACCGGCATGGAAGGCGCGACGAACAGCACCGGGCGGACGATGTCCGACAGTTTGGGCGACGCCTTGTTGTTGAGCGCGCCCAGCAGATCCTTGATATGCACCATGCCGACCACGTCATCGAGGGTGCCGCGATAGACCGGCATGCGCGAATGGGCCTCTTCCGTCATGACGCCGACCAGCGCTTCGAGCGCCGTGTCCACGTCCACCGCGACGATGTCGGCGCGCGGAATCATCACATCGTACACGGTAAGGCCGTGCAGGTTGAGGATGTTGCGCAGCAGGGCCACCTCGTCGGCCGAGGCGGGCAGCGCGCCGGCATCTTCCTGCTCGATCAGCTCTTCCAGCGTGTCGCGCAGCGCGCCGGCGCCGTTGCGCTGGCCAAAGACCCTGCGTAACCAGGCGCGCAGGCCCCTTCCGGTCGGGGCTCCGGTGCTTGATGAGTCCTCGGCACCGCCGGTTCGCGGCGGAGGACTGTCCGATGCTTCGTTCATCGTCGGCGGTTACGCCTGTGAATCATGCCCGTCGTCATACGGGTTTGCAATACCCAGTCCGGCGAGGATGCGGGTTTCCAGCGGCTCCATGCGCGCCGCCTTTGCGCGGGTAACGTGGTCGAACCCCAGCAGGTGCAGCGTACCGTGCACCACAAGGTGCGCCAGATGATCCGCCAGCGCCTTGCCCTCGGCCTTCGCCTCCCGCCGCAGGGTCTCCAGTGCCACCACCACATCGCCGAGCGGTGCAGGGGCGGCCGGCGGCGCCGCGCCCGGCCCGTCGCCGGGAAAGGAGAGGACGTTGGTGGGCGCGTCCACCCCGCGCCAGTCGCGGTTGAGCCCCTGGACGAAGCCGTCGTCGGCCAGCACCACGCTCATCTCGCACGGGCCGCGCTGCTTCGCGGCGGCAAGCGCGGCAGCGGCGGCGCGCCGGCACACCGTCGTGGCGCCCTTCACCGCGCCGCGCCAGCGCGGATCCCGCAGACTGACCGCAATTTCGATCTTCCCGCCGGCGCCGGCCAACGGTGCCGTGCGTGTTCGCGCCGCTCTCATCCGCCGCGCGGCGCGCCCCGGCGCTCGTCCTCTTCGTAGGCCTGGACGATGCGGGTAACCAGCGCATGTCGCACGACATCGGCGTCGGTGAAGCGCACCACGCCGACACCCTCGACACCGTCCAGCATACGCACCGCGTCGGCCAGACCCGAAACCGCGCCCGACGGCAGGTCCACCTGACTGGGATCGCCGGTGATGGCCATGCGCGATCCTTCGCCGAGGCGGGTGAGGAACATCTTCATCTGCATGCGGGTGGCGTTCTGCGCCTCGTCGAGGATGACGTAGGCGTGGCTCAGCGTGCGCCCGCGCATGAAGGCGAGCGGCGCCACCTCGATCTCCCCCGAATTCAGCCGGTTGAGCACCTGGTCGGCGGGCAGCATGTCATAGAGCGCGTCGTAGAGCGGCGCGAGGTAGGGATCGATCTTCTCGCGCAGGTCGCCGGGCAGGAACCCGAGCCGTTCCCCCGCCTCCACCGCCGGGCGCGACAGGATGATGCGGTCCACCCGGCCGGTGATGAGCATGGCCACCGCGCTCGCCACCGCGAGGTAGGTCTTGCCGGTGCCCGCGGGGCCGAGGCCGAACACCATGACGCCGTCGGCGAGCGCCCGCATGTAGCGGCGCTGCCCGGGAGAGCGCGGCGTGATGTGGCGCTTGGGCGTGCGGGTGACCAGCGTCTCGTCCGTATCGCCGTCGATGCCGGCGGCGCGCTCGGCCGCACGTTCGGCGGCGAAGCGCACCGCCGCGTCGACCTCGGCCGCGTCTACCGCCATGCCGCGCTGCAGACGGCGGTAGAGGGCATTCAGCGCTTCGCGCGCGATGGCGACGGCGGGCGGCGGCCCGGCGATGGCGACGCGGTTGCCGCGCGACGACAGGGTGACGCCGCACCCCTGCTCGATCCGCGCCAGGTGGCGGTCGTAATCGCCGAAGAGCTGCGGCAGCAGGCTGTTATCGTCGAAGCGCAGCACGGCGCTGCCCGCCTCGGCGGCAATGCCGTCAGGGCCGAAGTTGGTACTCAAGCCGCAGACGTCCCGGCGGCGGGGCGCCCTGCGCCGTTCCGCGCCGGCGAACCGGGGTCGAGCCGCCCGTTAAGGGAATTGGCGTGGCCGCCGGTCACCAGCACCGGTACGATGCGCCCGAGCAGGCCGGCGCCTTCCGCGTCCACGTACACCGCCTGCATGTGCGGGCTGCGCCCGGCGACCTGGCCCGGCCGCTGCCCGGCGCGGTCGAACAGCACCGGCACGGTCCGCCCGACGAAACCACGATTGTAGGCGAACTGCTGGCTGTTGATCAGCGCCTGCAGCCGGGCGAGACGCTCCGCCTTCACCGGTTCCGCCACCCGGTCGCCGGCGGTTGCCGCCGGGGTGCCGGGGCGCGGGCTGTACTTGAACGAATAGGCCTGGGCGAAACCGATCTCCTCCACCAGCGCCAGCGTCCCGGCGAAATCGGCATCGCTCTCACCGGGATGGCCGACGATGAAGTCGGACGACAGCGCCATATCCGGGCGCGCGGCGCGCAGCCGGGCGACGATGCGGCGGTAGTCGTCGGCGGTGTGGCGGCGGTTCATGCGTGCGAGCACCGCGTCGGAACCCGACTGCACCGGCAGGTGCAGGAACGGCATCAGCTTGTCCACCTCGCCGTGAACGGCGACCAGCGCGTCGGTCATGTCGCGCGGGTGCGAGGTCGTGTAGCGGATGCGCGCCAGCCCGTCGATGCGCGCAAGCGCCCGGATCAGCCCGGCGAGACCGTCCGCGTGGCCGCGATAGGCGTTGACGTTCTGGCCCAGCAGCGTGATCTCGCGGGCGCCGCCGTCCACCAGCGCACGCGCCTCGCCCAGCACCGCTTCGGCGCTGCGCGATTCCTCGGCGCCGCGGGTAAAGGGCACGACGCAGAAGGCGCAGAACTTGTCGCAGCCTTCCTGCACCGTGAGGAACGCCGAGACGCCACGGCTCTGCGGCGGCGGCAGGATATCGAACTTGGATTCGGCGGGGAATTCGGTATCGACCACGTGCGGCCGGATGTCGGCAGCGCGTAGCAACTCGGGCAGGCGGTGATAGGTCTGCGGCCCCACCACCAGGTCCACGTAGGGCGCACGCGCCAGGATCTCGTCGCCCTCGGCCTGGGCGACACAGCCGGCCACCGCGATCAGCGGGCCGCGGCCGTCGCGCCCGTCCTTGAGCTTTTTCAGCCGGCCCAGCTGGGAATAGACCTTTTCCGCCGCCTTCTCGCGAATGTGACAGGTATTAAGGATGATCAGGTCCGCGTCGGCTGCGGCGCCGGCCGGCGCGTAGCCCAAGGGCGCCAGCACGTCCGCCATGCGGGCGGAATCGTGCACGTTCATCTGGCAGCCGTAGGTCTGGATAAAGAGCTTTTTCGCCAAGGGCGTCCGCCAGGCGCGGCGCCCCGCACCAGCGGGGCCGTTTTCGCGACCCGAAAGTAGCACCGAACGGCCGCGAGTCAAGGTTGCGGTGCGGCGGGGGCAGGTTCGCGCGCGCGCGGTTCGTAGGGACCGGGCAGGGGCCGGCCGCTGTTGGCGGCCTGCACCCCGGCCGAAACCGCCTGCCAGCAATGGTCGGCCAGGGCCTTGCGCGAGGCGAAGGCGGGGCCATCCACCGGGTCGTGGAAGGTGATGGTGACGGTCACGGTACCCAGCCCCAGCATGGCGAGCAGATGAGGCATCAGCGTCATGCCCCCGTACCAGGCGTAGTGGGGCCGGAGCGCGCGCCCGAGCGGCACCCCGTCGAGACGGGTATAGGCGATGGAGACCGGCTGCACGGTGAGCGGCCGGTCGCGCACCGTATCCTGCGCCACCGCGAACAGCGCGCTCTTGAACGGCATGACCCGCTGGCCATCGTTGCTGGTACCCTCGGGAAACAGCACCATGTCGTCGCCGAGGGTCAGGCGGCGGCGGATCTCGTCGCGCTGCGCGGCCGCCTTGAAGCCGCGCCGGTCGACGAACACGGTGCGCTGAAGTTTCGCCAGCCAGCCGAAGAACGGCCAGCGCGCGACCTCGGCCTTGGCGATGAAGACGCAGTCGAGCAGCGAGCCCAGCGCGATGATGTCGACGTAGGAGGCATGGTTGGACACGAACAGGGTGGGGCGGACCGGGGAGATGCCGCCGCGCACCTCGACGCGGAAGCCGAGGATACGGCAGCACAGCCGGTGATAGGCCCGCGGCAGGGTGCGCGACAGGCGCAGGCGCAGCGCGAGCGCAACGAACTGCACCGGAATCAGCGGCAGGGTAAGGCCGAGATAGAGCGCGAGACGGCGCGCGCAGGCGAGCGGCGAGCTCAGCCGCTCAACCGGCCGCGCCTTTGCGCGCGGTGCGCTCATAGTGGCGGAAGTACTTGTCGGTAATGAGATCGGTTTTCACCATCACGCAGACGTCGGTGGTGTTGAACTGGGGATCGATCACCGCGCCGTCGCCGACGAATCCGCCGAGCCGCAAGTAGCCCTTGATCAGCGGCGGCAGCGCGGCGAGCGCGTCGCGCGCATCGATCGCACCGGACGGCATCAGCCGCATGTCGACGTAGCGGTGCGGCAGGGCGCGCGGACGCAGATCCGCCGGCGCCAGATGGCGGTAATATAAATAGGACAGCGGCAGGGCCAGGCGTTCGGGCTCGTTGCCGGGCAGGCAGGCGCAGCCGAACATCAGCGTGATATCGTAGTGGAACACGTAGGCGGCGATGGCGCGCCACAGGAGCTGCATGGTCGGCCGCGTGCGGTAGGCCGCATGCACGCATGATCGCCCCAGCTCCATGACCTCGCCCGGATGGGCGAGGATCGGTGCGATGTCGTATTCGCCGGCGGTATAGAAGCTGCCGTGGCGCCGGGCGACGCCGCGGCGCAGCAGCCGGTAGGTGCCAACCACGCCGCCAGGCAGGTCGGGGCGGTCGCGGGCAATCACCAGCAGGTGGTCGCACAGCGCGTCGAACGCGTCGGAATCGCGCCGTCGCCGGGCGCATTCCGCCGACGGTATGGCGCTCATTTCCTCATAGAAGACGCGATAACGCAGCGCCTGGGCCGCGTCGATGTCGGCCTCGCTCTCGGCGAGGCGCGCCACCAGGTTGCCGGCTTCGGGAAGCAGCGGCATCCGTTCGTCGCCGTTCAGGGCGGTGGTATGCATCCAGCCGGCTGTATCGACGGTTTGCGCTGTCCGGTCCATGACCATGCCAGACCCGCGCCCGCCGGCGCTACGACTTTCTACTCTTGGCGATGCCCTGCGCCTTGATCGGCACGCCATAGAGTTCCAGCCGGTCGCCGACGATTTCGTAGCCCAACTCGCGCGCGATGCGCCGCTTGACCTCCTCGAGCTCGTCGCTCTCGAACTCGACCACCTCGCCGCTGCGGACATCGATCAGGTGATGGTGGTGGCCGTTCTCGTTGGCCACTTCATAGCGCGAGCGACCGTCGCCGAAATCAAGCCGCTCGATGATGTTGGCGATGTCGAACAGACGCAGCGTGCGGTAGACGGTGGCGATGGAGATGCGCGGATCCACCTCGGAAGCGCGGCGATAGACAAGTTCCACGTCAGGATGGTCCGTGGATTCCGACAGCACTTGCGCGATCACGCGGCGCTGTTCGGTCATTTTCATGCCTTTTTCGACACAAGCCTGCTCGATGCGCGAGAGCGCGCGGCCCTTCCCGTTCCCATGCTGTTCTGCGCGCATCGTTTCTCCCACCGATGACATAAGAGGGAGTATAGCCCAAAGCAACCAGGAAACCTATCGCACCGCCGCGTATTCCGGGGTTGACCGATACCAGGGGTCGTCGAGCTTGAGCCGTCCTTAAGGACCGCCGGTATGACTCAGCGGTTGCGGGCCGGATTGCCGTTCCTGCCGAGCCCGATCTTCTTCGCGATCTGGCTGCGGTGCCGGGCATAGGACGGCGCCACCATGGGATAGTCGGCCGGCAGCCCCCACTTGCGGCGATATTCCTCGGGGGTCATGTTGTAGGTATTCTTTAGGTAGCGCCGGAGCATTTTGAGCTTCTTTCCGTCTTCCAGGCAAACGACGTAATCGGGGAAGACGGAGCGCCTGACGGGAACGGCCGGCTCAGGCGCGGCCACGGCCGCGCTGCCGTTGGCCAGGGTGTGAAGGCTGCGGTATACCGTCTGCACCAGGTCAGTCAGTTCAGCCACGGCCACGGAATTCTTGCTGACATGCGCGGCGGCAATCTTCGAGGTCCATTCAAGCAGGGCGGAAGGATCGAGCTGTTCGGTCATAAGGCATGCTCCCGGGAAATCGGGTTTCCCCTTTTGCGCCAAATGAACCGCAAATCGCGTTTCTCAACAAAAAAACGATTCGTTGGCAAACCAATTTGCACATGAGTGAAAAAGTCAGATATTTCCTCGACATAACGGACGACGTCTGCCCCATGACGTTCGTCAGGACCCGGCTGCTGGTCGAGAAGATGGCCCCCGGCGAGGAGGCCGAGATCCGGCTGACCGGCGGCGAGCCGCTGGAGAACGTGCCCGACTCGCTCATCGAGCTCGGTCATGAGGTGCTGACCGTGGAATGCGAGCCCGGCAGCGCCTCCCCCGGTATCCACCGGCTGCGGCTGCGCAAGGGTGGCGCATAAACCCTGAAATATATATACAGATCAATCTATTAAGGGAATATCGCAGCGCATCGTGAGCGCCGAGGTGCGGCTGCCGTCCCGATTCTCGTAATAGTCTGGCCGGCGACCCACCGGAACCAGCCCGATGCCGCGATAAAGCTTCAGCGCCGGCACGTTGTCCTCGGCCACTTCGAGAAACAGGCTGCGCGCGCCCGCCGCTGCGGACCGCTCCAGGGTTGCTCCCAGCAGCATCAGCCCGACCCCGCGGGCGCGGTGCTCGGGCGCCACGCCGAGCGAAAGCAGCTCGCACTCGTCCGCCGCCACCCGGGCGAGCGCAAAGCCGATGATGGAGTCGCGGCCGCCCCAGCGCGCCACCAGACCGAAAGCGCCGGGCATGGCGAGTACCTGGCGCAGCATGCCCACCCCCCAGGCATCGCAGAAGCAGCGGGCGTGCAGCCGCGCCAGCGGCCCGATATCGACCGCGCGCAGCTGCTCCACCGCATCGGCAATCATCGGATCCGTCCCCCTGCCGCCGGCAGCCTGGCTTCGGGCGGGTGCAGATAGAGCGGCGCCGGCGGGACAGGCCGATCGCCGGGCCGGTACCGGCCGGCGGCGAGGCGGGCCACATGGGCGGCATGGGGAAGGCCGGTTCCGACGGCGATGTCGACCGCCCGGCCGCCGAGGGCCGCGGCAAGGCGCGCCGCCCCGTCGCCGGCCAGCAGAAACGGCGCAGCGGGCGCGGTTGCCGCGGCCGCTTCGGGCAGCAATGCCTCGGCGGCGGTCTCGGGCGACGGCGGCGCGTCGCCCGACATGGCAAAACGCTGGACATAGAGGTCGGCCCGGCGGGTTTCCAGCGCCACCAGCACCGGCCGGCCGGCAGCCTCGGCGCGGGCGGCAAAGGCGACCGCCTCGAGCGTGGTGACGCCGACCAGCGGCAGGCCCAGCGCCAGCGCCACGCCGCGCGCCGCGGCAAGCCCTGTGCGCAGCCCGGTGAAGGAGCCGGGACCGACCGTCACCGCCACAAGATCAACGTCCTCGAACCCGACCCCGGCCGCGGCCAGCACCTCCTGCACCATGGGCATCAGCGCTTCCACATGGCCGCGCACCATGGGCCGGAAGCGCTCGGCTGCCACCGCGCCGTCGCGGAGCAGCGCCGCCGAACAGGCCGAGGTTGCGGACTCGAGGGCCAGCACGTTCATGAAACGGCCCCCCCCGCGGCGCCCGCAAACACTCCGGGCCGTCGGCACCGGCGCGATTCCATGTGGGCGAATAATGCTTTAAATACAGCGTACAAGGATGAAGGTGCCCCGTGAGCAACGCAACGGATACGGAGAGAACAACGGAGCTGGTGGAGATCGCGCCTCCGGATTTCGACGTGGACATCGCGCTGGCCTACGCCACGCCGAAGAACTTCACCGGCAAGCCGGTATACCGGGAAGGCGCGCGCTGCTGGCTGCGGCGCGAGGCCGCCGACGCCCTGACCCGCGCCATCCGATTCGCCGCCGGGCTGGAACTGCGCTTCCTGATCTTCGACGCGCTGCGCCCGTCGGAGGCCCAGTGGACCCTGTGGAACCATACCCCGGACCCGGAGTTCCTGGCCGATCCGCGGCGCGGCTCGCCCCATTCGCGCGGGGTGGCAGTGGACCTGACCCTGGTGGACATCACAGGCCGTCCGCTGGAGATGGGAACGCCGTTCGACGCCTTCACGCCCCGATCGCACCACGGCAGCGGCGCGGTCTCGCTGCAGGCGCAGCGCAACCGGCTGATTCTGCTCGGGCTGATGACCCAGGCCGGCTGGGATTTCTACCGGAATGAGTGGTGGCATTATCAGCTTTTCGACGCCCGTCGCTTCCCTCTTTTTACCGATGCCGAGTTGCCTGCGCCCATGCTGTAGGCGTGCCACCGGCACCGGATCGTCATTATAAGGCCACGGGCAAGATTGCATAAGCCTTCGAAATACGTCACAAAATCGTCATTCGGGGGCAGGCGGAAGGCCGGAGGCGATCATGAACCTGCAGTGGCGCGGGCCCGCCGGGCGACGGACGCCTGCACTTGCGGTGGCGCTGGCGTTGCAGGCGGCCGGCGTCCCGGCATGGGCCGCCGATTCGGCGGTCGTGTTTATGTATCACCGCTTCGGCGAGACGGCCTATCCCACCACCAACATCCGCATCGAACAGTTCGAAAGCCACATCAAGGAGCTGAAAAACGGCAAGTACGCCGTGCTGCCGCTGCCCGAGATCGTGGCCGCCCTGCGCGAGAAGAGGTCGCTGCCGGACAACGCCGTGGCGCTCACCGTCGATGACGCCTTCGCCTCGGTCTACACCGAGGCGTGGCCGCGGCTGAAGGCGGCCGGGCTGCCCTTCACCCTGTTCGTCGCCACCGATCCCATCGACGGGCGCACGGCGGGGATGATGAGCTGGGACCAGGTCCGCGAACTGGCGGGATCGGGAGTGACCATCGGGGCGCACACCGCCAGCCACGGGCACATGCCGGAGCGCAGCATGGCGGAGAACACAGCGGAGATCGAGAAATCCAACGCCCGCTTCAAGGCGGAACTGGGTGGCGTGCCCGGCCTGTTCGCTTACCCGTACGGCGAGATGAGCCGCGCCATCGGCGCGTTGGCGGAAAAATCCGGCTACCGGGCGGCGTTTGGCCAGCATTCGGGCGTCGCCTGGACCGACGGCAATTTCTATTATCTGCCGCGTTTCGCACTGAACGAGCATTACGGGGATCTCGATCGCTTCCGGCTGGCGGCGCGCGCCCTGCCGCTGCCGGCCCGCGACATCATCCCGGCAGACCCGATGCTGGGACCCGGCAACAACCCGCCGCTGTTCGGCTTTACCGTGGCCGAGGAGGTGGCGAAGGGCGCCGCGCGACTGGAATGCTACGTCTCCTCCCAGGGAAAGGCCCGCATCGAGCGGCTCGACCGGCGCATCGAGGTGCGCATGCCGAGGGCGTTCGCGCCCGGGCGCGGCCGGATCAACTGCACCATGCCGGCGAGGGACGGCCGCTGGCGCTGGTTCGGCATGCAGTTTTACATTCCGAAGTAACCCGGGCCGGTCTGGCACGGGCAGATCGCCGCCCTTTGCGCTCCCGGCGCTTAGGCACCGCCGGGCGCTGTTTCGGGACGGGTTCAGGCGTCGGGCGCGGCGACCGATTCCGTCACCATCCGGTCACCAAGCTGGGCGCGGTCGAACACGTCAAGCGCGTTGGCCCGAATGATGGTGCGAATGGAACGGACATAGGCGGCGCCGCGCTCGGAATATCGTGACAGCGCACCGGCAAGCTCGTAACCGTCGAGCATTCCGTGCGACCGCCGCTGCGCGGCACGGGCGGCGCGGAATGCCGCATAAGCGGCGTGACTGTTGAGATTGCGCGCATACGACTTCACCCCGTCGATCAGGTGATCGAACGCGGCAACGCGGAAACGTTCGCCCTCGGCGCGCCGGTGCGGCACGATACCGTCGCTATCGCGCCAGATTCGCTGGCCGAACAGCGCGTTGCCCTCGACCGCAAAGCGCGAGGTGCCCCAGCCGCTTTCCTCTGCCGACTGGGCCAGCGCCAGCGACGGCGGCACGAAGTCGACGCGCCGCAGCAACGCGTCGAAGTCCACCCCGTCCAGCCCGTACTCCCCAGCCTTGGCCTTGAGCCATGCCGTGTCCTCGGCCTCGATAGCAACACCGGCGACACTCAGCGCGTGCAACGCCTCGATGCGCTGGCGGTCGTGCTGGATCAGCTCGTTCACGTGCAGGATCAGCGGCAGCGCGGTCTTGATGAACATCACCTTGCGCCGTTCGACGGCGCGGATCCCGGAAAGATCGGGCGGCAGGTTGGCCATGAACACCCGCGGCACCTGGCCGTGCTCACGCACCGCATCGAGCTTGTAGCCGATCGAGGCGTAGACATCGGCGATCACATCGGCGGAAAACGAAACGCGCTTCAGCAGCGTCAGCTTTTCCGCGAAATGCGCTGCCGGTTTTGCCGGCAAAAACGCCGTCGCCGGGGCAGGTTGCTTCATCGACTCGCGCGCATCCGGCGTGGCTTTCGGGTTGCGCAGAGCATCGCCCGCAGCGAGGAAATAAAGAAAAGCAATGACGATAACGGTGAAAGCGATCGCGATTTGCTCGAAGGAAACCCGTCGCAAAGCGGCCCGGATCATTCGGTTATCCTTTGACGCTGCCGGCGCCCCCACCAGACCACTCGGGTCCGCACCGGTTGGGTTGTCGTTTCACCCCGCCGCTGCCCCGCCGTAGGGGCCGCGCCGGAAGGTCGCTCATCCCGCCGCGGCGCGCAGATCCGGCTACCGTCGGCCCTGCCAAGATGAGTTAAGCGGGGGTTAAGATCAACCTTCGCGGTGCGAGGAATTTCCCGCAGATCCCGGGGAAGAGCGGCAAGTGATTGAAATGCCGGGACAGGCGAAATTCGTTTCGCATGCGGAATTGTATGATGCCGGAGGATTTTAATTATATTTATTAATCAGTTGACCTGTTCGTGACCAATCCAGACCGGCCCGCGCGATCATGGAATCGGTGAGGAATATTATCGGCACGGCGGGTGCGACCTGACGTCGCCCGCCTGGGTGCACGGGGTAATTCGCCGCACCATCGGAGCGGGGCAAGCGGCTCCCGCGATCAGGTAAGCGCGTCGATCTGTTCCAGGGTGAGATTGCCGGGCACCACGGTGATCGGGATGGGGAACTTGCCCGACATCTTGCCAGCCAGCGAGGACACCAGCGGCCCCGGTCCCTTCTTGCCGGTTCCAGCACCGAGCACCAGGATGGAGATGGTCGGCTCTTCCTCGATCAGCTTGAGGATGGCATCGCCCGGTTTTCCTTCGCGCAGATAGAGCACCGGCGTGGTGCCGGTCAGTTCGTTGACCTCGGCGGCAAGCCGGTTCAGCGTCTGCTCCGCTTCCTCGCGCCGCTCTGCGCGCCATTTCTCTTCGACCGCGATCCAGTGCTGGAAATCGGCCGGCTCCATCACGTAGAGCAGCGCCACGCGCCCGCCGGTCTTCTGCGCCCGGCGGCAGGCGAAACGCAACGCGCAGCGCAGCTCGGCGGTCGAATCGACGACGCAAAGAAAGATGCGCTCTTGTGCAGCCGTCGCCTGGGGCGTGGCGCCCGACGATGGTGAAACGTCAGCCGCGTCGCTCATCCCGGCCTCATGCCTTGCGGAAGACAACTCCTGCCAGCCATCCTGCCACCAGCGCGATGACGATGGCAACGATGCCGTAGAGCGCCGATTGCTCGTGGGCGAAGTCGTAGATACGCGCCTCGATCCCGGCCTTGCGCACGATCACCGGCGTCTTCGACACGCTGATCGGGCGCCCGTCGCGGAACAGGTGCACCTCGGCGCTATAAACGCCGGTGGGTACATTTGCGGGAAAGCGGATGCTGGTGCGAAACAGCCGCCCTCCCTGCACGCTCACCGTACCCGGCTTGCGGGAATAGAGCCGGCTCGCCTGCTTGGCGCCGAGCAGCCCGGCGTGGAATTCCGCCGCCAGCTTCGGGGTCGCCGCGCCGCGTGCCTCGAGTTTCAGCGTTTCGACGCCGATCTGCAGATGCGCCAGCGTCTCAGCCGGTGCGACGCGGTCGAGCGGCCGGCTGGTGGCGACGAAATAGAACCCCGGCACATGATCGAAGGTCACCGCGGTGCCATTGAGCCAGATGCCGGCGACGCGTTCCTTGCGCCGCACCACCTCGCGCCGGGCGGGCCCGCGCACCACCACCACCACGTCACCCTCGCCGTCGGTGGCGCCGAACAGCAGCAGCTCGGTGCCGGCGAAGCTGGTGGTGATGGCGATTTCGCGGCTGGAAAGGTCGGCGATCAGCGGGCCGTCGGCGCGCGTCTCGCCGCCGGCCACCAGCGGCGGCGCGAAAGCGACGAGCCAGGCCAGCCGGGCGAGGACCGCAACCCGCATCAGCGCACTCCGCCGTGACCGAGCCCGAACAATGCGGCGGGCGCCACGGTCAGGTCGAAGGCAACGCGTGCCGCCACCGCCAGCACGATCAGCCCGAGCAACCCGCGCAGATGTTCGCCGCGCAGCCTCGCTCCCCACATAGTGCCGAACTGCGCGCCGATCACGCTGCCGAGAACCAGCAGCAAGGCCAGCACCACGTCCACCGTCTGGTTGTTGACCGACTGCAGGAAGGTAACGTTTGCGGTGACGAAGATGATCTGGAACAGCGAGGTCCCCACCACCACCGACGTGGGCATGCCAAGCAGATAGATCATTGCCGGCACCATGACGAAGCCGCCGCCCACCCCCATGATTGCCGACAGCATGCCCACGAAAACGCCGACCGAGAGCGGCAGCAGGGCGCTGATGTAGAGCTTGGACCGACGGAAGCGCATCTTGAACGGCATTCCGTGCATCCAGGTGTGCAGGTGCAGCTTGCGCCGTGCCCCCGCACCGCTACGGCTCGACATCCAGGCGCGCACCGATTCCACCACCATCAGCGCACCGATGACGCCGAGGAAGATGACGTAGCAAAGAGAGATCACCAGGTCGATATGGCCGTGCTGGCGCAACACGGTGAACAACCACACCCCGAATCCGGAGCCGACGAAGCCTCCGGCGAGCAGGACCATGCCCATCTTTATGTCGACGTTGCCGCGCCGCCAGTGGGCAAGCGCGCCCGAGACCGAGGCCGCCACCACCTGGTTCGCCTCGGTGCCCACCGCCACCGCCGGCGGCACGCCGATGAAGATGAGCAGCGGCGTCATCAGGAAGCCGCCGCCGACCCCGAACATGCCGGACAGGAATCCGACCATGCCGCCCAGCCCCAGAAGCAGGAACGCATCGAGCGATATTTCTGCGATGGGGAGGTAGACCTGCATCGACTCTTCGGCAAGCGGGCTTTCCCGCCGATTCGGGGATGCCGCCTTTTCTGCGCCCGTTGGCTGCCGACTGCAAGGGCAAAACCGACCGGGAATTGAGGATTTTGCCCCTTTTCCGGCGATGCCCGCCCCGCCGGGGGAAAGAGCGTCAGGGAACGAGGATGTAGGGCCGGGACGGGGAGATGGTCAGCTGCACGGCAACCTCGATGCCGACGGCCAGCACGATCAGCCCCAGCAGACCGCGCAGATACTCGCCCCGCAGATGCGCGCCGATGCGTCCGCCGATCTGGGCGCCGGCGGCGCCTCCCACCACCAGGATCAGGGCCAGCAGCGCGTCCACCGTATGATTGCCCATCGACTGCAGCAGGGTGACGTTGGCCGAGACCACGGTGATCTGCAGAAGCGAGGTGCCCACCGCCATGGCGGTGGGCATGTCGAGCAGGTAGATCAGCGCCGGGACCATGATGAAGCCGCCGCCCACCCCCATGACGCCGGAGATCACGCCGACGCCGAGCCCGATACCGGCGGGTGCGAAGACGCTGATATAGAGGCGCGAGGCGCGGAACTTCATCTTGAGCGGCAGGCCGTGGATCCAGCTGTGGGCATGCAGCTTGCGCCGCCGCCCCTGCGGGTTGCGCCGCCGCCAGGCGGCGCGGGCGCTTTCCGCCACCATCAATATGCCGAGCGAGCCCAGCAGCACCACGTACAGCATGCCGATGGCCACGTCGATCTGGCCCAGACGTTTGAGCAGGCCGAAAATCGCCACTCCCGCAGCCGAGCCGGCCAGTCCGCTGACGATCAGCACCAGCCCCATGCGGAAGTCCACGTTGCCGCGCTGCCACTGGGCCAGCGCGCCGGAAACCGAGGCTCCCACCACCTGGTTGGCTACCGAGGCGGCAGCCACGGTGGGCGGCACCCCGGCCAGCGCCAGCAGCGGGGTGAGCAGAAACCCGCCGCCGACCCCGAACATGCCCGACAGCAACCCGACGACACCGCCGAGACCCAGCAGCATGAAGACGTTCATGGAAAGCCCGGCAATAGGCAGATAGACGTGCATGGATTCCTGGCGACGAATACAGCCGACGGCGCAACCCCTAGCGGGGCTGGTGCAAAGATGGGATCGAACCGTCGCCCCGCAAGCCCCGCCGGGGACGCCGTGCCGCGGCGGAACACCCCCGCCGGCAGCGAAACTCAGTTGCCGGGGCGCAGAAAGCCTACGGTTCGGTAAACCTCGTCGATGACCGGTTCGGCCAGCGCCCGCGCCCGGTGGCCGCCATCGGCCAGCACGCGGTCGATATGGCCGGGATCCGCCATCAGGCGCTTCATCTCCGCCCCGATGGGGCCGAGCCTGGCCACGGCAAGCCCGGTCAACGCTTCCTTGAAAGCGGAGAACGGCTTGCCGCCGAATTCCGCCTGCACGGTCTCGACGGTGACGTCGGCCAGCGCGGCGTGGATGGTGAGCAGGTTGAACGCCTCGGGCCGGGTCTCGCGCGTGCCGCCGTCCGGCGTGCCGTCGGGCACCGGGTGGGGGTCGGTGCGGGCGCGGCGGATCTTGAGCGCGATGGCATCGGCGTCATCGGTCATGTTGATGCGCGACTGGTCGGACGGATCCGACTTGGACATCTTGTTGCGGCCGTCGCGCAGGCTCATCACCCGCGCCGCCTCGCCCAAAATCAGCGGCTCCACCAGCGGGAACAGCTCGGTTCCGAAGTCGTTATTGAACTTCTGGGCGATATCGCGGGTCAGTTCGAGGTGCTGCTTCTGGTCCTCGCCCACCGGCACGTGCGTGGCCTTGTAGGCGAGGATATCGGCGGCCATCAGGTTGGGATAGACGTAGAGCCCCACCGAGGCGTTCTCGCGATGCTTGCCGGCCTTTTCCTTGAACTGGGTCATGCGGTTGAGCCAGCCCATGCGCGCCACGCAGTTGAACACCCAGGCCAGTTCGGCATGGGCCGGCACCTGGCTCTGGTTGAAGACGATGTTCTTCGCCGGGTCGATGCCGGCGGCGAGGAACGCTGCCGTCACCTCGCGCGTGTTGGCGACAAGTTGCGCCGGCTCCTGCCACACGGTGACGGCGTGCATGTCCACGACGCAGTAGAGGCACTCGTTGTCGTCCTGCAGCCGGACGAACTGGCGAATGGCGCCCAGATAGTTGCCGAGGTGCAGATTGCCGGTGGGCTGGACACCCGAAAACACGCGAACCATTGTTCCGATTCCCTGGCACCCGGAGCCGCGATCGGGGCCGCGCCGCCTTATCCCGCCAACCGCCGCGCCGGTCAAGCGTGGCGGCGGAGGCGCCGCGGCACCAGCCGGGCGAGGTCGTCGCGGTCGGCGGCCCCGAACAGAAGCGCCAGCGCCGCGTAGAGGAGGAGGCCGCCGACCACCAGTACGGCGAGCGCGATCACGCGTGCCGACGGCCCCGCCGCCAGCAGCGGCTGCAACGCGGCGGTGGCGGCGAACAGCCCGGCCGCCATGCCGGCGGCGGCGGCGAGGATGCGGAGGCTGCGCCGGCGCAGCCGGTCGTCGGCGGCGTGATGGCCGCGCCGCACCAGGATGGTCCACATGGCGCCGGCATTGATCCACGCCGTGACGGCAGTCGCGAGCGCAATGCCCACGTGGGCGATGAACTGGATCAGGGTCAGCGAAATGGCGATGTTGGCGATGACGCAAAACACGGCGATCTTCACCGGGGTCGCCGTGTCCTCGCGGGCGAAGAAGCCGGGCCCCAGCACCTTGATCAGCACGTAGGCAGGCAGGCCGACGGAAAACGCCATCAGCGCATGGGCGGTGGCGACGGTGTGCGACGGACCGAAGGCGCCGCGCTGGAACAGGGCGGCGATCACCGGCGCGGCGATCGCCAGAAGCGCCGCCGCCCCCGGCACGGTGAGGAACAGGGAGAATTCCAGCGCCCGGTTCATGGAATGGCGCGCCGCCGTCTCCTCGCCGGTGCGGATCTGGCGCGCCAGCAGCGGCAGCAGCGCCGTGCCCACCGCCACGCCGACGACGCCGAGCGGAAGTTGGTTCACCCGGTCGGCATAGTAGAGATACGACACCGCCCCGGTGGGCAGGATTGAGGCGATGATCACATCCACCATCAGGTTGATCTGAACCACCCCGGCGCCGATGGCACCGGGCAGAATGAGGCGCAACAGCCGCTTCACGTCGGGCGTCAGCCGCGGGCGCGGCAGCGCCAGATGCACGCCGGCACGCCGGCACGCCGCCACCAACCACAGGAACTGCGCCACGCCGCCGGCGGCGACGCCCCAGGCCAGCGCATGGCCGGGGGTGGACAGGAACGGCGTCGCGGCGAGCAGCGCGGCGATGAGGCTGAGGTTGAGCAGGATGGGCGTGGCGGCGGCGGCAGCAAAGCGCCCGAGCGAATTGAGCACGCCGCCGAGCAGCGACACCAGCGAGATGAACAGCAGATAGGGGAAGGTGAGCCGGGCCAGGTCGACCGCGAGGCGGAACTTGGCGGGCTCGTCGGCGAAACCCGGCGCGAAGAGATACATCAGCCCCGGCATGGCGATCTGCGCCGCCGTAACGAACACGAACAGCACCGCCACCATGACCGCCAGAACCTGGGTCGCGAAGCGCACCGCCGGCCCTTCGCCTTCCGCCGCCAGCCGGCGGCTGAACAGCGGCACGAAAGCGGCGTTGAACGCCCCTTCGGCAAACAGCCGGCGGAAGAAGTTGGGCAGCTTGAAGGCGACGAAGAAGGCGTCCGCCACCATGCCGGCGCCGAGGATCGCGGCGACCAGGATATCGCGCACGAAGCCGAGCAGCCGGCTCGCCATGGTGTAGCCGCTGACGGTGGCGATGGAACGCAGGAGCGTCATGGCTTGGGTTTAGGGGAAAAACGGAGTCGGCGGAAGCGCGGGAACACGGCGCCGGTCACACGGGGAAAACGGAAAACGGCGGCCCGCGAGAGCCGCCGTTGTCGCCATCGACCGTTGCCCGAGTTGTCGAGCGCATCGTTCTCGCCGCCCCGACAGGCAGGATTCCGCTGGTCACGGTAATGGCCCGCGCCGTACCGACGGACAGGGCCAGGCAATAGCCGCACTGAAAATATTAATATGTTTCATGGGCGTCGACCCCCGATCCGGAGTATTTGGCCGGAGTCGCCGCAGACAGGCGGCGATGGAGACTCTGCTTCCGGACTTCCGGTCGGGAATGCCGGGAGCGCTCTCCCTCAGCGCGAGCGGCGCGCCGGGCGGCGGGTGGCTCCGGCCGCGCCGCCGCCGCCGGCGCCCTCCGACGCAGGCGCGCGGGGCTTCGCCGCGGGCTTGCGCTTCGCCGGCCTCGGCCCGGTCTTGCCGGCACGGGTGCGGACCGCTCCTGCCTTCGCCGCCTTGTCCTTCGCGATCCGCACCTGCTCTTCCTTCTCGGCGCGGGCACGCGCTTTCTCCTCCGCCGCCGCCTTTTCCTCGACCTTGCGGGCGCGGGTCTCGGGATCCTCCAGCGCCTCGAGCAGGGTGGCGTGCATGGTGGCGATCTTGCCGTCGTGGGTCACCTGCATGCCGAACGCGTCCTTGACATAGAATACGTCCACCGCGCGCTCGCCGTAGGTGGTGACCAAGGCGCTCGAAATCTGCAGGCCGAGGCCGGTCAGCGCCCGGGTGACGTCGTGCAGCAGCCCCGGGCGGTCGCGGCCGTTGACCTCTATCACCGAATGGGTCCGGCTCGCGCTGTTGCTGATGAGCACCCGCGGCGGCACGGTGAAGACGCGGGTGCGGCTGGGAATGGCCGGCTTCTTCGCCAGCTCGCGCGACGGGTTGAGCCTGCCGGTCAGCGTCTGCTCGATCCGCCGTCTCAGCCGCGCGATCTGGCGCTCCGAGGCGAAGGCCTCGCCGTCGGAGTCCTGCACAAGGAACACGTCGAGCGCCATGCCGTTGGTCATGGTGAAGATCTTGGCCTCGACGATATTGGCGCCGGCCACCGCCATGGCGCCCGTGATGCGCGCGAACAGTCCCGGATGGTCGCCGGTGTAGATGGTGACCTCGGCGACGTCCTTGCGGCTGTGTACCCGCGTCTCGATCACCAGCGCCGCCGGGTCGTCGCCGGCGCGCGCCACCAGCCCGGCGTGGTAGGCATGGGTGGCGGCGTCGAAGGACAGCCAGTAGGACGGGTAGCCAAGATCGACGAACGCCTCGATCTTGTCGGGGGTCCAGCCGGCGAGCGCGTCGCGCGTCGCGTCCCGGGCGGCCTCGATGCGCGCGCTGCGCCCGCGCGGCGCGTGCCCGCCCGACAGCACCTCCTCGGTGGCGTAGTAGAGATCGCGGATCAGCGTCGCCTTCCAGGCATTCCAGACGTTGGGGCCAACGGCGCGGATGTCGGCCACGGTCAGGATCAGCAGCAGGCGCAGCCGTTCGAGCGACTGCACCGCCTCGGCAAAGTCGTTGATGGTCTTGGGATCGTTGAGGTCGCGGTGGAACGCGGTGCGGCTCATCACCAGGTGGTGACGCACCAGCCACGAGACCGTCTCGGTTTCCTCCGCCGTCAGCCCGACACGCGGACCGAAGCGCAGCGCGATCTCCGCGCCGATTTCCGAATGGTCGCCGCCGCGCCCCTTGCCGATGTCGTGCAGCAGCAGCGCCACGTAGAGCGCGCGGCGCGACAGGATATGCCTTACCGCCTCGGACGAGGCCGGCATGTCCTCGCTGTACTCGCCCTTCTCGATGCGGTGCAGGATGCCAAGCGCGATGATGGTATGCTCGTCCACGGTGAACACGTGGTACATGTCGTGCTGCATCTGCGCCACGACGCGGCCGAAATCGGGCACGAAGCGGCCGAACACGCCGGCCTCGTTCATGCGCCGGAGCGCGATCTCCGGTCCCTTGGGCGAGGTCAGCATTTCGAGGAACAGCCGGTTGGCCTCCGGGTCGTCGCGGATCGTGTCGACCAGGCGCAGGTTGCGGGTAATCAGCCGCAGCGCCTTGGGGTGGACGTCCAGGTCGCGCGCCTGGGCGGTGTGAAACAGGCGGATGATGGAAACCGGGTCGGCCTCGAGCGCCTTGCCCGACGGTACGCCGAGCCAGCCGCCCTCGATGCGGAAGCCGGCCACCTCGCGGCGGAACATGTCGAGCCGGGCGAGGGAAAAGCGCGGGAGGCGCTGGTGTTCGGCCTCGAGCGCGGCGCAGAAGATGCGCGTCAGGTCGCCCACCTCCTTGGCGGTCAGGTAGTAGTGCTTCATGAAGCGCTCGACGCCGCGCGCGCCGGCATGGTCCTTGTAGTTGAGCCGCCTGCCGATATCGGGCTGCAGGTCGAAGGTCAGCCGCTCCTCGCCGCGTCCCGTGAGGTAGTGCAGATGGCAGCGCACGGTCCACAGGAAGTTCTCCGCCTTGGCGAAGACCGCCGCTTCCTTCGCGGTGATGACGCCCTTGTCCACCAGCCCCGCGACCGTATCGACGCGGTAGAGGTACTTGGCGATCCAGAACAGGGTCTGCAGGTCGCGCAGTCCCCCCTTGCCGTCCTTGATGTTGGGCTCCAGCACGTATCGGGAATCGCCCAGCCGGCGATGGCGCTCGTCGCGCTCGGCGAGCTTGGCCTCGACGAACTGGGGCCCGGTATCCTTCACCACCTCCTTGGCGAAGCGGCGGCGCAGCTGGGTGAAGAGCTGGCGGTTGCCGGTGAGAAAGCGCGCTTCCAGCGTCGCCGTGCGGATGGTGATGTCGGCCCTGGCGAGGCGGATGCACTCGTCCACCGTGCGCGTGGCGTGACCGACCTTGAGCTTCAGGTCCCACAGCAGGTAGAGCACGTATTCGATGATCTGCTCCACCCGCGGGGTGACGCGGTAGGGCAGCAGGAACAGCAGGTCGATGTCGGAAAACGGCGCCAGCTCGCCGCGCCCGTACCCGCCGATGGCGGCGAGGGCGATGCGCTCGGATTCCGTGCGCTCGGCGGTGGGATAGACCCGCTTCAGCACCGTCTCGACCACGAAGTGCACCACCTCGTCCATCACATAGGCGTTGGCGCGCACCGCCTCGATCCCGCTGATGTCGCCGGACTCGAACCTGCGGCGCACCTCGTCGCGGCCCGCCTCCAGCGCCTCGCGCGCGACCTCCAGCAGCGCCGCGCGGCGCTCGGGCACCGGCGTGTCCTTGCCGATACGCGCGTCCAGCCGAACCGGCAGGGCGGCGGCGTCGATCAGGTCGCGCTGCTTGAGGGCGGTGGCCATGGGGCTGGATTTGTCCCTAAATTCGTTCCGGTTTCTCGCGGGCTCAGTCTACCACGGGCGGCGGGCTTTCCGACGCCCCGATCAGGCGCAGAAAATCCTCATGCGTGACCATGGGCAGGCCGAAGGGCTGCGGGCCGGTGCGGTCGTCGTAGATGGACCGGTAGAACGAGCAGGAGCGGCAGCTGGCGGCAAACCGGCCCGCTTCCTGGCTTTCGATCAGACCCATGTAGGCGGGGTTGCGGGGCGACAGGAGTTCGGCCAAGGGGTGCTCGGCGAGATCGCCGAGCACGTCGCCGAGCATGGGCGTGAGCACGATGGCGCGGAACCCCATGGCCGCCGCCTGGTCCACGATGTCAATGAAACGATCCGTCGGCATGACGGCGCGCGGGCGCAGATCGAGCCGGCAGGCGCAGAAGGCGCAGTCGAGATTGCAGTAACTCACCGGTTCGATGAACAGATGCGCGCGCGGATGGGGCACGTAGCTGCGCCCCCTGATCCGGCTGCCGGCGATGTGCGCCATGCGGCCGAGATTGCGCCGCAGCAGGGTGATCTCGGTGCTGGTGGACAAAACGCCGTCCCGTTTCCCCCGTTATCGCAATGTCGCTGCAATATGGGGCGCGGGCCGGGTGCGGTCCAGCCGGGCCTGCGGGCGGTGGGCTGTCTGGCGGGGCGGACGCGGCGTTAGCGACGGCGACGGAAGGCAGGGCGGGCAACCCGTCGTCGCGCGAGGATGGCGCCGGCCAGGCCGACACAGACGACGGCGAGTGCCGCGGGTTCAGAAACCTTCGAGACGACGACGGTGCCCGATCTGGTGGCGAAGTCCCGGATCCCGGGATCGCCGGCGTTGGAAATGATGGCGCCGGCCATCACCATCGTGACATCGCCGGCCAACACGTCGGACAGGGTCACGTTGAACCGGCCATAATCGATACGGAAATCATCAAGGAGGCTCGAGACGCCTCCGGCGCCAACGACCAGGCCGCCGACGGAAATGCTGAGACGGGTGGGAGAGGTGGTTACGCTGTTCGAGACAGTGCCCCCAACGGTCGATATATCGAAGGTCGTCGCGCCGACGGTGGACGGCGTCAGGCTGAATGACGTCAGGACGATATTGTTGATGAAGGTGTTGGACGTAGATAACGGATCGGCGTCAAACGTGAAGGAGAAGGAACCATCGAGGGCCGTCGGTGTAACGGAGCTCGGCGCGCCGCTTACCGAGAACGAGCCCGTCGCATTGAACAGCACGGCACCCGATTCGGTTGCCGGTCCGAACAGGACAGCCAGCGCGGCAATCGCGCCAAACGCAGCGGATTTGTTCACGGCCATTATCGTTATCTCCCTTATGGATTTTGCGTCTCCTTATGGAGTCAACGCAATCTCCGTGCCAATCTGGTTAACGCAAGGATTTCCGAGCCAGAGCGTGACAAAAACTTGCCTGTCGCGGCGCGACTGTAAAATCCGCCGACACCTCCAAATGGAGGAGGACAAACGGTGGAGGGGAAATTTGAATTTGCATCTGGGCGGCCAATAGAAAATGGAATTGGCGGGGCAGGTAAGAGCCTCTTAAGTGGCGGAAAAAGCGCTGAAAACGAGCACTGAGGGGATTCGCCAATAGGGTCCGCAATAGCGGCCTGAGGGTCCGCAATCGGCAGAGCATGCATGCAAGGGAATCAGTGGCTTAGCGGGACGCAGTGAGATTGCGGACCCTATTGCGGACCCTGTTCTTGTTTTTTCTGTGTGGTGTCAGACGCCGTGGGGGCGTCGCTATCGTTCGCCACCAATTCCCCGGGCCGGGGACCATATGTATCAGCATATTCTCTGTTATAGAACTTAGTGAAAAGAACAGCGCACGATTCCCAAGGTTGCTGATGTGTAGATAATTGACGTACGTCTTCTATTATACTTAGGCAATTGGCTGTTATCTTAACATCGAACTGAGCGCCCCTTTCCCGCAGTATCCAGTCGGCGCTGACTTCAAGGGCACTCGCGATCTTGGCAATCGCGACGGCCGGGATGCTGTGGGTGCCCCTGAGATAGTCCTGTAGGGTTCGATAGGGCAGGTCAGCGGTGTCGGCCAGCGAACGCATGGTCATCCCCCTAAGGGACATTGCGTGCTTTATTCGCCTGATTATCAGCAGTTCCGCATCAGACCTGCTTGACATATACGTGATCCCGTGTATTCATCATGATTATGCACGGGAACCGTATCACATCCGAACCCCAAAGCCCATACATCGCCGCGCGCGCCGCCTTTGTGGCTCAGGGCACGACGTTCGCGCGCTGGTGCCGAGAACACGGCATACAGCGCCAGTACGCCGAACAGGCTCTAAATGGCCTCAGGAACGGCCCGCGCGCGCGAGAGATACGGCGCCGGATAGCGGAAGCGACCGGAATTTGCGTAACAGGATAGATCATGCGTAGTCAGTGCATCGGCGCCTCAACGTTCGCTCGTCTCCTAAACATCAGCGAACGGAAGGCGCGCCAGGCGCTGGCGCGGTGCTATCGAGGCCAGCCGTACAAGGGCATGAACCTCAAGGTCGTTGTCCGGCACGGGCGTGGCGGGAAGGGCGGGGTTCAATACCGGGTGCTGGTGGCCAGCCTGCCGCCCGAGCTGCAACGGCGCGCGGTGGAGCTGGGGTTCGTCCAGGCGGGAGCGTTGGAACCTGTGACGACTGCCCCGGTCCCGGTCCCGATGCCGAACAATGCGGTGGAGTTGAACGGCGGCGATGAGCGTAAATACGCATTGATCAGACCGGCCCTGCAACATCCGAAAGGATCGACAGCGCGCGCGAACGCGGTGCGCGCGACGGCCGCGGGGATCAAGGAATCCACCACCACGCTCCGGAACTGGATCAGGGCCTATGAGGGCGACCCCATCAACGGCCTCGTGCGCAAGCCACCGAAGAACAAGGGACAGAAGCGCGTTCATATCGGCCGAAGGTGGCACCGCGAGATGTCGGCGGCTGGCTTGAGCAAGGATCAGCTCATTTCCGTCGAGAGGGAATTGGACCAGCTCGCCAAGGACCTGTGGGCTGCCCATGGCGACGGCGGCGGGTGTCAGGTTCAGATCGATGCGTCGCAGGACCTCTATCGACTGAGCCGGGATGCGGGCATAGCGCTGCCGGAAGCGGAGCTTCGCGCGCTGTGCCAGGTGCCCCGCGGGTTCGTCTACGACTGGGATCGCAGAAAATACGCCAAGGTCCACACCGCCCGCACCGATGCAAAAGAATTCGCGGATTCGATGCCCGATTTGCGGCGGCCCCCGGAATACTGGGGCAAGCCGCTTGATTGTCTGTGCGGCGACTGCACGCCGCTCGACATCCGTTTCCTTCGGCCCGACGGCAGCGACTGGAAGATCACGCTGATCGGTTGGGAGGATCTTCGTACCCACCGATTTTTTGGGAACCTTTATGCTCGCCCTAAAAGCGGCGGTGTAAAGCAGAGCCACGTCGCCCTTTCCGCCGCTTGTGTAATTTCCAACGTCGGCGTTCCCAATACCGTCCTGATCGACAATGGCCCTGAATATGGCTGCCTTAAGAACGGCAACGGCCTGTTCAGTGTAATGCGCGCTCTCCCCTACAGCGCCAGGTCGAAGCCTATAGAAGCGGTCTTTCGCGTCATCCAGCGCTACCTGCGGCGCATCAAAGGCTACATAGGCAGCGACCGGATGAACAAGAAGACGCAGACGGTCGGCCGGCCTACGGAGCCCTTCCCCGGGACGTTCATGGAGTTGGTTGCCGAGGTCGAAAAGGTCATCGAGTTCTACAATGCGCGGCCCCAGCGCGTACTGCACGGGCGCAGCCCCAATGACGTGTGGAACGGGTACGTCGCCGACGGGTGGAGCCCACGGGTTTGCGACATGGAAACCCTGATGGAGGGCACGGCGAAGAAATTACGTTCCAAGGTGACCAAGGGGCACGTGACGATCGACAACAAGCGCTGGACCAGCCACGAGCTGTTGACGAGCTGGGCATTGGACAAGCAATGGGTCACCATCAACAAGCCCTTCGTCGATGAGTTCCCGCCGTCCCTTTACGACCCCAAGGGCCGGTTCGTATGCCTGCTGCATCCGGACGATGATTACCCGACCGCCGAGAAGTCGGGGCGCATGAAGAGCCTGCGACGCGCTGGTCTGCGCGAGATGTCGGACCAGGTAAGGCCGGTGAATTTGCAAGCGTACACCGAGCAGTTCCTTGAATTCCAGCCGCCAGCGCAGGCACCAAAAAAGGCTCAGCAATTGTTGTTGTCTGGACCGGAAGGACAGGCCATCCCGGCTCGGCGCCGCGATGCAAGTCCCGCCAGCCGCAAGGCCGAGGCCAAACGCCGCGAGGCCGAACGGGCAGAGGCCGAAGAATTGTTCCACAAGGGACTGCAAGCTTATCGCGAACGCCAGCGCAAGGATGCGTTCGGATAAAGGCGGCCCGGCGCGCTGCAACGCGCCGGGCCATTGTCACCCCGCACCATGGAGGGAAACAGGATGACTCGAAGAACGGAAAGCATAGTGGAGACTGCGCCGTCGGTGCAAAAGATTTTGGACCGGCTGGAGGCTGCCCAGACCATGCAGTCGCTGGCGCTGATCGTCGGCGAATCCGGCGTCGGCAAGACGACGGCCTGCCGGCGCTATGTGGCGGACGAGCGCGCGGCGCGGACCTACACAGCGACCGAGACCACATACGAGTGGGAGAACGATCACATCGCGGGCCGGCCTATGCCCGTTCCCGGCAGCCGGAGCACCTTCCAGGAGGAGAGGAGGCACCCGCCGACGGTCCGTCTTATGGAGTTGGACCCGTCGTGCTGCGACGTGCGCGGCTTCCTGATCGAGCTGGCCGCCGCGATGGGCGACGACTCCGAATACGCCTTCCGGCGCGGCGCCTGGCTCGCCGCCCGGCGGGCAAAGGAAAGGATCGAGCGGTTCATCGGAGACGCCCTTGACAAGCCGTGCCTGCTGATCGTCGATAACGCCCAGCACCTGAGCGCCCCGGCGCTGGAACAGGTGCGGAGCATCCACGAGCTGACGGGCATAGCTATTGCGCTGGTGGGCAACCCGACCGTGGCGGGCAAGATCGCGCCCGTCGCCGCGGTGAACAGCCTGGTCGCCATGCGTATGGTGATCGGGACGCCCGAGCCGGGCGACATCGATGCGGTGGCGGCCCAGCACGGCATTGCGGACAAGGCGGCGCGGAAGCACCTTCGCCAGGTCGGGGCGAAGCCGGGCGGCCTGCACAAGGTGGTGAACGCCATCCGTTTCGCCGCGCCCATGGCGGGCGAAGGCGAGCCGCTGCAACTGCGCCACCTGCAAATGGCCGGCGTGATTACGGGAGTCGCGTCATGAACGCGGAATATCGCTATGGGCCGCAGCCTATCTGCGACAACCCTGTAGACGGGCTGCACTACTGCGCCGACATTCTGGAGGCGCTGGAGCACCTCTTCGGGACGGTCGAGGACCTCGGGCTCTTCGAGCGATGCAAGGGCAACGGGTCGCTGGACGGTCTGTGCTGGCTCGTGAGTTCGCTGTCGGCAGGTGTCCGGTGCAGCACCGAAGCGCTGGCGCAGGAGAGGAAACAATTCTCTGAATTGAAAAAACAGGTCAACCTGGCCCGCGCCACGGCCGGCGCAACCTGATGGAGAGCGCCATGGGCCTCCCCCGCAACAAGATCGCCCTTATCCACGTCGCCGTCGCTCAGCTCGGGCTGGGCGACGACGATTATCGGCTGGTCCTGGCGACGGTGGCCGGCGTCCGCAGCTCCAAAGAGCTGGACGATGCCGGCTTTCGCGCCGTGATGGACCAGCTCCACCGCCTCGGCTTCGAATCCGACCGCCGCAAGGCGGCCGGCTTCGGCAGGCGGTACAGCAACCCCGACTTCGCCACCGACGGGCAGGTGGACAAAATCCGGGAGCTGTGGGCCGAAGTCACCGACGGCCAGGGCACCGAGGAGTCGCTGGGGAAGTGGCTGGAAGGCCACTTCAAGGTGTCGTCTCTGCGGTTCGTCAAGAAGGCGGCGGCGCAGAAGATCATCCCGGCGCTGATGGCCTTCAAGAAGAACAAACTGGCCAGGCGCGCCAGGGCGGACCCTTAGGTGCGGTCAGGAAGGCCGTTTAAGAGCCCGTAAGAGGCCGTGAGAGGGCCGACTCGGGCCGGACGGCAGAATGGACGGCGTCCCATCGCTTTTCCGGGCGGGAATCGTCCATCTGGATTCCGCGTGCAGACGAGCCTAAATTCCAGGTTCGAAGGTGCCGGTCGGGAGGCAGCCCCGATAACCGGCACCGGGCGGTCGGGCGGCTACCTCGCCTATGACCTCTCTCTTGAACGCGGTATCGTTACCCGCAGCAGGCGCCCGCCAGTTCAGCGCACCCCAAGGCTGGCGGTCATGCGGCGTCGGCCGGACGCCTTCCGCCTTTGCTCGAAATTGATGTATGCTCAGCATTGCAGGCGCCGGCCGGGCCGCACCCCGCTGGCCGGCGTTGAGCGACGCGGGGCGTGCGGGCTCTGTAGTCTCCCCCTGAGCCCCCTGTCCCTTGCGTGGAGTCGGCGGAGGCCCCGGCCAGAACGCCCGAGGCGCCGCGGGACTTCGCCCGCCGCGGCCGATGCCACCGCTTTCGACACCGTGGCCCGCCTCCACCCTAACGCCCGCGACGCTTCCGTGTTCACCACACGGCGGTCTGATGCGGGCCGCGGCGGAACGATGCTATCAGCGATCGAATGCCGCCATCAATTGTGAATCGGGTGGTGCTATAGTTGCGAGGCCGGCCGGGGCACACACCGTTGCGGTCATACCGTGAAGCGTCCTGGACGTAGGGGTCGGGCCGCGGCCGGCACCTGACACCCGATGGAACGGAGCTGGGCGCGCAGCCGGCGCACGTAGCGCTGCGCGACGCCGTATTCAAGCGCGATAGCGGCGTTGCTCTTTTCACCCCGCAGGATGGCGTCGAAGATCAGCGGCTTCTTGTAGACGCCATTATGGGGCCGGGGAATATCGATTCTCCCGCCGCCCAGGGTATCGCCGAGTCGCTGAGCGGATTTTGTTCCGAGGATTGTCCGGAACACGTTTTTCTCGCCCGGATGCTTCGGGACATAGACGCCTTCCAGCCCGCCCATGGCATCGCAGAGCAACGCGGCCTTCTCATCGCCGATGGCGTCGGCGATACGCCGGAACTGTGCCGTATTGGGGAAGCTGCGCCGGTCGGACATGGACCGGAATCATAGGCCGATCCCGGGGAGAACCCGGCACCCGGAACTGTTCCGGGGCGGCGGTCGTACGCCGGGATGTGAGAAGACATCGGGTGTTATGAGACAGAGCGGGACAATGCGACAGCTCGGCTCCGGCGCGGATTTGACTAGAACAGAGGCGTTCCGCGAGGGCGGCAGCCACACGGTGGATGCGTATCGGTGAGAGCACAAAGGCGAAGCGCAGTCGTCTCGTTCGAAGTGCCGTTCGTACGGCCGCCGCCGGAATTTGCCGAATCTCGGGGCGAAGCCGAGCTTCAGGGAACCGAGATCGTTCTGACCGTCGCGGCGGCGCGAGTGCTGATGGCAAGGGCCGAGCGCGAGGGACGTTCGATGACCGCCGCAGAGGCGGTCCGTGAAGTACTGAAGGCCAAATCAGACTCAAGACAGTGAGGTAGCGATGCCGTTGTTTCCATTCGAGCCCGATCATGCCCTGACGGCGATTTCCATCGCGTACAGGAACCGCCGCCTGATAGCGGACGAGGCGATGCCGAGGGTGCCCGTCGGCCGCATGGAGTTCAAGTACCTGGAGTACGATCTGCGGCAGGCGTTCACGGTCCCCGATACGAAAGTGGGGCGCAAATCGATCCCGAACGAGATCGTTCTGGACGCCACGGAAAAGACCAGCGCGACCGAGGATTATGCCCTCGACGACGTGGTTCCGGTGGTGGACATCCAGAATGCGCCGCGGAACCACAGTCCGATCGATCAGGCCACCGCGACGCTGACCGACCTGATCCTGCTGGATCGGGAGATTCGGGTTGCCGGCGTCATTTTCGCAGCCGCTACCTATCCGGCGGGCAACAAGGTCCAGCTCGCCGGAACGGACCAGTGGAACGACTATGCCAACTCCACCCCCATCGATGACATCGCGGCCGGTATCGACACTCCGATCATCCGCCCGAATACGATGGTCATCGGCCGGCAGGCCTTCACAAAGCTGGCGCAGCATCCCGACGTGGTGAAGGCGGTCCACGGCAACCAGGGCGACAAGGGATTCGCCAGAAGGGAAGCCATCGCGGAGCTGTTCGAACTGGACAAGGTTCTGGTCGGTGAGGGCTTCCACAACATTGCCAAGCCCGGCCAGGCGGCCAACCTTCAGCGGGTCTGGGGGAGACACTGCTCGCTGCTGTGGCTGGACCCGAATTTCAGGTCGCCGACTGGCGGTGCGACATTCGGCTTTACCGCTCAGTACCAGTCCAGGATTTCGGGCCAGATGCACGAGCCGAAAGTCGGGATGCGCGGCAGCACGCGCGTCCGGGTCGGCGAGAGCGTGCGTGAGGTTGTCTCCGCGTCTGCCCTCGGGTACTTCATCGAGGACGCGGTAGGATAACGGCTATGCCGACGCAGGCTGACAATCTGGCGGCTGCGCTATTCGGCGAGCTGAGCCGCGAGAGCGTGCTCGATGCGGATCGCGTTCTTGACGACGTACGGCGCATTGTCTGGCTGGCGACGTTCAGCGGCGCGGCGGGTGAGCTTCTGGCGGCAAGGCTCGAAGTGTCCGCGCAGGTGCGCGACCTTGCGTCGTGGCTTGACGGCGTGGCGGTCGAGACTGCCAACGACGCCATTTCCCATGCGCGGGCCGCGTTGTGGGAGGCGGTTCGACGCACGCCTGAGATGTTTCAGTGAGCGGCGGGGAAATCCACCCGCCGCCCAGGCAGTAGGGAGGGAGTCGCGTGGAGTCCGTGCCCGAAACCACCCACCCTGCCGACGGCGTGCGCGTGGTCGCGTGCCCGCGCCCGTTCGGCGTGGAGCGGGTGGACGTGGAAATGGCGGCCGGGCGCACCATCGGCGAGATGGTGGAGGAAATCGTCGGCCGCGGCATGATGGAGCGCGCCGGCGTTCACGTCTTCGTCGGCGACATACCGGTGCCGCCGGAATACTTTCCGCGCGTGCGGCCGAAGGCGGGGCAGACTGTCACCATGCGCGTTGTGGCTCGCGGCGGCGGGGATAGCGAGAAGAATACCCTGCGCACGGTGCTCACCATCGCCGTGATCGCGGCGTCGTTTGCGGTCGGCGGTTACGTCGCCGGCCTCGAAGCGTTGAAGGGGTTCACTATCGGCGGCGTCAACATCGCCGGAGCCTTCGCGTCGGGGCTCACGCCCATCTGCGGCCCCATGCTGGTGAACACCTCGATTCCGTCGGGGGTTCCATGACCATCCTGATCGCGACGCTCACGCGCCACGCTGCGTGGCTGTCCCAGGACACGCTGGCCGTCGCGCCGAACGAGGGCGCCGCGCGCGCAGCAAAGGACTTCGCCGTTACCGCGGACGGCGAGGCCGCGGCGCGCAGCACCTTCACCGGCGACGGCGTGCCGCCCGAGTTCGAACCCTCGGAATTCAACTGCAAGATTTCCCTGTTGCCGCATCTTGGCATGCTGGCGGGCGTGGCGGGCTCGTATGGTGCGGCGCTCGTGTGGAACGCGGTGCTGGCGCGCAGATTGCCCATCGCCGACATCGCCGAGCTGCCCGGCTGGGCGCAGTCTGCGTTGCCCACAATCATGGCCGCCGTGCCGGATGCGGCGCAGCTCGTGACGGTGTGCCTCGGCTTGTCGCGGCGCAACGGCCGCATGATGGGGTTCGTGTTCAGCAGCTCGCAAGGATTCGAGCCGGTGGAGCTGGAGGGCGGCCACACGATGATGCCGACGCCCGAGCCGTCGTGTTGCGGCTATGATGAGATCGTCGGCCGGTGGGCGACCGCCGCCCAGGGCGTCCACGTCGAGGAATTCCACCGGCTGGTGGCGATGAACGCCCATGACAGCTTCACGCGCGGCCTGTGGCCGAAGGGGACAGCCATGGGCGGCCAGCTCGTCACCGTGCGGCTGGACGAACAGGGGATAACCGTCGGCGCGCCCGTGGACTTCCCCGGCCGGGCGGAGCTTTGGGAGCGTATCCAGCAACAGCGGTTCGAGGAATTCCGCCGGTCCATCGTCGGCACGGACGGCAAACCTCTCTTCGACTGGTGCGGCAATCCGAACGACCCGCCGCCGGGCCGCCCTCAGAGCCCTCTGAACTGACCATAATGAGCGTCCCGGAGCCCTCTGAGAACCTGTTTGCCGACGGCGAGGTGCGAGCATTCGTCGATTCGGCCCCACGGCGCTGGACCTATTCCGAGGTTGCCGCCCGCTGCCGGGAGAAGTTCGGCCGGGAGCGCGCCTGGCCGAAGGCCCGGATCGTCGCTTACTTCCTGGCGTCCAACCGGTTGTTGCGCGGCAAGCCCTTCAACGTAATGCGCGATCCTGAGGTTCTTGCGTTCGTCAACGAGCGGATCGCCCGGGTACCCTACACCGCGCTGGCCGACGAGTGCCGGTCGCGGTTCGGACGCAAGCGGGCACCGTCGCGGGCGGCGCTCCACCGCTACGCCGAATTCCTGCGGAGGTTGCACCACGGGCAGTGATCCGGCGTCCCGCGCACGCCCGAACCGAATCCCACCTGATCCCCGCTGATCCCGGCAAATCCCGCCTCCGCCAGTGTCAAAACGTAAAGTCCACTACCAAAACGTGGAGTCCCCCCCAACGGACAAGGAGCAAAGGAAGACGGAAACCCGGCGATCCCTTTACGGGTTCCCCCCGCTCAACCCCTTGAGCCGGTAGAGCGCCTCCAGTGCCTCTTTCGGGCTCATCTCGTCGGGATTGATCCCGTCCAACGCCGCCTCCACCGGCGACGGGCCGCCGCGGCGCGGCGCGGGCGATGACGGGGCTGCGGCGCGGAACAGCGGCAGGTCGTCGGCGAGGCGCGCCACCGCGCCGCCCTGCTCGCCCTTTTCCAGCGCCGCCAGCACCTCCTCGGCGCGGGCGATGACGGCGGCGGGGAGGCCGGCAAGCTGCCCGACATGGATGCCGTAGGACCGGTCGGCGGCGCCCGGCATCACCTCGTGCAGGAACACCACGTCGCCCTGCCATTCCTTCACCCGCATGGTGTGGCAGGCGAGCGAATCGAGCCGCGCCGCCAGCGCCGTCAGCTCGTGATAATGGGTGGCGAACAGGGCCCGGCAACGGTTGACCCCGTGCAGGTGTTCGAGCGTCGCCCAGGCGATGGAAAGACCATCGAAGGTGGCCGTGCCGCGGCCGATCTCGTCGAGGATCACCAGCGAGCGTTCCGTCGCCTGGTTCAGGATCGCCGCCGTCTCCACCATCTCCACCATGAAGGTGGAGCGCCCGCGCGCCAGGTCGTCCGCCGCGCCGACGCGGCTGAACAGCCGGTCGACGGCGCCGATGTGCGCCGATTCCGCCGGTACGAAGGCTCCCGTCTGGGCGAGGATCGCGATCAGCGCGTTCTGGCGCAGGAAGGTGGACTTGCCCGCCATGTTGGGGCCGGTGAGCAGCCACAGCCGGTTGTCCGGCCCCAGCGTGCAGCCGTTGGGAACGAAGGCCGGCCGGTGCGCCGCCTCCAGCGCCGCCTCCACCACCGGGTGACGGCCGCCTTCGATCTCGAATGCGAGGCTCGCATCGATGCGCGGGCGCACGTAGCGCCGCTCCACGGCGAGGCGCGCCAGCGCGGTCGAAACGTCGAGGGCGGCCAGAGCGCGGGCGGCGCGGGCGATCCCGTCGGTGCGCGCCGCCACCTCGCCGACCAGATCGGCGAACAGCTCCAGCTCGATCGCCAGAGCCCGGTCGGCGGCGCGCACGATGCGCCCTTCGAGTTCGCCCAGTTCCACGGTGGCGTAGCGCACGGCGCTGGCCAGAGTCTGGCGGTGGATGAACCGGGCGCCCGTGCCGGTGGGGATTTTGCCGGCGTTGGCGGGCGTCACCTCGATGTAATAGCCGAGCACGTTGTTGTGGCGCACCTTGAGCGAGGCGATGCCGGTCTCGCCGGCGTATTTCGCCTGCAGGTTGACGATCAGCCGGCGCGAGTCGTCGCGCAGGCTCCGCTGCTCGTCGAGCGCCGCGTGATAGCCGGCGGCGATGACCCCGCCGTCGCGGGTCAGCGCCGGCAGTTCGGGGGCCAGCGCACGCTGCAGCCGTTCCACCAGCACCTCATGATGGCCAAGCGCGGCTGTCGCGTCCGCCACCTCGGCCGGCAGCGCCGCGCGTGCGCGCAACGAGTCGCCCAGCACGCCGGCGCGGTGCAGCCCCTCGCGCACGGCGGCGAGATCGCGCGGGCCGCCGCGCCCCAGCGTCAGGCGCGACAGGGCGCGCTCCATGTCCGGCGCACCGGAGAGCGTCTCGCGCACCGCCGCGCACAGGGCGACGTCATCGACGAAGAGCTGCACCGTGTCGTGCCGGCGGACAATGGAATCGGGATCGGTCAGCGGCGCGGCCAGCCGCTCCGCCAGCAGTCGCGCGCCGGCGCCGGTCACCGTGCGGTCGATGACGGCGAGCAGAGAGCCGGCGCGCTCGCCCGCCAGCGTACGCGTCAGCTCCAGATTGCGGCGGGTGGCGGTATCGATCTCCAGCACCGCGCCGACCCCGAGCCGTTGCGGGCGGGCGAGGCGGGGCAGCCTGCCCTTCTGGGTCAGTTCGATATAATCGACCAGCGCGCCGCAGGCGGCGATCTCGGCGCGCTCGAAGGCGCCGAACGCTTCCAGTGCGGCGACACCGAAGAGCCGTTCGAGGCGCCGCTTCGCCGTCTCGCTGTCGATACGCGCATGCTGAGGCGCGATGCGGTCCTTCCAGTCGGCGAAGAGATCGAACAGGGAGGGGCGCTGCAGCAGCTTTTCCGAGACCAGCAGTTCGCCCGGCTCGACGCGCGCCAGCGCCGCCGCCAGCCCCGCCTCGCTCGCGCTCTGGACGAGGAACGCGCCGGTGGAAACATCGACCCACGCCAGCGCCAGCGTACCGCCCGCTTCCGCCAGCGCGGCGAGGTAGTTGTGGCGCCGGGCATCCAGCAGCGCATCCTCGGTCAGCGTGCCGGGGGTGACCAGGCGGATCACCTCGCGCGCCACCACGGATTTCGAACCGCGCTTCTTCGCCTCGGCCGGATCCTCGGTCTGCTCGCACACCGCGACCCGGAAACCCCTGCGGATCAGGCGCGACAGATACATCTCGGCCGCGTGCACCGGTACGCCGCACATGGGAATGTCGGCCCCGTCGTGCCGGCCGCGATGGGTCAGCGCGATGTCGAGCGCGGCGGCCGCGTCGCGCGCATCGTCGAAGAACAGCTCGTAGAAATCGCCCATCCGGTAGAACAGCAGGCAGTCGGGATGGTCGCGCTTGATGGCGAGGTACTGCGTCATCATCGGGGTGGCGGTTTCCACCCCGCCGGAACTGCGGCCGGTATCTGGTTCGCGCGCGTCGGGCACGCGGCGACGTTAGCGCATTTCACCCGCCCGCGGAACGTTTCCCCGTGCGGGCGGGCCGGGCAGCCGGCTCAGGCCGCTCCGGCGGGGCGAGCCGGGATCGTCTCCGGGGCCGGCGGGCGCATGGGCTCCTGCTCCTTACCGCCGTGGCGGCCGGACAGCGGGCGACAATCCGCATCGCCTGAAACGACGAAGGCGATTGGGCCATCCGCCCGGATGACGGCGCTTCGGTGACATTTGCGCGACGGCGCGCCCTCGCCCATTATGTCGCGCCACCGCGGCAGCGGCCGGCACTGGCAACGGAACGGGGAAGGGATGATGGACGGGATGACGGAGCTGCTGCGCGATCTGGTGATCGCCAACCGGATTCTGGCACGCGAGGGCGTGGTGGACGCGTTCGGCCATGTGAGCGTGCGCCACCCGCAGAAGCCCGACCGTTACATCATGTCCCATTCCCGCGCGCCCGAGCTGATCACCCGCGACGACCTGATCGAGTTCACCCTGGAAGGGGAGTCGGACGGGCTGCAGGGACGCACCCCCTATGGCGAGCGCATGATCCACGGCGCGGTGTTCGAGCGCCGGCCAGAGGTCAACGCCGTCATCCACAACCACGCCTACGAGCTGATTCCCTTCGGCGTCACCGGCGCGCCCATCCGTCCCATCATGCACACCTGCGGCGTGATCGGTTCCGACATCCCCACCTGGGACATCCGCACCAGATTCGGGTGCACCGACCATCTGGTGGTGACCATGGAGCAGGGACGCGACCTCGCCGAGTCCCTGGGCGAGCGCAGGGTGGCGCTGATGAAGCGCCACGGCTGCGTCATCGCCGGCCGCTCGCTGCGCGAGGCGGTAAACATCGCCGTCTACCTGCAGGTGAACGCCCGCATTCAGCTTCAGGCGCTTCAGCTCGGCACCCCCGACTTCCTCACCCCCGAGGAAACGGAGAAGTGCTCGGCGCGGCAGATGAGCCCGCTCGGCCTCGACCGCGCGTGGGAATACTGGTGCGTGCGCGCCGGGGCGGACAAGCTCTGATATCCGATCCGCCCGAGCGGAATCGCACCGGCCCGCGCCGCCGCCTGAAACGCTCGTCCGTCAGCGCCGCGCGCGCCGCGGACGCACGGTAATCAGCTCGGCCACCTTCGCGCGGCCGCCGGCGTCGAGCTTTGCCGCCAGGTCAGTCATCATGCGATGGGCTTCCTCGGCCGTCGCCCCCTCCTTTTCGCGCAGGGCGGCCAGCGCCGCTTCCAGCCGGGCGCGGTCGAACGGCTCGGCGCGGATGGCGTCGGCAACCGCGCGGCGGGCGGCGAAGATGGCGCGGATACGCGTGCGAATCTCCGGCCGGTGCGCGTCCAGCGTCGTCCTGAGCAGCCCATGGTCGCGCTCGGGCAGCGCCGCCTGCAGCTGGCGCGGCAGGGGCAGACCGATGAAGCGCGCCGGGCGATGGCTGGCGCCGAAGCCGGGCCCGCCCAGCACCCAGGCGGAGGCCAGGGCGCCCAGCGCGAACACGTTAAGCGCCAGCGAGACGACGAGAACGATGCGGGTGCGCCGGGAAAGACCGCTGACCATGGCTCAATATCCCGTGAAGTTGTTGTCGAACAGCGCGAGCTGGGCGATGTCGGCGCCGAACTCGTCCGCCGGACTGCCGAGCAGCGCCCCGCCGGAGAAGAGGCCGAGCACGAGCGCGGCGGCAAGCGCACCCGCTGGCCGCCAGCCGCCCATATCCGCCCACAGCGCGGTCCACCAGCGGGTGCGCACGTGCCCCGCCCGCACCCGCCGTTGCGGCTGCGCCGGCGGGGCGGGCACGGTGGCGAGGATGGCGGCGCGCAGCGCCGGCACCGGATCGTCCACCACCGATTCGTCCAGCAGCTCGTCGAGCCGGCGCGCCTCATCGCGCAAGGTGCGCGCCGCGGGCGAGGCGGCGAGCAGTGCCGCGGCCGGGGCACGCTCGGCGTCCGGCCAGCGCCGTTCCTCGGCGCCGTAGGATTCGAGCAGCGCCGCAAAGCGTTCCAGGGTCATGGGGTCGTTCATGACACGTCTCCCAACAGATCGGCGGCCTCGCCGCTCAGGATCTCCTTCAGCCTGCGGCGCCCGCGCGCGAGCAGGGATTCCAGCGCTTCGACGCTCAGGCCCATGATCGCCGCCGCCTCCATGTTGCTCAGTTCCTGGTAATAGCAGAGCGCGATGGCCTCGCGCTGGCGTTCGGGCAACCGGCCCAGCGCCGCATCGACACGCGCCGAAACCGCCTTCTCCTGCAACGCGGCGCCGGGCGAGGGCGCTTCGCTGGCCGGATCGCCGGCCGCATCCAGCGTCGTCTCGTGCCGCCGGCGCAGCCGGTCGTGGCACAGGTTCACCGCCACCCGGTGCAGCCAGGTGGAAAACCGCGCCTCGCCGTCGCGCCAGTCCGCGGCATGGCGCCACACCCGCAGGAACACTTCCTGCGCCACGTCCTCCGCGTCGGTGCGGCTGCCGAGCAGGCGGACGGCAACCGCATGGATGCGCGAGAGGTGGCGGTCCACCAGCGCCGCACAGGCGCGCTGGTCGCCGGCGCCGATCCGGCGCACCAGGTCGAGATCGGGATCGACCGCCGGTCCGTCCCGCATGGGCCGTCACCCTTCATCCCCGCGCCCGCCGCTGCGGGCGCGGGAACGAGGGTATCAGTTGCGCCGGCCGCTGTCGTGGCGGTGCCAGCGGCCATGACGGCTGCGGTCGCCGTGGCCACGGGTGCGCATTTCGATCACGCCGTCGCCATTGCGGTCGAGCCGCGCAGTGCGCCAGTTGGCCGCGTCCTCGTATTCCTTCACGCTGATCGCGCCGTCGCCGTCCTTGTCGAACCGCGCGAGCCGCCCGGCCAGGCGCTTCTCGCGCTGCTTGTCGATGAAGGCCCTGAACTCGGCCGCGGTGATCTTGCCGTCCTTGTCGGCGTCGATCTCGGCGGCGCGCGCCTTATTGAAGGCTTCCGCTTCGGCGCGGGTGACCTTGCCGTCCTTGTCGGCATCCATCTCGGCGAACATGCGCGCCATTCCGAATCGCGGGCCGCTGTCGCGGCCCGGACCCATGGCACCACCCTTCGTTCCCTGGGCGACGGCGGCTCCGATGGCCAGTGCCCCGGCGGCCGCCACCAGGGCGCCCACCACGTAGCGGCTGCGTTTGCTGATCGACATGTCTGGTTCCTTTCCTCTGATCGCCGGCGACGGATTGCATTGTCGTCGCCGTCAGTTTCTTGAACGGCCGCCGACGCCCGGCCCGTCGCGGGACGATAAAAGATTTCGCACCGCTCACCACGCCGATCACGAATTTGTCACGACGGCCAGCCGGCACCGCGCGCGTTGAATGCAGCGTGACCAGACCGAAGAGGAGCCCGTCATGCGCCCGATCGCCTTTTCCCGCCTTTCCGTCGCCGCCGCGCTCGCCCTCGCCGCCGCGACCCTGATCGCCAGCGCGGCGCTGGCCGACCCGCCGCGCGGCCATGATCGCCACGACCGCCACGCCCGTGGCCACGGCAAGGGCGCCGTCGTCGCCCACGATTATCGCCGGCGGTGGCGGCCGGTAATCGTGGAGCGTCCGGTAGTAGTGGTGACGCCCGGGCGCTTCTACCGCTATCGCAACGTGGTCGTGGTGCGCCGGTTCGGACCTCATTACCGTGGTTATGGCCGCCACCTGAATGACGCCGCCGCGTGGCGCTGGCTGGCGCTCACGGCACTCACCGTTCGCGGCAGCTCCCGCTTGAACGAGGTCCAGCTCCGCGCGCTGGAGACGGCGCAGATCCGCGCCGCCGACGTGCCGGTGGGCGAGCGCATCGACTGGAACGCGCCGGGCGCCCGCGGGTCGGTGGTGGCGCTGCGCGACGGGGTGAGCACGACGGGACGCTACTGCCGCGAATTCCGGCAGACCGTAACCATCGGCGGGCGTGCCGAACAGGCTTTCGGCACCGCCTGCCGCCAGCCGGACGGCGCCTGGCAGGTGGTGGACACGGGTCCCTGAGCATGATGCGGACCGACGGCGCCGGTCCACATGCTTCGGGTGGGCCGGTGGGTATGGTCGCGTCGACGCCCCCGCAGGAGCGTGTTCTGCGTCCCTGAAACCCCACACCGGGCGCGGCAATTCGTCCCCTATCCGGCTTTGACGGCCGCCCAAACGCTTCCTATGCTTCGCGGTTTCCGCGTAGCGCGGTGGAGTGGGCGATGGCGAAGAGTACGAAAAGCGGCGGCACGAACGATAACCTCGAAAAGGAAGCCCTGGCGCTGCACGCCAGCGGTCGGCCCGGAAAACTTGCCATCGTTGCCACCAAGCCCATCGCCACCCAGCGCGATCTGGCGCTGGCCTATTCGCCGGGCGTCGCCGCGCCATGCCTGAAGATCGCGGAAAACAAGGACCGCGCCTACGACTACACCAACAAGGGCAACATGGTTGCCGTCATCTCCAACGGCACCGCGGTGCTGGGGCTGGGAGACCTGGGCGCACAGGCAGCCAAGCCGGTGATGGAAGGCAAGTGCGTGCTGTTCAAGCGCTTCGCCGACATCGACGCCATGGACCTCGAGGTGGATACCCGCGACGTGGACGAGTTCGTCAACTGCGTGCGCTTTCTCGGCCCCGCCTTCGGCGGCATCAACCTTGAGGACATCAAGGCGCCGGAGTGCTTCCTCATCGAGGACCGGCTCAAGGAGCTGATGGATATCCCGGTGTTCCATGACGACCAGCACGGCACCGCAGTGATCCTGACCGCCGGCCTCGTGAACGCGCTGGAGGTCACCGGGCGGCGCATCGAGGACATCAAGCTGGTCGTCAACGGGGCGGGCGCGGCCGGCACCGCCTGCCTAGAGATTCTCAAGGGCATGGGGGTGAAGCACGACAACGCCATCCTGTGCGACAGCAAGGGTGTCATCTTCCGGGGCCGCACGGACGGCATGAACCAGTGGAAATCGGCGCATGCCGCCAACACCGGTGCGCGCACGCTGGAGGACGCGCTCAAGGGCGCCGACGTGTTCATCGGCCTGTCGGTGGCCGGCGCAGTGACCAAGAAGATGGTCAAGGCCATGGCGCCGCGGCCGATCATCTTCGCGCTGGCCAACCCGGACCCGGAGATCACGCCCGAGGACGCGCACGATGCGCGCGAGGACGCCATCATCGCTACCGGTCGGTCCGACTACCCGAACCAGATCAACAATGTCCTCGGCTTTCCCTACATCTTCCGCGGCGCGCTCGACGTGCGCGCCACGCGCATCAACATCGAGATGAAGATCGCCGCGGCGAAAGCGCTGGCCGCGCTGGCGCGCGAGGATGTCCCCGACGAGGTGGCGGGCGCCTATTCCGGCCGCCGGCTGCAGTTCGGTCCCGATTACCTGATCCCCACCCCCTTCGATCCGCGGCTGATGGTGGCCGTGCCGCCGGCGGTGGCGATTGCGGCCATGGAAAGCAGCGTCGCCCGCCAGCCGATCAGGGACATGGACGCCTACCGCCGCGCCCTGTCCGGGCGGCTCGATCCCACGGCCGACGCCCTGCAGCTTATCTTCGAGAAGGTGAAGCAGAACCCGCGCCGGGTGGTGTTTGCCGAAGGGGAGGAAGAGAAGGTCATCCGTGCCGCGCTCGCCTTCCGCAACGCGGGGCTCGGCACGCCGGTGCTGATCGGCCGCGACGAGCTGATCGCCACCACCATCGAGCGGCTGGGGCTTTCCGGCGCCGAGACGCTGGAGGTCACCAACGCACGGCTGTCGGACAGCAACAGGCGCTATACCGATTTCCTTTACGAGCGCCTGCAGCGCAAGGGCATGCTCTACCGCGACTGCCAGCGTCTGGTGAACCAGGACCGCAACGTCTTCGCCGCCTGCATGGTGGCGTCCGGCGACGGCGACGCCATGGTCACCGGGCTGACCCGCAACTACTCGGTGTGCATGGACGACATCGCCCGCGCCATCGACCCCAAGCCGCAGCGCGAGCTGTTCGGCCTGTCCATCCTGGTGACGGCCGGACGCACGGTGTTCATCGCCGACACCACGGTGCACGAACGCCCCACCGCGCAACAGCTCGCCGACATCGCCGTGCAGTGCGCGGTGAAGGCGCACATGATGGGCTTCGAGCCCCGCGTGGCGCTGCTGTCGCACACCAACTTCGGCAACTCGCCGGGAGAACTCGTCAGCGAGGTGCGCGAAGCAGTGAGGATCCTCGATTCGTCGCCGCGCGACTTCGAGTATGACGGCGAGATGGCGGCCGACGTGGCGCTCGACCGCGAGATGCGGTCCATCTATCCGTTCTGCCGTCTGTCGGGTCCGGCCAACGTGCTGATCATGCCGGGGCTCTATTCCGCCTCCATCGCGTCGAAGCTGCTGCTCAAGCTGGGCGGCGGGTCGATCATCGGGCCGCTGCTGGTGGGTCTCGCCCGGCCGGCGCAGATCGCGCGCATGGACGCCACCGTCAGCGACATCGTCAACCAGGCGGCGCTGGCCGCCCATGACGCGCTTGACTGACGCCGGCCGCAGGGCGCCCGCCGTGACCGACGGAGACGGCAGCAAAGCGTCCGGCAGCGCCGGCGAGGTGTTCGCCGCCTTCCTGCGCCTGGGCTGCACCTCGTTCGGCGGGCCGGTGGCCCATCTCGGCTATTTCCGCGAGGCGTTCGTCGTTCGCCGCCGCTGGCTGGCCGATGCCGCCTATGCCGACCTGGTGGCGCTGTGCCAGTTCCTTCCCGGACCCGCCAGCAGCCAGGTGGGTATCGCCATCGGTCTCGGCCGCGCCGGGCTGCCCGGTGCGCTGGCGGCATGGACCGCCTTCACCCTGCCCTCGGCCATCGCGCTGGTGGCCTTCGCCTACGGCTTCGCCGCGCTGGACGCGGCGGCGGCCGCAGGCTGGCTGCGCGGGCTGAAGATCGTTGCCGTCGCGGTGGTGGCCCAGGCGGTGCTCGGCATGGCGCGCAGCCTGTGCCCGGACCGCAAGCGGGCGAGCCTCGCCATCCTCGCCGCCGCCATCGCCGCGCTCACCCCGGGGGCGGCGGGGCAGATTGCCGCCATTGCGCTGGGCGGTCTGGCGGGCGTCCTGCTGCTCGGCCGCACCGGCGAGGCGCAGAGCCACGCCCGTTTCGCCGTGACGGTATCGCGACCGTTCGCCGTGGCGGCGCTGGCGGTGTTCTTTGCACTGCTCGTCCTGCTGCCGGTACTGGCGGCCGCGTCGGGCGGGCTTGGGCTGCGGGTGGTGGACAGCTTCTACCGCACCGGCTCGCTGGTGTTCGGCGGCGGCCACGTGGTGCTGCCGCTGCTGCAGGCCGAGGTGGTACCCCCCGGCTGGGTCGGGCGCGACGCCTTCGTGGCTGGCTACGGCGCGGCGCAGGCGGTGCCCGGACCGCTGTTCACCTTCGCCGCATATCTCGGCGCCATGCTGCCGGGCGGTGTGGGCGGCATCGGCGGCGCTGCCCTGTGCCTGACGGCCATCTTCCTTCCGTCGTTCCTGCTGGTGGTGGGCACGCTGCCGTTCTGGGAGGCGCTGCGCGCCCGGCCGCTGGTGCGCGCGGCGCTCGGCGGAGTGAACGCCGCGGTGGTCGGCGTGCTGATCGCCGCGCTTTACGATCCGGTATGGACCGGCGGGGTGCACGGCCCCGCCGATTTCATCCTCGCCGCCGCCGCGTTCCTGCTGTTGACCCAGTGGCAGGTACCGCCGTGGGCGGTGGTGGCGCTGTGCGCCGGCGGCGGCTTTGTCCTCGCCCGCGCCGGGCTTTAGCTTGGTCGCTTCGCCCGGAAACGCGCCGGCCCCGTTCCCGGATCGTGTTTCAAGGCGTGGGCCGCCGGCGCAATACCGCTCTGCGGCAAAATCCGCTAGGGTGCGTCCATGACACCCAGCGCTCCCGACCCGGTGCCCGTCGGACGGATGGTGCGTCCGGCATTCCTGATCGCCCTGCCGGCGTTGTTCGCGCTGGCCGTACTGGCGGCGCTGCACGTGCTGGATGCCGGGTACGCCTTTGTCGCCGCGGTGGTGGTGTTCGCCGGCGCGTTCGTCATCGCACGGCTGGCGCTGCGCGACGTCGCCACGCTGCGTGGCTACGCCGAGGCCGTGGCGACCGCGCCGGAAGCGCGGCTGCCGCGGCTGGCCCTGCCCGGCCTGCTGCTGCCGCTCGCTGCCGCCATCCGCCGGATCGGGCGCGGCGCCCGCAGTCCCCTGGCCGAAACGCAGGCGGCCGCGCCCGGCCGCTCGGTGCTGGACATGCTGCCGGACCCCCTGATCCTGCTCGACGGCGAGCGGCGAGTGGTAAGCGCCAACGCCGCCGCGCGTGAACTGCTCGGCCCCAGCGCGGTGGGGCGGGACCTCGCCTCGGTGCTGCGCAATCCGGCGCTGCTCGAGGCGGTGGAGGAGGTCATGAACGACCGCGCCGCCATTTCCGAGGCCGAGTTCGCCTTTCATGTGCCGGTGGAGCGCAACTTCAACGCCCGCGTGGCGCGGCTGGGAGAGGGCAATCCCGGGCAGCCGGCGCTCGCCGTCGCGCTCTACGAGCTGACCGCCATCCGGCGGACGGAGGAGATGCGCACCGACTTCATCGCCAACGCCAGCCACGAGCTGCGCACCCCGGTCTCGGTGCTGCTCGGCTGCGTGCAGACCCTGCGCGGCTCGGCGCGCGACGACCCGGAAGCGCAGGCCGAGTTCTTCGGGCTGATGGAAGGCCAGGCACTGCGCATGTCGCGGCTGGTGGACGACCTGCTTGCCCTCTCGCGCATCGAGCTGAACGAGCATACGCCGCTGGAAGACGACGTCGACCTCGCCAAGCTGATCGGCCAGGTGACAGAGACGCTGGCCGCGCGCGCGCGCGAGATGAACATGTCCATCGAGGTGGACATCCCCGCCGATATTCCCGTCATCCGCGGCGACAAGGACGATCTGATCAAGGTGTTCCAGAACCTGATCGACAACGCGGTGAAGTATGGCGCCGACGGCACCCCGGTGACGGTCCGCGCCCGTCTGATGCACAAGGATATCCCGCCCGCCATGGCCGGGGTCCGCACCGCCGTCGCCGTCGCGGTGGAGGACCGGGGCGAGGGCATCCCGCCCGAACACGTCCCGCGGCTGACCGAGCGGTTCTACCGGGTAGACACCGCCCGCTCGCGCCAGCTTGGCGGCACCGGGCTGGGGCTCGCCATCGTCAAGCACGTGCTCAACCGCCACCGCGGTGCGCTGGTCATCGACAGTAAGGTGGGCCGGGGCAGCACCTTCTCGGTCTACCTGCCGCTTGTCGCCGCCACGCCGCGCGCGCTGCCGGCGCCGTCGGGTGGCGCGGAAAACGGAGAGGCGGATTAAACCGGTCCGGCGAAAAACGAGATTCTCTTTTTAAGACAATGAGCTACCTTTAGGGCACCGGTTTTCCGCGCGGCCGGGACGCGCTGTCACAAAACCGCAACATCGTTGTCATAGACCTACCATGCGAGAGGTCTAGCGTTCGCACTGTCGGCAGGGAATGCCGCACGGGTTTCGCAACGCAGACTGCCAATGGAGGCACAGACCGATGGCATCAAGGATTCTTCTCATCGCAGCGCTCGCGACCGTCGCCGTGACCGGCGCGGCCCAGGCGCGCGACCAGATCCGTATCGTCGGATCATCCACCGTTTTTCCGTTCGCTACCGCGGTGGCCGAGCGATTCGGCAAAAAAACCCGGTTCAAGACCCCGATCATCGAGAGCACCGGCTCGGGCGGCGGGCTGAAGCTGTTCTGCCAGGGCGTCGGGGCCGAATTTCCCGACATCACCAATTCCTCGCGCCGCATCAAGAAGTCCGAGGTGGATAACTGCGCCAGGAACGGCGTCAGGGAGATCACCGAGGTGAAGATCGGCTTCGACGGCATCGTTATCGCCAACTCGAGGAAGGGCCCGGCGGTCAACCTGACCCGACGGCAGATCTGGCTGGCGCTGGCCAAGACCGTGCCGGCCGGCGCCACGGGCGCGACGCTGATCGCCAATCCGTACAGGAAGTGGAGCGACATCGACGGGTCGCTGCCCAACGAGAAGATCGAGGTGCTGGGCCCGCCGCCCACCTCGGGTACCCGCGACGCCTTCGTCGAGCTGGCGATGGATCACGGCTGCGAGACCTTCCCCGCCATCAAGGCCATGGCCAAGACCGACAAGAATCGGTTCAGGGCGGTGTGCCGGGGCATTCGCGAGGACGGGGGCTACATCGAGGCGGGCGAGAACGACGTGCTGATCGTGCAGAAGCTCGTGGCCAACCCGGCGGCCTTCGGCATCTTCGGCTTCAGCTTCCTCGACCAGAGCCGCGACAAGATCCAGGGCGCGATGATCGAGGGAACCAGACCCGAGTTCGAGCTGATCGCATCGGGCAGGTACCCCATCTCGCGCAGCCTCTACTTCTACGTCAAGAAGGCGCACGCGGCCGCGATCCCGGGCATGAAGGAGTACGTCGACGAGTTCACCGGCGACCGCGCCGTGGGCGACGAAGGGTATCTGGCCGACAAGGGCCTGATCCCGCTGCCCAGGGCCGACCGCTCCAGGGTGCGCAAGGCCGCCATGGGCCTTTCGAACCTGAACATGTAATTCGATTGAAACGGGGAGGCCGCCGCTGGCTTCCCCTTTATTTTTCACCCCGACCGGTTTCCCGTATTGGTTTCGGATCGATTTTTTCCCGAGCACCCGTCCCGGCATTCGCGCCGGGACAAAACCGGTCGGCGGCAGAAAGCCGGCGGCCCGAACCTCGTCGTCGCAGCCCTTAAGCGCATGCCGCAGCAATGCCCGTGTTCTCGCCAACAGTTCTGACCGCCGTGGTGCTGGCGCTCGCCGCCGCAGGCTATTTCATCGGGCGGCGGCGGGCGCTCGGCGCGGTCGGCGGACAGCTGCGCCGGTTGCATTCGCTGCCCGGCTATTACGGCTGGTATGTGGCTGTCTGGTGCGCCCTGCCGAGCCTGATGGTCGCCACGCTGTGGCTGTCGGTCCAGCCGGGCATCGTCGAGTGCCTGGTGATCGCCGCTCTGCCCGCCGACATCCAGGCGCTGGAGCCGGGCCGGCTCGGGCTCGTGCTCAACGATATCCGCAATCTCGCCAACGGAAATATCGTCACCCGCACCGGCGATCCCGTCGTCCGCGCCGCCGCCACCCATTACAACGAACTGCGCGCCCTCGGCCATCTGGCGATGTTCGGCCTCGCCCTGGCGCTGGCGCTGGGCGGTCTGTTCCGGGCGCGCCGCTATGTTGTGCCCGATTTCCGCGCCCGCAACCGCGTGGAAGGGATGGTGCGCGTCCTGCTCATCGTCGGGTCCACCATCGCCATCCTGATCACCATCGGCATCGTACTGTCGCTGCTGTTCGAGGCGCTGCGTTTCTTCGCCAAGATCAATCCGGTCGACTTCCTGTTCGGGCTGGACTGGAGCCCGCAAACGGCGCTGCGCGAGGACCAGGTGGCGTCCACCGGGCTGTTCGGCGCGGTGCCGCTGTTCGCCGGCACGCTGCTGATCACCGCCATCGCCATGGCGGTCGCCGTGCCGATCGGACTGATGTCGGCCATCTATCTGGCGGAATACGCGCCGCGGCGCGTGCGCGACGTGATGAAACCGGTGCTGGAGATTCTGGCCGGCATCCCGACCGTGGTCTATGGCTTCTTTGCCGCGCTGACCGTGGCCCCGTTCGTACGCCAGGCGGGCGAGGCGATCGGACTGAACGTCGCCTCGGAAAGCGCGCTCGCCGCCGGGCTGGTCATGGGCATCATGATCATTCCCTTCGTCTCGTCGCTCTCCGACGACGTGATCAACGCCGTGCCGCAGGCCTTGCGCGACGGCTCCTATGCCCTCGGCGCCACCCGGTCGGAAACCGTCAGGAAGGTGGTGGTACCCGCCGCGCTGCCCGGAATCGTCGGCGGGGTGCTGCTGGCGGTGAGCCGCGCCATCGGCGAGACCATGATCGTGGTGATGGCGGCGGGACTTGCCGCGAAGCTGACCATGAACCCGCTGGAGGCAGTCACCACCGTGACGGTGCAGATCGTGACCCTGCTGGTGGGCGACCAGGAATTCGACAGCGCCAAGACGCTGGCCGCCTTCGCGCTCGGGCTGACGCTGTTCTGCATCACCCTCGTGCTGAACATCGTGGCGCTGAGGACGGTGCGGAAGTACCGGGAAAAATATGAGTGACGTCGCCGCCACGGGCGGGCCGGGCCGGGCGCGGGACCCCGCCACGCGCAACCGCCGGCGCTACGCCGCCGAGCGGCGCTTCCGCCTCTACGGGCTGCTGTCGGTGGCGGTGGCAGTGGCGGCGCTGCTGGCGCTGCTCGGCTCGATGGTGGCGCGCGGCTGGTCGGCCCTGCACCAGACCTATGTGACCCTCGAGGTGACCGTCGACGCCGAGACGGTGGCGCCGGCCGGCAGGAGCGACGCGAAAACGCTGGCCGATGCGGACTACACCGCGCTGGTGCGTGGTGCGCTCTACGGCCTGTTCCCCGAGGTGCGCGCGCGCGGCGACAGGCGGGCGCTGGCCGCGCTGCTGAGTCAGGGCGCGGCGGATGGGCTGCGCGCGCGCGTCATCGACAACCCGGCGCTGATCGGCAGGACGCTGAAGATCGCCGTGCTCGCCTCCGACGAGGTAGACCAGATCGTCAAGGGTCGCGCCGGGGCCGGAAAGCTGAACGAGCGGCAGCACGGCTGGCTCGAAAAGCTGAAGGCGTCCGGCCATATCGGGAAGCGGCTGAACGTGCCTTTCTTCACCCATGGCGATTCGCGCGAACCCGAGCTCGCCGGCATCCGGGGCGCCATGATGGGCTCGTTCCTCACCATGCTGGTGACGCTGGCGCTGTCGTTCCCGCTCGGGGTGGCGACCGCGGTCTATCTGGAGGAGTTCGCGCCGAAGAACCGCTGGACCGACCTGATCGAAGTCAACATCAACAACCTGGCCGCGGTGCCGTCTATCATCTTCGGCCTGCTCGGACTGGCGGTGTTTCTCAACTTCTTCGGCCTGCCCCGTTCGGCGCCGCTGGTGGGCGGCATCGTGCTGGCGCTGATGACCCTGCCCACCATCATCATTGCCGCGCGTGCGGCGCTGCTCGCCGTACCCGGCTCCATCCGCCAGGCGGCGCTCGGCGTCGGCGCCTCGCCCATGCAGGTGGTGACCCACCATGTGCTGCCGCTGGCGTTCCCCGGCATCCTGACCGGCACCATCATCGGCGCGGCGCGGGCGCTGGGCGAGACGGCGCCGCTGCTGATGATCGGCATGGTGGCCTTCATCGTAGACGTGCCGCAAGGGCTGACCGATCCGGCCACGGTGCTGCCGGTGCAGATCTACCTGTGGTCGGACAGCCCCGAGCGCGCCTTCGTCGAGCGTACCGCAGCGGCGACCCTCGTGCTGCTGGCCTTCCTGATCGTGATGAATTTCCTCGCGGTGATCCTGCGCAAGAAGTTCGAGCGGCGCTGGTAACGGTTGAAAAGGCAGCGGGAGAATGGTTCCGTGGAGACCCTGTCGTTGAACCACTTGATCGAGAGGCGGGCGATGGCCACCCTGCCGGACGGAGTTTTCACCCCGTCGCCCGCCGCCGGCGGCGGCGCCGGCGCGGCGCCGAAGATGACCGCACGCGGGATCAACCTGCATTACGGCGAGAAGCAGGCGCTGTTCGACATCGATATCGACGTGCCGGCGCGGGCGGTGACGGCGCTGATCGGCCCTTCGGGTTGCGGCAAGTCCACCTTCATCCGCTGCCTCAACCGCATGAACGACACCATCGACGGCTGCGTGATGACAGGTGACGTCAGGCTCGACGGCCAGGACATATACGACCGCTCGGTGGACGTGGTTCAGCTTCGCCAGCGGGTCGGCATGGTGTTCCAGAAGCCCAACCCGTTTCCCAAGTCCATCTACGAGAATGTCGCCTACGGCCCGCGCATTCACGGGCTGGCTTCAGACCGCGCCGAGCTGGACGAGATCGTACAGACCAGCCTCGAGCGCGCCGGGCTGCTCAAGGAGGTGCAGGACCGGCTGCAGGAGCCCGGCACGGGACTTTCCGGCGGCCAGCAGCAGCGGCTGTGCATCGCGCGCGCCATCGCCGTCAGCCCCGAGGTGATCCTGATGGACGAACCGTGCTCGGCGCTGGATCCCATCGCCACCGCGCATATCGAGGAGCTGATCGACGAGCTGCGCGGCAACTACACCATCGTCATCGTTACCCACAACATGCAGCAGGCGGCGCGGGTGTCGCAGAAGACCGCCTTCTTCCACCTCGGCCATATGGTGGAGTTCGGCGACACCGAGGACATCTTCACCAGCCCGCAGGACGAACGCACCCAGGGCTACATCACCGGCCGCTACGGCTAAGGACACCGCCATGACCCGCGACCACATCGTCAAGAGCTACGACGAGGAGCTGGCGCAGCTCAACAACACCATCATCGAGATGGGCGGGCTGACCGAGGCGCAGATCGACGCCGCCATCCAGGCGCTGGTGAGCCGCGACCCGGCGCTCGCCAAGCGGGTAATCGACGACGACGACCGCGTCGACGAGCTGAACTACAAGGTGGACAACCAGGCCATGCGCCTGCTGGCCCTGCGCCAGCCCATGGCGCTGGACCTGCGCAACGTGGTAGCGGCGCTCAAGATTTCCGCCGACCTGGAGCGCATAGCGGACTATGCCGTCAATATCGCGCGCCGCTCGGTGGCGCTGACCGAGGATACGCCGGTACGCCCCGTGCACGTGATCCCGCGCATGGGACGGCTGGTCATGAACATGATGAAGAACGTGATCGATGCCTATATCGAGCACGATTCGGAAAAGGCCATCGCCGTGTGGCACGCCGACGAGGAGGTGGACGAGATGTACACCAGTCTGTTCCGCGAGCTGCTGACCTACATGATGGAGGACGCGCGGCATATCACGCCCTGCACACACGTGCTGTTCATCGCCAAGAACATCGAACGCATCGGCGATCATGTCACCAACATCTGCGAGACCATCTATTTCCTGGTCCACGGCGAACGGCTGCGCGAGGCGCGGCCGCGCGGGCGGCTGCATGACCGCATGACCGGGGTAAGCGAGGTCGAGTGAGCACGGCGGGAAACCACCGTACGCCATGAAGCCGGTCATCCTGATCGTCGAGGACGAGCCCGCGCTGGTCTCGCTGCTGCGCTACAACCTGGAAAAGGAAGGGTTCGCGACGCTGGAGGCCCGCGACGGCGAGGAGGCGCTGCTGACGCTGGCCGAGCATCCCGTCGACCTGGTGCTGCTCGACTGGATGCTGCCCCGTCTTTCCGGCGTAGAGGTGTGCCGCCGGATCCGCCGCGGCAAGACCCGCAACCTGCCGGTCATCATGCTGACGGCGCGCGGCGAGGAAAGCGACCGTGTGCGCGGGCTGAACGTCGGCGCCGACGACTATATCGCCAAGCCGTTCTCGTACAATGAGCTGATCGCGCGCATCCACGCCGTTCTGCGCCGCATCCGCCCGGCGCTCGAGGAAGAGGTGCTGGAGTTCGCCGGGGTGGCCCTGAACACCGCCACCCACCGCGTGACGCGTGGCGACCGGCCGGTGGATCTGGGCCCCACCGAATTCCGCCTGCTGCGCTTCCTGATCGAGCACCCGGGACGCGTCTTCGCCCGCGACCGGATCATCGACGCGGTGTGGGGCCATGACGTCTACGTCGACGACCGTACCGTCGACGTGCATATCCGCCGGCTGCGCAAGGCCCTCAACGGCCCCGGCGAGCCCGACCTGATCCGCACCGTGCGCGCCGCCGGATACGCCCTCGACACGCCGGCGGCGCAGGGTCTGTCCGGATGAACGGCAGCGCCCCGCGCCCCGCCACGCCGGAAGAGCTGCTCGCCTTTCTCGCACGGCTCGGCATCGAGACCACTACCCATGAGCACGCCCCCGTGTTCACGGTGGTCGAGGCCGGGCGTTTGCGCGGGGCGCTGCCTGGCGCCCATTGCAAGAGCCTGTTCCTGCGCGACAAGAAGGGGGCGGCGTTCCTGGTGGTGTGCCTGGAGGACCGGCGGCTCGACATGAAGGCGCTCGCCGGCCTGCTGGGGGCGGGACGTCTCTCCTTCGCAAGCCCGGAAAGGCTGATGGCGCGGCTGGGCGTGGTGCCCGGCGCGGTGACGCCGTTTGCCGCCCTCAACGACCGGCCGGCGGAAGGAGTGCGCGTCGCGGTGGTGCTGGACGCGGAGATGATGGCCGCCGACATCGTCAACTATCACCCGCTGGTCAATTCGCGCACCACCGCCATCCGGCCGGCCGACCTGCTGCGCTTCCTCGCCGCCACCGGCCACGCGCCGCGCATTCTCGACCTGGAGCCGGCCACCCGGCATGACTGAAATCCGGCAACCCCTTGCCAGAGCAGGGCGGAAACGCCATTTTCTGGCCCTGAGCAACGACACCGGATAAGCTTCGCGGGGGAATGCCCCGCCGGGAGAAGAGCCGTTATGGAGCCGATTATCGGGCAGGGCGTCGCCGGCGCCGCCTCCGCCGCCGACGTCATCAAGGACGCGACCGACGCCACGTTCATGCAGGACGTGATCGAGGCCTCGCGCGAGACGCCGGTGATCGTCGATTTCTGGGCTACCTGGTGCGGACCGTGCAAGCAGCTCGGTCCGGCGCTGGAAAAGGCCGTGCGGGCGGCGGGCGGCGCGGTAAAGCTGGTCAAGATCGACGTGGACAAGAACCCGATGATCGCCCAGCAGCTGCGCATCCAGTCCATCCCCACCGTCTACGCCTTCGTCGGCGGCCGGCCGGCGGACGGCTTCCAGGGGGCGCTGCCGGAAAGCCAGATCAAGCAGTTCGTCGACAAGCTCATCAAGGCCGGCGGCGGCGAGCCCAAGGCCTCGCCGGTGGAAGAGGCGCTGGAGCAGGCGCAGGCACTGGTGGCGGCGGGAGAGCACGCCGAGGCAGGCATGCTCTACGCCCAGATCGTCGACCACGAGCCCGACAACCTGCGGGCGCGCGCCGGTCTGGCGCGCTGCCTGGTCGAGGCCGGCAAGCTGGACCAGGCGCGTCAGGCGCTGGAGGGTCTCGACGACAGGCAGACGGCGGACAAGGGGATCAGCGCGGCGCTGGCGGCCCTCGACCTGGCCGAGAAGGCGGCCGGGGCGGCGGGAGCGCTGGACGCGGCGAAGGCGCGCGTCGAGGCCGACGCCGCCGACCACCAGGCGCGCTTCGACCTGGCGCTGGCGCTCTATGCCGGCGGCGAGCGCGAGGCGGCCATCGACGCGCTGATCGAGATCGTGCGCCGCGAGCGCGAGTGGAACGACCAGGCGGCGCGCAAGCAGCTGCTGCAGTTCTTCGAGGCCATGGGCCCGACCGATCCCCTGACCCTCCAGGGACGACGCAAGCTGTCGTCGCTTCTGTTTTCATGAGCCGCGGTCCGTTCGATCCCACCTTCGAACATCTGCCCCGGGTGATCCCGGTCTTTCCGCTGACCGGCGTGCTGCTGCTGCCGGGCGGCCGGCTGCCGCTCAACGTCTTCGAGCCGCGCTATCTCACCATGACCCGCGCGGTGCTCGCGGAAGAATACCGGATCGTCGGCATGATCCAGCCGCGCGAGCCCGATCCCGCCGACAACCGCGGCGCCGGGCTGGCGCTGCGCCGCGGCGAGGAGCCGCCGCTCTACCGGATGGGCTGCGCCGGACGCATCGCCTCGTTCGGCGAGACCGAGGACGGGCGTTACATGCTGACGCTCACCGGGCTGTGCCGCTTCGAGATCGCAGAGGAGATGACGCCGCTGGACGGCTACCGGCGGGTGCTGGCGGATTATCACCGGTTCCGCCGCGACCTTACCGACGAGGCCGACACCGAGGTGGACCGCTCCCGGCTGATGGCGGCGTTGAAGCGCTATTTCGTCCACCGCGAGATCTCCGCCGACTGGAAGGCCATCGAGGCGGCGGCCGACGACCGGCTGATCACCTCGCTGGCCATGACCTGCCCGTTCGCGCCGTCGGAGCGCCAGGCGCTGCTGGAAGCGCCGACCCTGACCGAGCGAGCGCGCACCATGACGCTGCTGCTGGAGATGGCGGTGGCCGAGGACGGCAGCGGCTCCAGCGACGCGCGAAACTAGGTCGGGATGCGCGCGGACAATGCTTTGATCGAACCCGAAGACAAGAGGCTAATTCCATGAGCGACGCGAAAACCGGCATCGACCCCAAGCTTCTCGAGATCCTGGTGTGCCCGGTGACCAAGGGCCCGCTGCGCTATGACGAGGCGGCGCAGGAGCTGATCAGCGAGCAGGCCGGTCTGGCCTATCCCATCCGCGACGGCATCCCCATCATGCTGGCCGACGAAGCGCGCAAGCTGGACGAGACCAAGGGCTGAGACACTTTTTTAGGCCCACGCCCCCACCCGGCCACCCGGCAGCAGTATCCTGTGGGTGGCCGGGTGGGGGTGTGGGCCGGAGCCGCACTACGTAAGATAGCCATGACCGACGACCCCTACGGTCCGGCGCCGCGACCGACCGAGATCCGGCTGAAGAAGGCGGAGAAGACGCTCGAGGTGGATTTCGAGGATGGCAGCTCGTTCCGCTTTCCCGCCGAGCTGCTGCGCGTGGAAAGCCCGTCGGCCGAGGTGCAGGGCCACGGCCCGGACCAGAAGCAGATCGTCGCCGGCCGCCGCCATGTGGGCATCATGGGGGTGGAGCCGGTGGGCCATTACGCCATCCGCATCCTGTTCGACGACCTGCACGAGACCGGCATCTATTCGTGGCGCTACCTGCATGAGCTCGGCCGCGACATGGACGCCCGCTGGGCCGGCTATCTGGCCGACCTGGACGCTGCCGGACTCAGCCGCGATCCGCCCTGAACGCGCTGGCGCTGTCCGGTTAAATCCCTATCCGCCCGCCTCGGGAAAGGCGTCGGGTTCCGGGTCGATGACCCGCACCCCGTCGGGGCGCACCTCCATCACCGCCAGTCCGTGCTCCACCGTGCCGTCGCCGTTGAAGCGGAAGATACCGGCCGAGCCGGCGAAACCGCTGCGTACGGTAAGCGCGGCGGCGGAGTAATCCGTGCCCTTCTCGCCCGCCGCCAGCGCCGCCGCCAGCGCCGCCGCATCGTAGGCGAGCGGCCCCAGCGTATGGGCGGCATGGCCGAACGCGGCCTCGAACCGGCGCTCGAACGCACCGCGCGCCACCGGCGACAGCCCGGCTACCCAGGCGCCGGTCAGCGCCGGCTCGCGCACGATGGCGCGCGCCCGCCAGTCGCCGATGCCGAGTACGCGGATGCGCCGCGTATCGATGTCATAATAGGGCAGCAGCGGCGCCACCGCCGACAGCGTGGTGCCGGATTCCGGCAGCAGCACCGCGTCGAAGCCGACGCCACCCAGCGCCTCGGCTCCTTCGAGCCGGCGCAGCGCCTGGCGCGCCACTTCATCGGTAGCGTTTTCCAGCGCCGCGCGCTGGCGCTCCATGGCGGCGCGGCGCGCCTCCCACGACGCCAGCCGCTGCACCGCGCGGGTCATGTCCTGCTGGGTTGCGCCAAAGGTTTCGATGCGGGTCATCACCCCGCCATTGCGTGCCGCGACGAACGCCAGATCGTCGGCGGCGCGGCGGCCGAACGGGCTATCGGGCACCAGCGCGGCGAAGCGGGTCAGGCCGCGCCGCGTGGCGAAGGAGACCACCCGCTGGATTGCCTGGAGGGGCGGAACGCCGAACACGAACGTACCGCTGTCCGCCGCCGCGCGGTCGTTGGAGAATGCCACAACGTTGACGTTGGCGGCGCGCGCCAGCGGCGAGACCGCCTTCACGCCGGGAGCGAAAATCGGGCCGAGCAGCAGCCGTGCGCCGGATTCGATGGCTGAAATGGCCGCCTCGCGGGCGCCGTCCGGCGTGCCCCTGGTATCGCGCGGCAGCAGGACGAAGGATTCGTCGGCCACCTCGAACAACGCCAGCGCCGCCGATTCCAGCAGCGAACGCCCCAACCGCGCCTCAGGCCCGCTGAGCGGCAGCAGTAACCCCACCGCTACAGTCTTATTCATCCCCGCCGGCGGGGTCAGCACCACGGCGGGAAGCTGCGGCAGGGCGGCGGCGCCCGCCGGCGGGGAGTCGCCTACCGGCTCCGGCGGCGATGCGCTGAGCTGCGGCGGCGCGGCGGAACCGGGCCGGGCGGGCGGCGCCGGCGCACGCGGTCCGGCGGCGAGGGGCGCCGGGGCCGGGGGGACCACGGAGGTCGGCGAGGCTTGCCTCGGCTGGCGCGGCTCCGTACCCTGCGGCGGCGCGCACGATGCGAGCGCGACTACCACGGCGAGCGTCCATGGCGCGACGGCAAGGCGGCGCAAGGCCGAACGGAAAGAAGCCATTAGCCGCACGGGATATCTCCGCTCCCGCCCTTGCGCGGGGACATGCTGCGCACGATCGGCACCCGCCCCCGGCGGGGGACGACGAGCCTACAGGCGCGCCGTCGGCAAGTAAACTCGCCGCGCCCGCCGGCGCCGCCTTGCGCGCCATCGCCGTACCCGCAGGCCTTCATCTGGTCGCCACACCCATCGGCAATCTGGGCGACATGACCCTGCGCGCCCTCGACACGCTGTGCCGCGCCGACGTGATCGCGTGCGAGGACACCCGCGTAACGGCGAAGCTGCGCAGCGCCTTCGGCCTCGCCACGCCTATGACGCCCTACCACGAGCACAACGCCGAACGCGTGCGCCCGCAGCTCATTCGACGGCTGCAAAGCGGCGAAACCGTGGCGCTGGTGTCGGACGCCGGCACGCCGCTGGTCTCCGATCCCGGCTACCGGCTGGTACGCGCAGCAATCGAGGGTGGCATCCCGGTCTTCGCCGCGCCCGGGGCCTCGGCCCTGCTGGCGGCGCTGAGCGTGGCAGGGCTGCCTACCGACCGCTTCCTGTTCGCCGGCTTCCTGCCCGCAAAGGCCGTTGCCCGCCGCCGCGCCCTGGCGGAGCTCGCCGCGGTACCGGCGACGCTGGTGCTCTACGAGGCGCCGCACCGGCTCGCCGCGGCGCTGGCCGACATGGCCGAGCTGCTGGGCGCGCGCGACGCCGCCCTCTGCCGCGAGCTGACCAAGCGCCATGAAGAAGTGCGCCGCGGGCCCCTCGCCGCGCTGGCTGCCGCGCTGGCCGGCGAGCCGGCGCCGAAAGGCGAGGTGGTGGTGGTGGTGGGACCGCCGGCGGCGGACGCCGGCGCCCTGTCCGACCACGCGGTGGACGCGCTGCTGCACGACGCCCTGGCACGGCTCGGCACCGGCGCTGCGGCGGCCGAGGTGGCAGCGAAGACGGGACGGCCGCGCCGCGCGCTCTATGCTCGCGCCCTGAGGCTGACGGGCGGCGATGGCGACGGCTGAGCGAAAGCGCCGCGAGGCGGACGGCCGCCGCGCCGAGACGGTAGCGGCGCTCTACCTGCGCCTCAAGGGCTTCCGCATTCTCGCCCGCCGCTGGCGCATCCATGCCGGCGAGATCGACCTGATCGCCCGCCGCGGTGGCGTCGTCGCCTTCGTCGAGGTCAAGGCGCGGGCCGACCTGGCCGGCGCGGCCGAATCACTGGGTGCGCGTCAGCGCCGGCGCATTGCCCGCGCCGCGGCGGCGTTCCTGCAAAAAAGGCCCGACCTGCAAGGGCTTGACCAGCGCTTCGACGTAGTGCTGGTGGCGCCGTGGCGCCTTCCCCACCATATATCCGACGCTTGGCGTGACGTCTTTTAGGCGGCACAATAAGCTTCGCCCGCAAGGGATTGATAAATTGCGGATGATGGAGGATCGCCATGATCGTTAGGGGAACGGTTGCGGTGCTTGCGCTGGCGATGGCCGCGGCCCAGCTTCAGGGCTGCGTCGGTGCGGCGGTGGGTGCCGGCGCCACGGTGGCGACTGCCGCCAGCGAGGAGCGCGGGCTGGTGGGCGCGGCCAGGGACACCGCCACCCGGGCCGAGATCAACACCCTGTGGCTGGATCACAGCGAGGAGATGCTGCGCCGGCTGAACCTGGACGTGGTGGAAGGCCGGGTACTGGTGACCGGCATCGTGCCCACCACGCAGATGCGCCTGGATGCCATCCGGCTGGCCTGGCAGGCCAACGGCGTGCGCGAGGTAATCAACGAGATCAAGGTGTCGGACAAGGGCGGCATTTCCGCCTACGCCCGCGATTCGTGGGTCACCGCCGAACTGAAGGCGCGGCTGCTGTTCGACAAGAAGGTGCAGTCCATCAACTACTCGGTGGAGACGGTGGACGGTACCGTGTATCTGATGGGCATCGCCCAGAACCGGGATGAGCTGGACCGGGTGCAGAGCTATGCGCGCACCCTGGCCTACGTGAAGCAGGTGGTAAGCTACGTGCGGATGAAGGGCGACCCGAGGCGCGGCGCCACGTGAGCGCAACCGGCGACCTGGTCGAAGCGCTGGCCCAGGTGGGCGCGGCCCGCGATCACGCCATCGACCTTGCCGACACGGCGCTGATGCTGGCGGCGCTGGACCATCCGGGCCTCGATCTCGCCCCCTACCGCGCCCATCTGGCGACGCTGGCGGCAGAGACCGGGGCGGCGGCCGCGGGCGGCGCGGCGGAAGCGCTGGCGCCGCGCATCCGGGCCCTGGCCGACACCTTCGCTGCCCAGGGCTATGAGGGCGACATCGACACCTACGACGATCCGCAGAACGCCGACCTGATCAGCGTTATCGACCGGCGCCGGGGCCTGCCGGTGGCGCTCGCCGTCTTGTGGCTGCACGCCGCCCGTGCCCAGGGCTGGATGGCGGCGGGGCTGGCCTTTCCCGGCCATTTTCTCATCCGGCTGGAGAGCGAGCGCGAGCGCGCCATTCTCGATCCGTTCCATGGCGGCGAGTTGCGCGAGGCAGGCGAATTGCGCGACCTGCTGAAACAGGTGGCCGGCATGGACGCCGAGCTCAGGCCCGAACACTACGCCGCGGTGGGCAACCGCGACATCCTGTTGCGGCTGCTCAACAACGTGAAGCTGCGCAGCCTGCAGGCGGGCGACGCGACGCGGGCGCTGGAGATCGTCGACCGGTTGCGCCTCATCGCGCCCAACCATGTGGAGCTGCTGCGCGAGGCGGCGCTCTGCCACATGCGCCTCGACAACCTGAAGCGCGCCGCCGAGATGCTGGAGCGCTACCTCGCCGAGGCCGACGACGGTCCGGCCCGCGACGAGGCCGCCACCCTCTTGCAACACCTCCGCGCCAGGCTTAACTAGGGTCACCCTTCGCGGCTCCAGCCCGCTCTCCCGCCCGGCCACCGGTGTCGTGCCGCGCGTACGGGAGCCGCCACTCCGGTCGGCCGCACGCAGCGGGCGGGGCGGACGGGGTGGCCACGAGCCGCGATAAAGATGACCGGTGGCCGGGTGGGAGAGCGGGCCGGTACCGGCCTGAATCGAAAGTGAAACACCATGAGCCTCGCCGTCGCCATCCAGATGGACCCCATCGGGTCGATCAACATCGACACCGACTCGACCTTCGTGCTGGCGCTGGAAGCGCAGGCGCGCGGCTGTGCACTGTTCCACTACCTGCCGCAGGATCTGATTTTCAGGAATCACCGGCTGAGCGCGCGCATGCGCCGGCTCGAGGTGCGCCGGGTCAAGGGCGACCATTTCACCCTGGGCGCGCCCGAGCCGATCGACCTGGCCACCATGGACATCGTGCTCATGCGCCAGGACCCGCCGTTCGACATGGCCTACATCACGGCGACGCACCTGCTGGAGCACGTGCATCCCGACACGCTGGTGGTGAACGACCCGGTGCATGTGCGCAACGCGCCGGAGAAGATCTTCGTCACCCGCTTCGAGGGGCTGATGCCGCCCACCCTGATCACTTCGGACCGCGAGGAGATCCTGGCGTTCCGGCGCGAGTACAGGGACATCATCCTGAAGCCCCTGTTCGGCAACGGCGGCGCCGGGGTGTTCCATGTCAAGCCGGACGACGAGAACCTGTCGACCATGCTTGAGCTGTTCACCCAGCTCTACCGCGAGCCGGTGATCGTGCAGCGCTACGTGCCCGAAGTGCGCGCCGGCGACAAGCGCATCATCCTGGTGGACGGCGAACCGGCCGGCGCGGTGGCGCGGCTGCCGGCGGAGGGCGAGGCGCGCGCCAACTTCCATGCGGGCGGCAGCGCGCGCAAGGCCACGCTCACCGCCCGCGACCGCGAAATCTGCGCCGCCATCGGCCCGGCCCTGCGCGCGCGCGGGCTGGTGTTCGTCGGCATCGACGTGCTGGGCGATTTTCTTACCGAGATCAACGTCACCTCGCCCACCGGCATCCAGGAGATCAACCGCCTCGACGGCACGAGGATCGAGGCGCTGATCTGGGACGCCATCGAACGCCGCTTCGGCGAGCGCCACGCGGGACGGGTGTAGACCCCTGCATGGCCGCGGTCCGGCGTTCTCCGGAAAATTTAATCCTTTTGCCATAGGGTCCTGGCCGGCCTGCGGAATCGGCCGTCCCCGCCCCCGGGGCCAGCAGTCCGTCAGGAAACAACGCGACAGAAGGACTCTCCATCGCCATGTCCCCGACCCCGCTGCTGATCCGTTGCCGCGCCGTGCTTGGCGCCGTGGCAATCGTTGTCCTGACGAGCACCGGCGGTACCGGCGGCCGTGCGGGCGCGGCGGCGGCCGAGGCCGCGGCCGGCTTCATCGACGTCCATTTCCACGCCCATCCGCAGCTGCGCGAGCGCGGTGCCGTCAGCTTCGACACGCGGGGCGCGGCGCGCGAAGCCCTTGACGTGATGGACCGGCACGGCATCGCGCGCGCCGTCCTCATGCCACCGCCCTTCGAGCCGGAGCGCGACGCGGCCTACGACTATCGCGAGCTGCGCGAGATCGTGGCGGTCCGCCCGGACCGGTTCGTCTTTCTCGGCGGCGGCGGCACGCTCAATCCCATGATCCACGCCACCGCAGCGGACGCGGTGACGGCGGATCTGCGGGCGCGGTTCGAGCAGACGGCGCGCGCCATCCTCGCCGCCGGCGCGCGCGGGTTCGGCGAGATGACGGCGCTGCATTTCTCGTTGCGTCCCGGCCATCCGTTCGAGCAGGCGCCCGCCGACCATCCGCTGTTTCTGCTGCTGTCGGACATCGCCGCCGAACGCGGCGTGCCCATCGACCTGCACATGGAAGCGGTGGCGACCGCGCGCCCCGTGCCGCGGCGCATCGCCGAGCGCGGCGTCGGCAACCCGGATCAGCTCGGTCCAAACATCGACGGGCTGGAGCGCCTTCTCGCCCGCAATCGCAAGACGCCGGTCCTCTGGTCGCACGTGGGCTGGGACAACGCGGGCCAGCGGAGACCGCGGCTGATGCGCCGGCTGCTCGCCGCCCATCCCAATCTCTACATGTCGTTCAAGCTGCGCGAGCCGGGCGGCCGGCAGCCCGCCGGCGGACCGCGGCGCAGCCGCGGCAACCCGATCGCCGCCGACGGCAGCGTCAAGCCGGACTGGCTGGTTCTGCTGGGCGAGTTTCCCGACCGGTTCGTGATCGGCAGCGACAGCCATGTTTACGTGTCGTCGCAGGAAACGCGCATCGGCGCGGGCCCGGTCGCCGCGTTCCTGCGCCGCCTTCCCGCCACGCTGGCCGGCCCCCTCGGCCGCGACAACGCGAAGCGGCTGTTCCGCCTGGACTAGCCCCGAATCGCATCCCGCGTTCCCCTTGCGCCATCTGGAACAAAGTGGCAACATGCTTGGCGGAACGCACGCGGGAGGCGAGAATGGCCGACGGTGGACTCTTGCTGGGAGAGCGCATGGGCGACCGGACCGGCGCCGGAGGCATGGGCGAGGGCGAGCGCACCCGGCCGGCGCGGGGCGCGGCCGGCATCGCGGCGGTGGCGCGGGTGCGCACGGTGGCGTTTTCCGGCATCGACGTGCTGCCGGTGGACGTGCAGGTGCAGATCACCGCCGGGCTGCCTGCCTTCCACATGGTCGGGTTGCCCGACAAGGCGGTGGCGGAATCCCGCGAGCGGGTGAGGGGCGCGCTGGCCGCCATCGGACTGGCCCTGCCGCCGCGGCGCATCACCGTCAACCTCGCCCCCGCCGACCTGCTCAAGGAAGGCAGCCATTTCGACCTCGCCGTGGCGCTGGGGCTGCTGGTGGCCATGGGGGTTCTGCCGCAGGATTCGGTGGCCGGCCATCTGGCGCTGGGCGAGCTGGCGCTGGACGGTGCCCTTGGCCGGGTGGCGGGCGTGCTGCCCGCCGCCATCGCGGCGAACGCTGACGGGCTCGGCGTCATCTGCCCCGAGGGGTGCGGCGGCGAGGCGGCGTGGGCGGGCGAAATCGACGTGATCGCACCGGCCAGCCTGCTGGCGCTGGTCAACCACATGCGCGGGGTGCAGGTGCTCAACCCGCCGGTGCCGCGGCTCGCCGACGACGCCGGCGCGACGCCCGACCTGCGCGACATCAAGGGACAGGAGAGCGCCAAGCGGGCACTGGAGCTGGCGGCCGCGGGCGGACACAACCTGCTGATGGCGGGTCCGCCGGGAGCGGGCAAGTCCATGCTGGCGGCGCGGCTGCCCGGCATCCTGCCGCCGCTTTCTCCGGCCGAGGCGCTGGAGGTGTCCATGATCCATTCGGTGGCCGGCCAGCTCGACGGCGGCCGTCTGCTGCGCACCCGCCCGTTCCGCGACCCGCACCATTCGGCGTCGCTGGCCGCCATGGTGGGCGGCGGCGTGCGGGCGAAGCCCGGCGAGGTGTCGCTGGCGCATCTCGGCGTGCTGTTCCTGGACGAGCTGCCGGAATTCGCCCGCGCGACGCTGGAGGCGCTGCGCCAGCCCATGGAGACGGGACGCGTTTCCGTGGCGCGGGCCAACGCGCACGTCACCTATCCGGCGCGCTTCCAGCTCATCGCCGCCATGAACCCATGCCGCTGCGGCTATCTCGACGATCCGGCGCAGGCCTGCAGCCGCGCGCCGCGCTGCGCCGCCGATTACCAGGCGAAGATCTCGGGCCCCCTGTTCGACCGCATCGACCTGCACATGGACGTGCCGCAGGTGGACGCCGCCGACCTTGCCCTGCCGCCGCCGGCGGAGGGATCGGCCGCGGTGGCGGCGCGCGTCGCCGCCGCCCGCGCCGCGCAGGGCGAGCGCTATGCGGGCGCGAGCGTTTCCGGACGGCCGGCGCGCTGTAACGCCGACGCCGACGGCGAGCTGCTGGAAAAGGTCGCCGCGCCCGACGCGGACGGACACGCGCTGCTCGCCCGCGCAGCGGAGCGCATGCGGCTGTCGGCGCGCGGCTGGCACCGGGTACTGCGTGTGGCGCGCACGCTGGCCGATCTCGACGGAGCGGACGGGGTGAAGCGCATCCACGTGGCCGAGGCTCTCAGCTACCGGCGCAGCGCGCCGGCGCGGTAAGGCGCCGGCCGGTTCCGTCCGAGCGGATCGGGCCTCAGCGACCTTCCGCCACGTCGATCAGCGTGCCGTCTGGATCGGCGAGGTGCCAGGTGCCGTGCGGACATCGGCTGAGCAGCGCCAGCCGTTTCCGCCCCTGGTCGTTGACGTCGATGGGAAGCGGCACGTTGTAGGGGTTAATGCGGCGCACCCGGTCGACGTGTTCCCTGAACGCCTCGAGGTCGGGCACGCGGAAGCCGATATGGTCCATGGCCGGCTGCTCGATCGCCGAGCCGTTGAAGTCGGAGATGCGCCACGGCAGGACCACCATGGTGACGCGGCCGTCGCAGAAATGATAGCCGCCGTCGTCCGGCGCGTTGCGCGGCTCAAGCTCGAATACCTCGGCATAGAAGGCGGCGACGCGCTCGGGCTCGCGCACGCGGATGGCGAAATGGCTGACGGTGGTCTCCTGCTGCCATTCGCCCATTTCGTAAACCTCAGCGCGGTTTTCGTGGCCCTTCTGGGACAGGTCGAAATAGGTGCCGGCCGGGTCGTGGGTGCTGTAGCTGGCGAACGGACGGTTGCCCGGCCGCTTGACCACCTCGATGTCGGGATAGCGCTTCGCGATGCGCGCGCGCACCGCGTCGAAATCCGCCACCTCGATGCCGAAATGATCCAGCCCGCCGCGCCGGCCGGGACGGCGGGGAATCAGAGTCATGCCCACATAGCCGTCGCCGACCGAGATGGCCGAACGCTCGCGCTCGGTATCGCCGGATACCTTCATGCCGAAATAGGCGCGATAGAACATGGCGAGCAGCGTGTACTGCGGCGTGGTGATGGCGAGGTGGTTGAGCTTGGCGAACATGGCGGTCTCCCCGATAGCGGCGGCGGTGCGTTCCCGGCGCGGGTCATGCGCGCACGGCACCGCCCGCCTCGTCCCGGCCAGGGCACGATCGTTTCGGACGGCACCGGCCCGCCCCGCTTCCGGGGATGCCGGTTATCGATCGTGACGCCTCCCTCCGGCCGTGGCGCCGGAATTCCCCGTTCGTTTACGGCACCGTTCTTCGGGTTCGATCCTGACTCCATTCCGTTCGCCGCACAACGGAACGCGCGCCGGCGCCGTGCGGCCGGGTTCGGCCCTAGTCGCCCCTGCGCACCGCCAGCAGGCGACGATAACCCAGCAGTCCGGCGTCGATGGCCGCCAGCCGCCGCGCCCATATGTTGGCCTCGCCCAGCAGGATCTCGCGCGCTTCCGCCGGCAGATCCCTGTCGGCGACCTCGTCCCGGTAGTTGCGCCACGCCTGCTGCACCCGGCAGCGGTACCACGCCGTCTCGTCCTCTTCGGTCCGCAGCGTCAGCGACAGGGACGCCAGGCACGACCTCAGCCCGGGCAACGTCCAGGGGCGCACCGCGCTGCGCTCGGCCGCCACCCACTCGGCGATGGCGGGCGATGACATGTCGCCGTCGCAGATCAGCCCGGCGAGGATCATCTCGCCGTCCTCATCGCGCAGGGCCGCCGCCGCCTGGCCGAGAAGCCGTTCCTTGTTCGCCACCCGGTGCAGCACGTCGCGCACCAGCACGGTGCGGTAGAGCCCCGACTTCACGGTCAGGGTCTCGAAATCGGTGGCGTCGTACTCGAGCCGGTCGGTCACGCCGTAGGATTCGGCCAGCCGGGTCGCCTGCGCCGCCAGCGCCGGGTTGCCCACATGGCCGACGACGTAGTTGCGAAACCGGGTCGTGATCGCCAGCGGACCGCCCCCCGCACCGGGGCCGATGTCGAGCACCGTGTCGGCCTTGGTCAGCCCGCAGCCCTTAACCAGGTCCACCGCACGGTCGGCACCCCCCGGGCCGGCGAAGCCGCGGCCCCACACCGCCTGCACCAGCTGCACGCGCACGGCCGGCCACTGCGCGGACCGCGTCGCCGCTCCCGGCGTCGGCGTCCGCGCCGCCCCGTCGCGCCGCTGCCGGGCGCGGCGCGCGGCAGCGCCGGCGTCGGCGCCGTGCCACCACCGCTGCAGGCGCGCCAGCATGGCGGCCAGCCGGCTGCCATCGGATTTTCGCGAAGATTTCGACAATTTGATATAAATATTGTCTATAGTTGACGAATATTATCTCGACAAAGTAGATTGAAAATAGATACTATCTATTTATTAAAAGGATATTGATGTGCCGGCCTCCCCCACGGCGGCCTGGCGCCTCGGCAGGGGGGCGGCCCGCGGGATTCCGCGGCGGCGGCTCGGCCTCTAGTAGAGGGACTTCGGCATGCGCACGGCGTAGTCGGCGTCGTAGGCGGCGGCGTAGGCGTCGTCCCTGCCGTCGCGCGCCGCGGCGAAGCGGCCGGTGGTGGGCACGCCCTCGGGCCGGCCTTCGGCGCCCGCCGCCCACAGGCGGGAGCGCACGAACGCCTTGGGGCAGTGGTTGAACGCCTGGTCCACCGTGACCACGATGACCGAGCGCGGCGGCTTGCCGTCGACGAGGAAGCGGTTGAGCAGCGCCGGATCGACGCCGATCCGCGCCCGGCCGTTGACGCGGAAGGTCTCGTTGGCGCCCGGCACCAGGAACAGGATGCCCACCTGCGGGTTCTCGACGATGTTCTTCATCCCGTCGATGCGGTTGTTGCCCGGCCGGTCGGGAATCAGCAGGGTCCGGTCGTCGGGAACCTGCACGAAACCGGGCGCGTCGCCCTTGGGCGAGCAGTCGACCCCGGCGGCGCCGGCGGTGGCGAGCAGCAGAAACGGCGAGCGCGCGATGAAGGCGCGGCCCAGCGCGTCGATGTGGTCGATCTCCTTGGCCACGATCCTTTCCAGCGGCGCGTCATAGACGCGCGCCAGCGCCTCGAGGCTGTCCAGCGTATGGCCGCCGGTCGTTTCCAGGCTGTCCATGGGGCGCTCCTTCGATCATGGCCCGTTCCGGCGGGTGGTGCCGGCCTGCGCCCAGCCTATCACCCGAGCCTGAGCCGCGTCATCACCAGCGCGTAGTCCTCGGGCTCGCGCTCGATGGCGAAGCCGAAACGCTGGCACAGGTTGAGCATGCGCCGGTTCTCGGCCAGCACATGGCTGTACAGTTCCTTCAGGCCGCGTCCCTTCGCGTAGCCGATCAGGTGCTCCATCAGCGCCACGCTGAGCCCGCGCCCGGTAGCGTCCGAGCGCACAACCACCGCGTATTCCGCCCGCTCGCCGTCCGGATCGGCGGCGAAGCGGGCGACGCCGAACACCTCGGCCGGCACGGCTGCGTCCGCCGGGACGGCGATCAGCGCCATCTCGCGATCGTAGTCGATCTGGGTCAGCCGCGCGGCGAATTCGTGGGTCAGGTGCTTGAGCGGCGCAAAGAAGCGCAGCCGCACCGACTCGGGCGACAGCTTGCGGAACGCGGTGTGGAACAGGGGCTCGTCCTCGGGCCGCACCGGGCGCAGCAGAACGGTGGAGCCGTCGCGCACGGTTACGCGGCGCTCCAGCTCCTTCGGATAGGGGCGGATGGCGAGCCGCGCCGCCCCCGGCCGCGCCGCCCTTGCCACACGGATTCTGGCGTCCAGCGCCACCACCCCGTCGGGCCGCGCCAGAAGCGGATTGATGTCGAGCTCGGCGATCTCGGCGCAATCCACCAGCAGCTGCGAGACCCGCACCAGCACCAGCGCCACCTCGTCCACCGCCGCCGCGGCGCGTCCGCGATAGCCCTGCAGCAGCGCGTTCACCCGGGTGCGCGCCATCAGCGCGCGGGCGAGGCCGAGGTTGAGCGGCGGCAGAGCGATGGCGGTGTCCTGCACCACCTCCACCGCCACACCGCCCTGGCCGAACAGGATAACCGGGCCGAACTGGGGATCCTCGCTGGCGCCGACGATCAGCTCCACCGCGTCCGCACGCCGCTCCATGGGCTGCACGGTGAAACCGTCGATCCGCGCCTGCGGCGCGGCGGCGCGCACGCGGCTTGCCATGGCGACCGCCGCGGCGCGCACGGCCTCCGCCGTCTCCAGGTTGAGGGCCACCCCGCCCACGTCGGTCTTGTGGGTGATGTCGGGCGACAGGATCTTTAGCGCCGCGGGCCTGCCCAGCGCGGCCGCCATCGCCGCCGCCTCGGCCGCGTCGCGGGCGATGCGTGTCGGCGTCACCGGTACGCCGTAGGCTGCCAGCACCGATTTGGCCTCCACCTCGCTGAGCAGCGCGCGCCCCTCGGCCAGCGCCGCGTCGATCGGTGTCCGTGCCGCCGTCGCATCGGCGCTGAAATCGGCGGGCAGCGACGGCGGGGTTTCCATGAGCTGGGCCTGGGCGCGGCGGTATTCCACCACGTGCATGAACCCGCGCACCGCCGATTCCGGCGTGTCGAAGCACGGCACCCGGACGGCGGCGAAGCGGCGGCGAATGTCCTCGCGCCCCGCGGCGCCGAGCCAGGCGGCCAGAACGGGGCGTGCCGAGCGTGCGGCCATGTCGGCCACCGCCCCGGCCGCCTCGGCGCTGGAAGCGACGGCGGTAGGACAGTTGAGCGCCAGCACTGCGTCCGCGCCGTCGTCGGCCAGCACCCGCTCGATGGCCGCGGCGTAGCGCGCCCCGTCGGCGTCGCCGATGATGTCCACCGGGTTGCCGCGTGACCAGGTGGCGGGCAGCACCGCATCCAGCGCCGCAAGCGTTTCCGGCGCCAGCGTCGCCAGCCGGCCGCCGCGATCCATCAGCGCGTCGGTGGCGAGAATGCCCACGCCGCCGCCGTTGGTGACGATGGCCAGACGGTCGCCGTCGATGGTGCGCGCCTCGGCCAGCGTTGCGGCGGCGTCGAACAGCTCGTCGAGATCGCGCACGCGCAACATGCCGGCGCGGCGGAACGCCGCGTCATAAACCGCGTCCGCCCCCGCCAGCGCGCCGGTGTGCGAGGCCACCGCCTTCGCCCCTTCCGGATGGCGCCCCGCCTTGATGACGATCACCGGCTTGGCGCGGGCAGCGGCGCGCGCCGCCGACATGAACTTGCGCGCCGCGGTCACCGCCTCGACGTAGAGCAGGATGGAACGGGTTCCGGCATCGGCGGCGAGGTAGTCGAGCATGTCGCCGAAATCCACGTCGGCCACGTCGCCGAGCGAGACGAGATGCGAGAACCCGATGCCGCGCGCGTAGGCCCAGTCGAGCACCGCGGCGATTACCGCACCGGACTGGGCGACGCAGGCGATGGCGCCCGGTTTCGGCGACACGTGCGCAAACGACGCGTTGATGCGCGCCTCCGGCACCAGGACGCCGAGGCAGTTGGGTCCGACGACGCGGAGCAGCGCCGGGCGTGCCGCCTCGCACATTTCCCGCTGCAGCGCGCGGCCGTGTTCGCGCCCGCCCTCGGAAAACCCGGCGGTGATGACCACCGCGGCGCCGGCGCCGCGCCGCGCAAGCCGGTCGATCAGTCCGGGCACCGTGTCGGGCGGCGTGGCGATCACCGCGAGATCGGGCGTCTCGGGCAGGGCGGCGATGTCGCGATAGCAGCGGATGCCCGCGATGGCGTCGGCCTCGGGATGCACCGCCATGAGGACGCCGGGAAATCCGGCGGCGGTCATGTTGCGCGCCAGCACCGTGCCGAGCGCGCCGGCCCGCCGGCTGGCGCCGATCAGCGCGATCGACCGCGGGCGGAACAGCCGGTCGAGATTGCGGACGGTCATGGGCCGCCGGCGAGGCCGATCAGCGCCGAGCGATGCGCCGCGGCGGACGCGGCGCCGAAGCAGGCGAACACCACGCGCCCTATGGCGGGATGGTCCGCCAGCGCCCCGTGCACCGTGACGACGGCAATGTCGGCGGCGCGCCCCGCCGGGAAGCGGTAGACGCCGGTGGAAATGGCGGGAAAGGCGATGCTGCGTGCCCCCGCTCCGGCGGCCAGTTCCAGCGCACGGCGGTAGCAGCCGGCGAGCAGCCCGTCCTCTCCGTACCCGCCGCCTCGCCACACCGGGCCCACCGCGTGAATCACCCAGCGCGCCGGCAGGTCGTAACCGCCGGTAATTTTTGCATCGCCCGTGGCGCAGCCGCCCAGCGTGCGGCATTCCTCGAGCAGCTTCGGCCCGGCGGCGCGATGGATGGCGCCGTCGACCCCGCCGCCGCCGAGCAGCGACGTATTGGCCGCATTAACGACGGCGTCCACCGCCAGCGTGGTGATGTCCGCTTCCATCGCTTCCATCCGCTGCTTCATGGTCGCGCTCCGTTGCATGGTCCCGGGCCGAAGCGGCGGGCGCGCCACAGCCGAAAGCACAACACCGTCCGAACATGGCGAACCGGCACCGGCGGGTCAACGGGCACGGGCACGCCGGGAAGTTTCCTGTCATCGCGCCGTCTGCGTCGTGGTAACAGAGGGCATGAATGCCGCGGAGACATCCCCGGCCGTCGACTCGGTCCTTGTGTTCGTCGGCGGCGACCTGATCGGCGACGGGCTGATGAAACTGCCCTTCGTGCGCGCGCTGCGCCATGCCTTTCCGCGCGCGCGCATCACCTGGTGCGCCGGCAAGCACGGATCGGTCTATGCCCGCGCGCTGGCACCGCTGGTGACGGGGCTGATCGACGAGGTGATCGAGCGCGCCGGGTTCGACCGCCCGCTGCGCTTCCTCCTGCGCCGGCCGCTGGGCGGCCGCCGGTTCGACCTGGTGATCGACACCCAGAACGGCGTGGCGACCGCGCTGGTGCTGCGCCGCGTGCGTCACGGCCGGTTCGTCTCGGCCGCCGCCGGTTTCCTTCTGTCCGATGCGCGCCCGGCGAGGGGCCAGCGCCGTCCCGCCTCCCTGGTAGGCCGCCTGCTCGACCTGGTGGCACTGGCGAGCGGGGCGCCGGCAGTGGCCGATGCGCCGCTGTCCCTGCCGGCCGCCGCGCGCGCCGCCGCCGCCGCCGCGCTGCCCGACGGGCCGGCCTATGTGGGGCTGGCGCCGGGCGCCGGCGGACGGCACAAATGCTGGCCGCTGGACCGTTTCGTTGCGCTCGCCGGCGGCCAGGCGGCGCGCGGGCGCGTGCCCGTGTTCATCCTCGGTCCGGCGGAGGGCGAGTGGGCGGCGCGGCTGGCGGCGGAAGTGCCTGCCGCCCTGATCCCGGCGTCCGATCCCGCCTCGGGCCGCCCGGGCAGTTCCGACCCCGCCTTCACCATTGCGCTGGCGGAGCGGCTCGCCGTCGCGGTCGCCAACGACGCGGGGGTCGGCCACCTGATGGCGCTCGCCGACGTGCCGCTGGTCTCGCTGTTCGGCCCCACCCGCCCGGCCAAGTTCGCCCCCGCCGCGCGGCGGCTCGCGGTGATCGACGCGTGCGACTACGGCGCGGCGGAAATGGCCGCGATTCCGCTCGGCGCGGTGGCGGACGCGGTGGAGCGCCTGGCCGGCGGTCAGCGCGGGGGCGCGGGCACGTAGCGCAGATACGGCAGCGGCGCTTTCCAGCCCTGCGGGTACTTCTTCTTCGCGTCCGCGTCGGAGATGGCCGGCAGGATGACCACGTCCTCCCCCTGCTTCCAGTTCACCGGCGTCGCCACCTTCTCCGTCGCGGTGAGCTGGCAGGAATCCAGCAGCCGCAGGATCTCGTCGAAATTGCGCCCGGTGCTCATGGGATAGGTGAGCATGGCCTTGATCTTCTTGTCCGGCCCGATGACGAACACCGAGCGCGCCGTCGCGTTGTCGGCCGCCGTCCGGCCCTGCGCGGTGTCGCCGGCGTCGGCGGGCAGCATGTCGTATTTCTTGACGATCTGAAGGTTGGGGTCGCCGATCAGCGGGTAGTTCAGGGCGTGGCCCTGCGATTTCTCGATGTCCTTCGACCATTTCTCGTGGTCGGCGACGCCGTCGACGCTGATGCCGATCAGCTTGCAGTTGCGCTTGTCGAATTCGGGCTTCAGCCCCGCCATGTAGCCGAGCTCGGTGGTGCAGATGGGGGTGAAGTCCTTGGGATGCGAAAACAGGATCGCCCAGCCATCGCCGATCCAGTCGTGAAAGCGGATGGATCCCTGTGTGGTTTCCGCGGTGAAATCGGGCGCGGTGCCATTGATTCTCAGCGACATCGGTTCCTCCCTACAGAATGTTGCGTTACGCGACACTGCACGGAAAACGGACTCCCTTCCGGTGAGATATTCTCCCGCCGCGCATTGTCAATCTCCGGTCCGGGCGGCGGCGGCCGGCGCAAAAAAGCGGCCCCGAAGGGCCGCCGTACGGGTTCGATCCAGTGTGGCCGCGATCAGCCGCGCCGGCGGCGGCGCGCGACGCCGAGACCGGCAAGGCCGAGGCCGAGCAGCGCCAGCGACGCCGGTTCGGGGACCGGCTGACGGGCGCCGAACTCGGCCCGCGTCCACTCCTCGCCGCGGAAGATGGTGGACGACGTGTTTACGTCGCCAGGGCCATTGAAGGACGCGTTGCCCTGCCCCACGCCGGCGTCGAAATATTCGTAGCTGGCGGTAATCGTGTTGGAAAGCGCGTCGTTCTTGGCCAGCCGCAGCATGATCTGCTCGTGGTCGGCGACGCCGGCGGTGGTGGGAATGCCGTCGGTGGCGAGCGTGGTGCTGATGTTCAGTGCGTCGTCGAGTTCGCCGAACTGGATGATCGGATTGCCGGAATTGCCGATGCGCACCCGCAGTTCGAGACGGTCGTTGCCCCCCGCCGCGGTCGCATCGGTCAGGCGCAGGAAGAAGGTGTCGCCCGCCGGGGTCGGCAGGATGAGATCGAACAGGGCCTCCACGACGAAGGTGTCGTCGGTCTTCAGCCCGCGGGAATCGGTTGCGTCGCCGGTGTTGGTCAGCAGCCGGGCGCGGTGGAAGAAGATGGGGTTCCCGCCGATGCTCGAGGTGGTAATCTCGGCGTTCGCCACGTCCATGGTGGCGCGGCCGCCGGTTTCGCCGAAGACGCCGCGGGTCGAATAGGACCCCGGAGTCCCGCTGCCGAAATCCGGCGCGCTCGGCGGCGGGCCGCCGGCGTCGAAGCCGTCGTTGAAGAAGGCGGCGTTGCCGTTCTTGGTGATCTGGAAGTTGTCGATGGAAAACACGTAGGCCGACGCCGGGCCGGACAACACAACCGAGGCGGCGAAAACCGCTCCCATGCTCGCTACGGACAGTTTCTTCATTAGAGCCTCCCATGCATGCGCGCCGCGCGGGACGTCGCGGCGCCTGGCACCACTGGACCGAAAAAACACATGCAAGACGCGTGCCAACACCCACCCGACGCCCGGAAAAAAATTTACCCGATAAGAGTCAATACCTTGGGATGCGACGCGGACAGTTAAACCGTTGCGTCAAAAACCCGCAATTTCAGTGCTGTAAAATTATCCGACGTTTTTCCGGCAGAACCGGTAAGGATTGCGGGTCAGGTACCGCCGGCCGCCGCCGTGCGCTCGGCCCGCCCGAGCCACAGGATCAGCGCCAGCCCCGGAACGGCGAGCGCCGTGGTGGCGAAGAAAAAGCCGACCCAGCCGAGCTCCGCCGCCAGCCAGCCGGCGGAGGCCGCCAGCACCGTGCGCCCGAGCGCCATCAGCGAGGTGAGCAGGGCATACTGGGTGCCCGTGAACGCCACGTTGCACAGCGCCGACAGATAGGCGACGAACGCGGCCGAGCCGAGCCCGCCGGTGAAGTTGTCGGCGCCGACGGCGAGCGCCAGGAGCGCGATATCGTGCCCCGCCGCGGCGAGCCAGGCGAACAGCAGGTTGGTCACCGCCTGCAGCACGCCGCCCACCAGCAGCGCCGCCAGCGTGCCGAACCGCGCCACCAGCGCGCCGCCGGCGAACACCCCGGCGAGGGTCGCCACCACGCCGAATACCTTGGTGACGCCGGCGATCTCCACTCCGGAAAAGCCGATCTGGTGATAGAACGGGTTGGCCATGGCGCCGGCCACCGCGTCGCCGTACTTGTAGAGCAGCACGAACGCCAGCACCCACACAGCACCTGGCCGCGCCAGGAACTCCGCCACCGGCTCGACCACCGCGTGGCGCAGCCGGCCGGCGAGGCGCCGCGCCGGCGGCGGCGCCCCGGTCCCGTCGTCCGCGGCAGGCTGTGGACACGCCGGCTCGGGACCGAGCAGCGCCGCCGTCATGCCGACGGCCACCAGCGCCGCCATCAGCGCGTAGATCCACGCCCAGGCGATGAAGTCGGCCAGCGCGATGGCGCCGGCCCCCGCCGCCAGCAGGCCGATGCGGTAGCCCGTCTGGGTCATGGCGGCGCCGGCGCCCTGCTCGTGCGCCTGCAGGACCTCGATGCGGTAGGCGTCGATGACGATGTCCTGGCTCGCCGACAGGAACGCCACGGCCAGCGCCATGACCGCCATGTAGCCGAGCCCCGTCGCGGGATCGCCCAGCCCGAGCAGCGCAATGGCCGCCATCAGGACGATCTGGATGCACACCATCCAGCCGCGCCGCCGCCCGAGGCGGCGGAAAAACGGGGGCGGGCGCACCTGGTCGAACAGCGGCGCCCACAGGAACTTGAGCGCGTAGGGGGTGGAGACGGCGAGCAGACCGCCGATGGCCGCAAGCGACACCCCGTCCTTCGCCAGCCAGTAGGACAGGGTGGAAAAGCCGAGCAGCAGCGGCAGCCCGCTGGAAAACCCCATGGCCAGGATGACGAACTGGCGCCGCCCGCCATAGACCGCGAGCGCGTCCCGCCAGCTCCGTTTCGCCGCGCTGCCCCCGCCGTCTCTCATGGTCCGCGATCATACGCGGCCCGCGGCGCAGCCGCGAGCGCCGCAGGCGGTTCGGGCGCGGGTCCGCGCAAGCGGATACGTTTCTACAGCCCGCTCTTGCGCACGAGTTCCTTCAGCGAGGTTTCCGGCCGCGCCCCGTAGTGCTGGATCGCCTCGGCGGCGGCCAGCCCGCCAATGCGGCCGCATGCGGCGAGGTCGCGCCCCCGGGTGAGCCCGAACAGGAACCCGGCGGCATAGAGGTCGCCGGCGCCGGTGGTGTCCACCACCTTCGCCACCGGGGCGGCGTCGACCACATGCACCTCGTCGCCGGCGGCGATCACCGAGCCCTTCTCGCTGCGGGTCAGTGCCGCGATCTCGCAATGGCCGCGCACCCGCTGCAGGGCCCGGTCGAACGAGGGCGCCTCGTAGAGGGAGACGATCTCGGCCTCGTTGGCAAACAGGATGTCGATGTGGTTCTCCACCAGGTGCAGGAAGGCCGCCCGGTGGCGGTCGACGCAGAACGGATCGCTCAGCGTCAGCGCCACCCGGCGTCCGGCGGCGTGCGCCAGCTCGGCGGCGTGGACGAAGGCCTCCTTGGCTTCCTCGCGGTCGAACAGATAGCCTTCCAGGTAGGTGATGGCGGCGGCGCGGATCGCCTGCTCGTCGATGTCGTCGACGCCGAGCTCCACCGAGACGCCAAGGAAAGTCTGCATGGTGCGCTGCGCGTCGGGGGTGACGAAGATCAGGCAGCGCGCGGTGGGCGGGCCCTTGGTGGCCGCCGGCGTGCGGTAGTCGACGCCGGCGGCGTTGAGGTCGTGGCCGAACACCCCGCCGAGCTGGTCGTTGCGTACCTTGCCGATATAGGCGCCGCGGCCGCCGAGCGACGCCAGCCCGGCCAGCGTGTTGGCGGCCGAGCCGCCCGACATTTCCAGCGCCGGGCCGAGGGCGTCGTAGAGCGCGCGCGCGCGGTCGGCGTCGATCAGGGTCATCACCCCCTTGTCGAGCCCGAGCGTTCCGAGCTGGGCGTCGTCGGCCCGGGCGATCACGTCGACGATGGCGTTGCCGACGCCCACCACGTCGTAGGCGGCCTGTGCCATGAAATTCCGCTCCTCATCGATTGCAGGCGGCGCAGTATAGCCGCCGCGCCCTTCATTCCAAGGGCGGGGGGAAAGGAAAACGACGGGCTTGCCGCGGTGTGCGGCGACCCCGTATGAAGACGCCATGTTCGCCGCCGCCGCCCGGGCCTTCGCCCAGATTCCCGATCCCGCGTTCCAGCGCGTGCTGTGGCGCGCCTTCGCCTGGAGCGCGGGTGTCTTCTGCGCCCTGATGGCGCTCGCCTGGTGGGGGCTGGTGTCGACCCGGTGGTTCGACTTCGGCTGGCTGGAGGGGCTGGTGGACGCGCTCGGCTGGGTGGCGGCGCTGATCGTCGCGGCGCTGCTGTTCCCCGCCATCGCCGTCTCCGTGGTCTCGTTCATGCTGGAGGACGTCGCCCGCGCGGTTGAGGCGCGCCACTATCCGGCGCTGCCGGCGGCGCGGGCGCAGGGGATCAGTGAGGCGGTGGCCGGCGCCCTGAAGCTGGCGCTGATCGCGCTGGCGCTGAACGTGCTGGCGCTGCCGCTCTACCTGGTTCCCGGGCTGAATGTCTTTGTTTTCTATGGGATGAACGGCTATCTTCTGGGACGCGAGTATTTCGAGCTGGTGGCGTGCCGGCGTCTCGATTCGGCCGGCACGCGGGCGCTGTGGCGCCGCTATCGGGGGCGGCTGTGGCTGGCGGGCGTGGCGATCGCGTTTCTGTTGAGCATTCCGTTCGTCGGCTGGGCCATGCCGACGGTGGCGACCGCCTTTGCCCTGCACCTGTTCGAATCGCTGCGCCGGCGCGCCGGCGCGTGACACCGCACTGACCGCCCGTACCGACCGGACCAGCATCGACCGAAGGGATACGCCGCCATGTTCAGCAAGAAGCCCGGGGAGTCCAGCCCCAACGCGCCCGACGCCGCCGCCGCGCCGCTGCCGCTGAAGTCCGGGCCGCAGAGGGAAGCCACCCCCGTCATGCCGGCGCGCAAGCCGGTGATGCGCCCCGAGGTGGTGCGCAGCGCCCGCGACTATTCCCACGGCAGCGCCGGAGCGCGCGACGACCATGCCTATCGCGGCTACAGCGGCGAGGGCAAGAAGCTGATCGTCGGCCGCGACATCGCGCTGTCGGGCCAGATCTCCAGCTGCGAGAAACTGGTGGTGGAAGGCCGGGTGGAGGCCAACATCTCCCAGTGCCGCGAGATCGAGGTGGCGGAGTCGGGCACCTTCAAGGGCGAGGCGGAGATCGAGGTGGCCGAGATCAGCGGCAGCTTCGAGGGCGCGCTGGTCGCCCGCGAGCTTCTGATGGTGCGCGCGCAGGGCCGCGTGACCGGCAGCGTGCGCTACGGCCGGCTCGAGGTGGAGCGCGGCGGCCAGATCAACGGCGACGTGCAGGTGTATTCGGCCAAGGCATCGAACGACGCCGCCGATGCGGACGGCGAGTAGCGCCCGCCTGCTGCGCGCGGCGGCGGCCGGCGCGGCGGCGCTGGCGCTGTTGCTGGCGGGGTGCGGCGGCGAGCCGTCGGGGGCCGAATACAGCGGCCCCGGGGCGCGCCCGCGCCTGATCGTATCGGAAACCGCCCCCGGACCCGCGAAGCCGGAAGGCGAAGCCGGCGCCGGGACCGCGGCGCTGGCGCCCGGGCAGCCCGCGCGTCCCGAACCGGAGATCGACGCCGACCCCAGGCGGCTGATGGGGCTCGACGAATCCGGGCTCACCGCGCTGCTGGGATCGCCCGAGTTCCGCCGCTCCGACCCGCCCGCCGAGCAGTGGCGCTATCGCGGCGAGGGCTGCATGCTGGACCTGTTCCTCTATGGCCCCGCCAGGGCCGCGGCCACCGACAAGCGCATCACCGTGCGCCATGCGGAGGCACGCCCCATCGGCGACGGCCGGGTCAGCGCCGGCGACTGCCTGCGCGTTCTCCTGCGCGCCCGGCTCCTGCGCGAGCAGGGATAGACCCTCGCGCCGCCGTCGTCTTGCCCCTGTAGCCGCACAGGTCGGCGACGATGCAGCGCCAGCATTCGGGCTTGCGCGCCTTGCACACGTAGCGCCCGTGCAGGATCAGCCAGTGATGGGCGTGGCGCTTGAATTCGGCGGGCGTGCGCCGCTCCAGCGCGCGCTCCACCGCCTCCGGCGTCTTTCCCGGTGCCAGCCCGGTGCGGTTGCCGATGCGGAAGATGTGCGTGTCCACCGCGATGGTGGGCTGGCCGAAGGCGATGTTGAGCACCACGTTGGCGGTCTTGCGCCCGACGCCGGGAAGGGCGACCAGCGCCTCGCGCGCGGCGGGCACCCTGCCGCCATGCTCACCGATCAGCTTCTGCGACAGCGCGATGACGTTCTTCGCCTTGTTGCGGTAGAGCCCGATGGACCGGATGTGCTGCACCAGCCCGGCCTCGCCCAGCGCCAGCATCTTCTGCGGCGTGTCGGCGACCCGGAACAGGGCGGCGGTGGCGCGGTTCACCCCCTTGTCGGTGGCCTGCGCCGACAGTACCACCGCCACCAGCAGGGTGTAGGGGTTGATGTAGTCGAGCTCGCCTGTCGGCTCGGGATCGGCATCCCTGAGCCGGCGGTAGAATTCGCCGACGTCGGCCAGCTTCATCGCCATGCGATGGTTCTAGATCATTATCCGCGCGCATGGAATCCCGCCGGGGCATGGACATGGCCGCCGTATGGTTAATTGCCGAAAGGCTTTTGTTTCGGCGCCGGCCGCGCCGCACGGAACGCTTCGTAACAGAATCTTCACGCGTTAACGCTGATCGCGCTTGCGTGCGCGTCGTCGCCGCATATGCTCGGACCCATGAGCGAGTCGAGGAATGTCCGATTTTCCGCCGTTCTGCACCCGCACGCGAGTCTCGCCCCGCGCGGCTTCGCGGTATTGATGCTGGCGCTGGCGACGTTCAGCTTCGTGCTCGGCGGGCTTTCCATTGCCGTCGGCTTCTGGCCGGTGATAGGCTTCTACGGTATCGACCTGGTGGCGGTGTATGTGGCGTTTCGCGTCTCCTATGCCCGCGCGCGGCGCTACGAGACCGTGGAGCTGACCGACGCCCTGCTGACGGTGGAGAAGGTGGACGCGCGCGGCCGCTGCCGGCGCTTCCGCCTGCAGCCCTACTGGCTGCGCGTCGAACTGGACGAGCCGCCGCAGCACGACAGCGCGCTGGTCCTGTCGAGCCACGGCCGCGCCATGGAGATCGGCGAGTTCCTCACCCCGGCGGAAAAACTCGACTTCGCCCGCACGCTGCGGCGCGAGATCGCCAGCCTGCGCACCGTGCCGCTGCAGAACGTCGGCTGATCCGCGGCGCCTGCTCAGTCCTTGCTCGGCTCCGACGCCAGCCATTCGGGGGGAACGACGCGCAGGCCGCCTTCGCTCACCAGCTTGCGGTAGATCACCGCGCCGGCGGCGGCGAACTGCATGCCGAGCCCGGTGTTGTTCTTGTAATAGACGATGTCGTCCGGCCCGCGGCGCACCTCGGCGCGGCCGGTCAGCACGTCGCCCAGCGTGTGCACGCGCTCGCGGTTCACCGCGCCGCTGTCGATCGGCTCGGTCAGCTCGACCTGGCGGTTGGCGTGCACGCTGTCCCAGTCGTTGATGATGATGTCGGCGGCGCGGCGGAACGTGGTTTCATCCGCTTCCGAGCGCCGGCCCGTGACGTCGGAGTTGACGATGGTCACCACCGTCTGGCCGGGTTCGAGCCAGGCGCCGTCGAACACGGGCGTCGCGGCGCTGGTGGCGCAGCACACCACGTCGGCGCCGCGCACCACCGCGCGCGGATCGGAAACGGGCGCGCATTCGACGCCGTGCCGGGTCATGCGCTCGCAGAACGCGGCGCGGTGTCCGGGCGTCGGGCTGTAGACCTGCACGCGGCGGATGGGGCGCACCGCGCACACCGCCTCGCAGATGGGCCCCGCCTGCCGGCCGGTGCCGAACAGCCCGAGCACGCCTGAATCGGCGCGCGCCGCCGCGTCCACCGCAACGCCGACGGTAGCGCCGACGCGGATGCCGCTGATGTGGGTTTCGTGCAGGAAGGCGACCGGCTCGGCGGTGGCAAGGTCGTAGAGGATGATGACCGTCCAGTTCCGTGCGTCCGGGTTGTGCAGCACCCGGCGGGCCTCGCCCTCGCCCTCGAAGCGGACGAAGCGCGAGCCGGCGCGCACCGCCGCCATGCCGAAGCTCGGCACCGCACCGGCCTGGATGTTGGCGAGGTAGCGGCGGTCGGCGTCCGCCGTCTCCACCGCATAGCGCATGCGCGGCATGTTGGCGGCGCGCCCGTCGGAAAGATCGCGGAACGCCACGCGCATGGCGTCGATGCATTCGGCCATGGAGATGAGCCGGCGCGCATCGGCGTCGGAGATGACGATGGCCACGGCGCCTTCCCCTCCTGTTTTCTTGCCGCGCCAACCCGAAGCGCCCGCCCCTGTCGGCGGATGGCGCTCCCGACGAGACAATTGCGGCCCGCGGGGCGTTTTGCAAGCGCGGCGCCGCCGGGGCAAAGGTTAACGGCGTTAACGTCGGTGGATTTTACACCTGGGCCGCGGCGTAAACCTTCTTTCCGGCGCAACCCTCTGGAATCCCACGGATTAACCCGCTTGGCACGGAGATTGCACGGAACCGGACGGGAAAGGGCGCGAACAGGCGCCGGGCCGCAGGGCCGGGAAGCGTTAACGAGAGGATGAGTGGCCCCATGACGACCATCGACCGGGAGAACGGGTTGCATCGCTGGCTGCGCCGGGCCGCCATCCTGTTCGGGCTGGCGGCCATGCTGCTGGCGGCGGGGCTGGATACCGCCGACGCTGCCACCCGCGCCACAGCCAACGCGCCGGCCGCGCTGCCGTGGCTGGCCGCCGCCGTCGCCATCGCGGCGCTCTGGATGCTGGGGCGCAGCGGCATGCCCGTGCGCCCGCGCCGCGCGGTCATCCGCCGGCGCAGGGCGGTGGCGCGCACCCGCCGCCGCTGAGGACTCCTTTTATTCGAACGGGAGCGGGCCGGCGCCGAATTCGAAAATCGCCGGCCGCGCCCTCAATCCAGTCCGAGCACGTCGGCCATGGAATAGAGGCCGGGCTTCCTGCCCTTCGCCCACAGGGCGGCGTGCACCGCACCGCGGGCGAAGATCTGCCGGCTGCCCGCCTTGTGGCTGAGTTCGAGCCGCTCGCCGTCGGCGGCGAAGATCACCGTGTGATCGCCCACCACATCGCCGCCGCGCAGCGTCGCGAAGCCGATCTGCCCGCGCTTGCGCGCGCCGGTGATGCCGTGGCGGGTAAAGACGCCGGCCCGATCCAGCGTCACCTTTCGCCCCGCGGCCGCCGCCCGCCCGAGGCCGAGCGCGGTGCCGGACGGGGCGTCCACCTTGTGGCGGTGGTGCATCTCCACCACTTCGATGTCGAACTCGTCGTCGAGCAGCGCCGCCACCCGGCGGGTGAGCGCGAACAGCACGTTGACGGCGAGGCTCATATTGGGCGCGTAGACGATGGTCGTCTTTTTCGCGCACGCCTTCAGCGCCGCCTCGCCTTTCCTGTCGATGCCGGTGGTGCCGATGACGTGGATGCGCTTCGCCGCCGCCGCCTGTTTCGCGTGCGCGATGGTAGCGGCGGGGGCGGAGAATTCGATCACCGCGTCGCACCTGTCGAACAGCGCTTTCGACTCCGGCGCGATGGCGATGTCGATGCGGCCGATCCCGGCCATCTCGCCCGCGTCGCGCCCGATGGCGGGATTGCCGGCGGCATCGACCGCCGCGGCGACGGTGCAGCCCTTCGCCTGCATCGCCTGGCGGATCACCGCAGCCCCCATGCGCCCGGCCGCGCCCACCACGCCGATCTTCAGATCCGCCATCGCCCCGTCTCCCTTTCCGCGCTCTCCGGTCCCGCGCTCCTGGCGGCGATATAACCACAGGCGGCGCGGCGGCGGAACGGCCGGCGGAAAAACGGGAGCGCCGACGAGGAGGGGGAAACGGAGCCGACCGGCTATTCCGTCAGGTCGGACCAGAATTCCTTCGCCTTGGCGAAGAAGCCCTCGGATTCGGGGCTGGTGGATTTGGCGCCCTTCCGGTGGCCCTTCCTCAGCAGGTCGTCGAACTCGCGCAGCTTCTGTTCCTGCTCGCGGGTCAGGTTCACCGGGGTTTCCACGTGGATCTCGATGAACATGTCGCCGCGGCCCTTCCCGTGCAGCACGGTCATGCCCTTGCCGCGCAGGCGGAAGCGGTGGCCGGGCTGGGTGCCGGCGGGCACGGTGACCTTGGCGCGCGTGCCGTCGACGGTGGGCACCTCGACCGCGCCGCCGAGCGCGGCGGTGGTCATGGGCAGGGGCACCACGCAGTAGATGTTGGCGCCGTCGCGCTGGAACAGCGGGTGTGCCGCCACCGAGATGAAGATGTAGAGGTCGCCCGGCGGTGCGCCGTTGGCGCCCGCCTCGCCCTCGCCGGAGAGGCGGATGCGGGTGCCGTCCTCGACGCCGGCCGGGATGGTGACCTGCAGGGTCTTTTCCTTGCGCGTGCGCCCCGACCCGGAACAGGTGGTGCACGGCTTGTCGATGGTCTGGCCCGTGCCGTGGCAGGCGGGGCAGGTGCGTTCGATGGTGAAGATGCCCTGCTGGGCGCGGACCTTGCCGTGGCCGTGGCAGGTGCGGCAGGCGACGGGTCTGGAACCGGGCGCGGCGCCCGAGCCCTTGCACGTGTCGCAGACGACGGCGGTGGGCACGCGGATGCGCGCATCGCGCCCCTTGAACGCCTCCTCGAGGCTGATCTCCATGTTGTAGCGGAGATCGCTGCCGCGGGCGCGGGCGTTGCCGCCGCCGCCGCCGCGGCGCCCGCCCATGAAGTCGCCGAACATCTCGTCGAAAATATCGGCGAAGCCCGCGTGGAAGCCACCGCCGCCGCCGCCGGCAGCGCCGTCGAAGGCGGCGTGGCCGAACTGGTCATAGGCCGCGCGCTTCTGGCGATCCTTGAGGACGTCGTAGGCCTCGTTGATTTCCTTGAACTTATGCTCGGCCGCGGCATTCCCCGAATTGCGGTCGGGGTGATGCTGCATGGCAAGCTTGCGGTAGGCCTTCTTGATGTCGTCGGAGGACGCGCCCCGCGCAACGCCCAGCACCTCGTAGAAGTCCTGCTTGGCCATGGCGTGACCTTCGCCGTTACACGCGGACCCCTACCGGCTCAGGCCGACTTGTCCTTCTTGTCGTCGTCCACTTCCTCGAAGTCGGCGTCGACCACCTTGTCGTCCTTGGCCGCCTCGCCCTCGGCGGCGCCTGCGCCACCCGCCTCGCCGGCGGCGGCCTGCTCCTGGTTCGCCTTGTACATGGCCTCGCCGAGCTTCATGGCCGACTGGGACAGCGCCTCGGTCTTCGACCGGATGGCGTCCGTGTCGTCGCCGTCCATGACCGCCTTCAGCGCGGCGATATCGGCCTCGACCTGACTGCGGTCGGACTCGCTCACCTTGTCGCCATACTCCCTGAGATTCTTCTCGGTGGCATAGATCAGCGAGTCGGCCTGGTTGTGCAGCTCCACCTTCTCCTTTCGCGCCTTGTCTTCCGAGGCATGCTCCTCGCCTTCCTTGACCATGCGCTCGATGTCGGCATCCGACAGCCCGCCCGAGGCCTGGATGCGGATGGCCTGCTCCTTGCCGGTCGCCTTGTCCTTGGCGGAGACGTTGACGATGCCGTTGGCGTCGATGTCGAAGGCGACCTCGATCTGCGGCACGCCGCGCGGCGCCGGCGGAATGCCCACCAGGTCGAACTGGCCGAGCAGCTTGTTGTCCGCCGCCATCTCGCGCTCGCCCTGGAAGACGCGGATCGTCACCGCCGACTGGCTGTCCTCGGCGGTGGAGAACGTCTGCGCCTTCTTGGTGGGTATGGTGGTGTTGCGGTCGATCAGCCGGGTGAACACGCCGCCCAGCGTCTCGATGCCGAGCGACAGCGGCGTGACGTCGAGCAGCAGCACGTCCTTGACCTCGCCGGTCAGCACACCGCCCTGGATGGCGGCGCCGATGGCGACCACCTCGTCCGGGTTGACGCCCTTGTGCGGCTCGCGGCCGAAGAACGACTTGACCGTTTCGATCACCCTGGGCATGCGGGTCATGCCGCCGACCAGGATCACCTCGTCGATCTCGCCCGCGCTGAGCCCGGCGTCCTTCAGCGCCGCCTTGCACGGGCCGACCGTCTTCTGCACCAGCTCGTCCACCAGCGCTTCCAGCTTGGCGCGGGTAAGCTTGATATTGAGGTGCTTCGGTCCCGCCTGGTCCGCGGTGATGAAGGGCAGGTTGACCTCGGTCTGCATGGACGAGGACAGCTCGATCTTCGCCTTTTCCGCCGCTTCCTTGAGCCGCTGCAGCGCCAGCTTGTCGGCGCGCAGGTCGATGCCCTGCTCCTTTTTGAACTCGTCGGCCAGGTAGTCGATGATGCGCTTGTCGAAGTCCTCGCCGCCGAGGAAGGTGTCGCCGTTGGTGGCCTTCACCTCGAACACGCCGTCGCCGATCTCGAGCACCGAGATGTCGAACGTGCCGCCGCCGAGGTCATAGACCGCGATGGTGCCCGCCTTCTTCTTGTCGAGCCCGTAGGCGAGCGCCGCCGCCGTCGGCTCGTTGATGATGCGCAGCACCTCGAGCCCGGCGATCCTGCCGGCGTCCTTGGTGGCCTGGCGCTGGGAATCGTTGAAATAGGCGGGAACGGTGATGACCGCCTGGGTCACCGTCTCGCCGAGATGGCGCTCGGCGGTCTCCTTCATCTTCATCAGGATGAAGGCGGAAATCTCGGAAGGGGAATACTTCTTGCCGCGCACCTCGACCCAGGCATCGCTGTTGTCGGCCTTGACCAGCTTGTAGGGAACCAGGCCCTTGTCCTTCTCCACCATCGGGTCGTTCCAGGCCCGGCCGATCAGGCGCTTGATGGCGAATAGGGTCGCTTCCGGATTGGTCACCGCCTGGCGTTTGGCCGCCTGGCCGACGAGCCGCTCGCCGTCCTCGGTGAAGGCGACCATCGAGGGCGTGGTGCGAGCGCCCTCCGCGTTTTCGATGACGCGGGGCTCCTTGCCTTCCATGATGGCGACACAGGAATTGGTGGTGCCGAGATCGATGCCGATTACCTTGGCCATGGTGTCCTCTCTATGCTGGCAAGCCCCGCCGACCCGCATGGCGGCATCTGGCCGGGCTCCCTGACTAATCCCGGGGGGAACAGCCCCTGCGCTGTGGTTACCGGGCGTATATAAGGAGCGCCAATTACCCCTGCAACCTTTGAAAGGCCGGGATTTTTCAGGGGGATGGGGGAAAATCGCCGCGCCGGGGCACGCGCCCGGCCGCGCGCCGGGCCGGACATGACCCTGTCCGCCGGTACGGCGTGCGACTTTACGGCCGGCGCGGGAACGTCAAGCCCGCGTGCGGCGGGCCCCTTCGGGAGGGCCGGGCGCCCGCCAGACCCATAAATCGAACCAAAAATACCGGCGGCCGGCGCGCGTTTCCGACAGCCCCGCCGCACCCTGCGGCGGGGCTATTTTATGGTCTTCAGGCGCTGCCGGCGGCGGGCGGCTCCAGCGCGGCCGCGTCACGATCCACAATCACCGCGTTGAGCGCCTCGGCCTCCACCAGTTGGGTGAGCGCCACGATGTCGGGATCGTTCCAGTTCTTTTCCGGCACCACCCATGTGAAGTGCGACAGGATCATTGCCCGCGGGGTGCGGGTCACCTTGTGCCAGGCGACGTGACGCAGCTTCTCGCCCTTTTCGACGCTGCCGAATTCCGCTTTCGCCGCCGCTTCGTCCCGTCGATCCGGCATCGGATCGAGCCAGACCCCGTAAATGTTCTGCCTCTCGGGAAAGTCGTCGGTCAGCCGCCGGGCCCAATCCACGGGATCCGTATCGTTCGGCTTCCCGTCCGTGAGCGCATAGGAATGGTAATCGATCCACAGGGTCCAGCGATCGGTTTCCTTGTCGTCCATCACATACATTCCGCTGCCGTCCGGATTCTCGCGCTCCATCTCCGGCCAGTCGGCGGGCACGCGCAGGCAGATGGTGTCCCACAGCCAGATGCGGGACAGGGCCGGCGTCGAAGCCACCCGGTCGGCGGCGGTCTCGTATTCGGCGAAATGCGTGGCCCGAAGCATCTCGTTGAGGACATGACGCGCCTCGTCCGCCCGCTCGCTCTCCGCCTCCTCTTCCGGAATGTAGAGATGGGCCTCGATGGTGCGGATATGGGCGGGCTTCAGCACGTTGATCCGCCGCCACAGGCGAAACGCCTCGCGCCGGTCCGGCGCACCCTCGCCGTCGGGAAGCGCATAGCCGCCGGCACGCCGGGTGACGCGTTCGTAATCGGGCCGGCCATCCGCGTCATAGACCAGGTCCTCTTCGGTGAGCGCCGGCAGATGCGGGCCGGTGACGAAGCGCTCCAGGTCGTTGGCGGCGATGGTATCCGCGTCCTCGTAGGTCTTCAGCTCGACGAAGAGACTGGCGCCGTCGATCCACGGCACCGCCAGCCGGGCGTGGAAGAACGCCCGCCTCGTCACCGTCCAGTCCTCGGGCAGCAGCAGGATCGCCGCGCCGTCGCCGAGGATCAGCTCCTGCACCTTGTAGGCGTTGTACGTCTCGCGGTCGTAGTCTAGGTCGTCGAGATCGTCGCTATCGTCCGTCATGGCCCTCTCCCCACCATCGACGCAACCATTTGTTCCATATCTGTTCTCGTTCTGCAACCCCGAAAACGGCGGAAAATGCAGACCGATCCCGCCCGGCAGGCCGGATCGCGCTAGGATCCGTCCATGATCGTCTCGGCCAGCTACCGCACCGACATTCCGGCCTGTTACGGCGACTGGTTCCGCGCCCGGCTGGCCGCCGGGTTCGTGCGCGTGGCCAACCCCTATGGCGGCGCCGCGTACACCGTGTCGCTGGCGCCCGCCGACGTGGACGGGATCGCCTTCTGGACCCGCAACGCCGCGCCGTTCATGGGCGCGCTGGAAGAGGTACGCGCGCGCGGCTTTCCCTTTACCGTCAGCCACACCGTCACCGGCTATCCGCGCGCGCTCGAGCCGTCGGCGCCCGCGGCGGCCCGCGCCGTCGAGACGCTCCGCGCCATCGCATGGCGCTTCGGCCCGCGCGCCTGCGTCTGGCGCTACGACCCGATCCTTGAGACGTCGCTGACCCCGCCCGACTGGCACGTGCAAAACTTCGCCCGGCTGGCGCGTTCGCTCGCCGGCGCGGTGGACGAGGCGGTGGTGTCCTGGGCCCAGATCTACCGCAAGAGCGCGCGCGGGCTGAACGCGGCCGCGCGGCGCCACGGGTTCTCCTGGCGCGATCCCGATGACGGGGAAAAGCGCGTTATGCTCGCGCGGCTGGCGGCCATTGCGGCGGACCAGCGCATGCGCCTGACCGTGTGCAGCCAGTCGCACCTGATCGTGCCGGGCACGGCGGGGGCGGCGTGCGTCGACGCCGCGCGGCTGTCGGAGGCGGCGGGCCGCGCCATCGCAGCCAGGGCGAAGGGCAACCGGCCGGGGTGCCTGTGCGCCGAAAGCCGCGACATCGGCGCCTACGACACCTGCCCGCTGGGTTGCGCCTACTGCTACGCCGTGTCGTCCCGCGCCCGCGCCGAGCGGGCGGCGAAGGCGATCGCGGCAAACGCCGAGTCGCTCACGCCGCCATCGGGACCGCCGGCCCCGTCCGGCCGGCCCGGGTAGCGCCGCAAGGCGCGTATCGAAGGCGAGGTCTTCGCCGTCAGCCACGGGGCACGAGACACGAGACAAGGGCGAAATCGTCCAGCCACACCCGGTGGCGCGGGTCCTGCGTTGTCGAAGGCGATGCCGTTGCCGCCCGGCGCCGCGCCCGGCACCGGCCTTCATCCCATCCCCCATGGGCGCAACCCTGGCCGGGAGGAACGGGCGGGACGCAACCGGCGGCGGGTGCGTTACCGCGCGGCTCAGGCGGTGGTGTCCACCTTGTGCGCGTCGCCGGCGTCGTCCTCGCCATTTCCGTTGCCGTTGCCGGCGGGCAGGGCCCTGGCGACGCCCACCCTGGCGGCGCGCAGCAGCCGGTCATGGATGACGTAGCCGTCTTCCATCACCTGCACCACGGTGCCGGCCGCGGCCCGGTCGGTGGGCACTTCGAACAGCGCCTCGTGAAGATCGTGGTTGAACTTCTCGCCCATGGGCGCGATCCGGCGCACGCCGTGGCGCTCAAGCGCCGCCAGCAGCTCCTTCTCGGTCAGCTCGACGCCCTCGATCAGCGCCTTCGCCGTCTCGTCGGCGCGCAGGGTTTCCGGAACCGCCGCGATGGCGCGGCCCAGATTGTCGGCCACCGTCAGCATGTCGCGGGCGAAGCCGGCGGCGGCGTATTTCGCCGTGTCCTCGCGCTCGCGGCGGGCGCGGCGGATGACGTTCTCGTTCTCGGCCAGCGCGCGCAGCAGCCGGTCCTTCAGCTCGGCGACCTGCGCCGCGGGGTCGGGCGGGGCGGCGGCGGGCGCTTCCGCCGACGTCGTCTCGGGCGTCTCGGGGGCATCGCCGCCGGTGCGCGGCGTTTCTTCCGGGGATTCCGTCTCCGGTTTGGGGTCGTTGGTCATTGGCCTTCCTTGCTATTGTCAGCCGATCAGCCGGCCCACCACCGTGGCGGTGTAATCGACGATGGGCACGATGCGGGCATAGTTGAGACGCGCCGGGCCGATCACCCCGACCGCGCCGACGATCTCGCCGTGCGCGCCGGAGAACGGCGCCGCCACCACGGCGCAGCCGGCGACGCTGAACAGCTCGTTCTGCGCGCCGATGAATATCTGGACCCCGTCCGCCTCCTTGGTCATGTCGAGCAGGCGGTCGAGCAGGTCGCGGGTATCCAGCGCCTGGAACAGGGTACGCACCCGTTCGAGGTCGGCCAGCGCGCTGACGTCGTCGAGCAGCCTGGCATGGCCCTTGATGATCAGCGTGCCGCCGCCCTGCTCGCCCATCCAGGTGGCGAGCCCGGCCTCCACCAGCTTGCCGGTCAGCGCATCCACCTCGGCGCGGTGCTCGGCCATCTCGCGCTGAATCTGGCGGCGCGCCTCGTCGATGGTGCGCCCGGCCAGCCGCGCGTTGAGATAGTTGGCCGCCTGGGTCAGGGCCGAGGGCGGCGTACCCAGCGGCACGTCGATGAGACGGTTTTCCACCACCCCGTCGGCGAACACCAGCACCACCAGCGCCCGCCCGTCGCCCAGGTTGACGAATTCCAGGTGCCTGATGGCCCGGTCGGTCTTCGGCGCGATGACCAGGCTGGCGGCGCGGGCGAGGCCGGAGAGCGCCTCGCTGGCTTCCTCCAGCGCCTGGCCGAAGGTCTTGCCGGCGCTGATGCACTGGCTTTCGATGCTGGCGCGGTCTTCCTCGCTGATGCCGCCGATCTCGAGCAGCCCGTCGACGAACAGCCGCAGCCCCAGATCGGTGGGCAGCCGGCCGGCAGACGTATGCGGCGCATAGAGCAGCCCCATGTCCTCGAGGTCGGCCATCACGTTGCGGATGGTGGCCGGAGACAGGGTCTCCAGCAGCCGGCGCGACAGGGTGCGCGAACCCGTCGCCTCCCCCGTTGCCAGGTAGACGTTGACGATTTCTGCGAAGATGCGGCGCGAACGCTCGTTGAGTTCGCTGATGATGCCCTGCGGCGCAGGTTCCATCGCCGGATTCCCGTGTGGTTTCCGAGGACTGGAATGTAGTGAGGGGGGTATGGGGCGTCAATGTCGCGGACGGGCGGGGCGGCGGGGTGGACGGATGCGGGTGGACGGATGTGGGCAGGGGCGCTAGCCTGCGCCGCGCAAGCGAAAACCCCGACCGCAGGAAGGACCAGCGCCCATGACCACGCGCCCCTCGGGCCGTGCCCGCAATGAAATGCGCGCCGTGCGCCTCGAACCCGGCTTCAATCCCTATGCCGAGGGCTCGTGCCTGGCGCGGTTCGGCAGTACCCACGTGCTGTGTACCGCCACGGTGGAGGAATCGGTCCCGTTCTTCCTGCGCAATTCTGGCACCGGGTGGGTCACCGCCGAGTACGGCATGCTGCCCCGCTCCACCCACACCCGCACCGACCGCGAGGCGGCGCGCGGCAAACAGTCGGGCCGCACCCAGGAGATCCAGCGGCTGATCGGCCGGAGTTTGCGCGCCGTCACCGACCTCGCCACCATGGGCGAGCGCCAGGTGCGCATCGACTGCGATGTGATCCAGGCCGACGGCGGCACGCGCACCGCGTCGATCACCGGGGCGTGGGTGGCGCTGGCGCTGGCCTTCGACAGGCTGCTCGCCAAGGGCGCGCTCAAGGCGAGCCCGCTCGGCGATTCCGTCGCCGCCGTCTCGTGCGGCATCTGGCAGGGCATGACCGTCCTCGACCTCGACTATGCCGAGGACAGCGCCGCCGACGCCGACGCCAACTTCGTGCTCACCGGCAGGGGCGGCATCGTCGAGGTGCAGGGCACCGCGGAGACCGAGCCGTTCTCCCACGACAAGTTCCTCGAGCTGATGGCCCTGGCCGGGACCGGCACTGCCGATCTGGCCCGCCACCAGATGGAAGCGGTGGAGGCGGTGCGCCGCCATGCCGGGCGCGGCTGAAGGATGGGGGCGATGTCCTGCACGACCCGCCGCACGCTGAAGCACGGCTCGCGGCTGGTGATCGCCAGCCACAACCCGGGCAAGGCGGAAGAGATCGCCGCGTTGCTGGCGCCGTGCCGAATCGAGGCGGTGTCGGCCGCCGCGCTGAACCTCGCCGAGCCGGAAGAGACCGGATCCACCTTCGCCGAGAACGCGGAGATCAAGGCCCGCGCGGCGGCCGCGGCGGCGCGCCTGCCGGCGCTGGCCGACGATTCCGGGCTGGCCGTCGCCGCGCTGGACGGCGCGCCCGGCATCTTCTCGGCGCGCTGGGCGGGCGAGACCGGGGACTTCGGCGCCGCCATGGAGCGGGTGTGGCGCACGCTCGACGGGGCGCACGACCGCACGGCCTCGTTCGTCGCCGCGCTGGCGCTCGCCTGGCCCGACGGCCATTGCGAGACCTTCGAGGGACGGGTGGATGGCATCCTGTGCTGGCCGCCGCGCGGCGAGCGCGGCTTCGGCTACGATCCCATGTTCGTGCCCGCCGGCGGGGTACAGAGCTTCGGCGAGATGGCGCCCGAGGCCAAGCACGCCATCAGCCACCGCGCCGACGCCTTCCGCAAGCTGGTCGCCGCCTGCCTGGAGTAGCGGCGGCGGGCCCCGCTCCCGGCGAGCGAGCCGGCGCCGATTCACGAACGCCTCCGCCTTGCCCGGCCGGCGCGAAAGCCCCACCTTGGCCCCATGACCGCCGCCGACACGCTGGCCCTCTATGTGCACTGGCCGTTCTGCGCCTCCAGGTGCCCGTACTGCGATTTCAACAGCCATGTGCGCGAGGGCGTCGACCAGCAACGCTGGTGCGCCGCGCTGCTGGCGGAGATAGACCATTGGGCGGAGCGCGCCGGCCCGCGCCGGCTGGAGAGCATCTTCTTCGGCGGCGGCACGCCGTCGCTGATGCCGCCGGAAACGGCGGCCGCCGTCATCGACGCGGCGACCCGCCACTGGACGGCGGCGGACAATATCGAGATCACGCTGGAAGCCAACCCGTCGTCGGTGGAGGCGGCGCGCTTCCGCGACATCCGCGCCGCCGGGGTCAACCGCGTTTCGCTCGGCGTGCAGGCGCTGGACGACGACGCGCTGCGCTTTCTCGGCCGCCGCCACGACCTGGCGGAGGCGCTCGACGCGGTGCGGCTGGCCGCCGGCACGTTCCCGCGCTTCTCCTTCGACCTGATCTACACCCGCCCGGGGCAGACGGTGGCGGCGTGGCGCGGCGAGCTCCGCCGCGCCCTTGCCATGTCCGGCGAGCACCTCTCGGTCTACCAGCTCACCATCGAGAAGGGCACGCCGTTCTGGGCCGCGCACGGGCGCGGAGATTTCGCCCTGCCCGACGAGGACACCCAGGCGGCCCTTTACGAAACGACGCAGGAGATGCTGACGGACGCCGGCTTGCCCGCCTACGAGATCTCGAACCACGCGCGGCCCGGTGCCGAATGCCGCCACAACCTGGTCTACTGGACGGGCGGCGACTATGCCGGCGTCGGCCCCGGCGCGCACGGGCGGCTGACGGTTGCGGCCAACGCGGCGGTGGACCCCCCCTCCCTGTCCCTCCCCCGTCAAGGGGGAGGGAACGTGGCGGCGATAGAACGGCTGACCTCTCCCTCCCCCCTTGCGGGGGAGGGCGGGGGTGGGGGTGAAGAACGCCGCCTCGGGGCTGTCGCCACCACCGTGCTCGCCGCCGAGAACCACACATCCCCGGAAAACTGGCTGGCGGCGGCGGAACGCCACGGCCACGGCGCGCGGCGCGCCGACCCCCTCGATGCCGGGACGCGCGTCGAGGAGCTGCTGATGATGGGGCTGCGCCTGACGCGCGGCATCGACCGCGCCGGTTTCGCCCGCCGCGCCGGCCGGCCGCTCGACGCCGTGCTCGATGCGGCGCGGGTGAAGCGCCTCGTGGATGGCGGGTTTCTCGTTTCCGACATGGGGTCCCTGCGCGCCACCCCGGCCGGGCTGCAGCGCCTCAACGCCGTGCTGGCGGCGCTAACAGGATAGGGCGGGCCGCTATTTCCGCCTGAACAGCCCGTCGGGGGGCAGCGAGCCGCCTTCCAGCATGGGGCCGAGGGGGCGGCCGGCGAAGATGTGGATGTGGAGGTGCGGCACCTCCTGGTGCGCATTGCGCCCGTGGTTGGCGAGGATGCGGTAGCCGTCCGTCGCCAGTCCCAGCGCGCGCGCCGTTTCGCCGACGGCGCGCCACAGCCCGGCCATCTCCGCGGCGGACGCGTCCGCCGCGAAGTCGTCCATCGACACGTATTTTCCCTTCGGGATCACCAGCACGTGCACCGGCGCCTGCGGGTTGATGTCGTGGAAGGCCAGCGCGTGATCGCTCTCGTACGCCTTTTTGCACGGCAGCTCGCCGCGCAGGATCCTGGCGAACACGTTGTTGTCGTCGTAGGCCATGGTCGCTCTCGCTCGATGTCGTTGCCGGTCCGGTCCTAACCCTTTTTCCGGCTCGCCTTTTCCGCGATGCCGGAGACGCCTTCGCGGCGGGCGAGCTCCGCCCACACATCCTCGGGCGCGATGCCGAGAGAGGCCCACAGCACCAGCAGGTGATAGAGCAGGTCGGCGCTTTCCCGGGCGGTTCCTTCCGCATCTTCCTGCAGCGCGGCGATCACGGTTTCGAGCGATTCCTCGCCCAGCTTGCGCGCGATCGCGGACGGCCCGCCGCTGAGCAGCTTCGCCGTATAGGACAGGCCGGGATCGCTGCCCTTGCGCGCGCGGATGGTCGCAAACAGCCGCGCCAGCACGTCCGCGTCGGGTTTCCGCCCTGCCATTCGCACCGCTCCCTTGCCGGTACCGGGCTTATCAGATCGGCAAGCGGCTGTCACGCGAGGGAACGGGCCGCAACGGCCGCCGCGTCAAAGCCTTACCGGAATCCCCGCCGCCGCCATGTGGCGCTTGGCGTCGGCGATGGAATATTCGCCGAAATGGAAAATGGACGCGGCAAGCACCGCGGTGGCGTGGCCGTCGCGGATGCCCTCCGCCAGGTGGTCCAGCGTGCCCACCCCGCCCGAGGCGATCACCGGGATGCGGATGGCGTCCGCCACCGCGCGGGTGAGCGCGATGTCGAAACCCGACCGCGTGCCGTCCCGGTCCATGGAGGTGAGCAGGATCTCGCCGGCGCCGTATTCCGCCATCCGCTTCGCCCAGTCCACCGCGTCGAGCCCGGTCGGCCGCCGTCCGCCGTGGGTGAAGATTTCCCATTTGCCCGGGCCGGTCGCCTTGGCGTCGATGGCGACGACGATGCACTGGGTGCCGAACTTCTCGGCCGCCTCGCGCACGAACGCGGGCCGCGCCACGGCGGCGGTATTGATGGAGGTCTTGTCGGCGCCCGCCAGCAGCAACTTGCGGATGTCGTCCACCGTGCGCACCCCGCCGCCGACGGTGAGCGGCATGAAGCACTGCTCGGCGGTGCGCGCCACCACGTCGAACAGCGTGTCGCGGTTCTCGTGGCTGGCGGTGATGTCGAGGAAGCACAGCTCGTCGGCGCCGGCGGCGTCGTAGATGCGCGACTGCTCCACCGGATCGCCGGCGTCGACAAGGTCGACGAAGTTCACCCCCTTCACCGTGCGCCCTTCCTTCACGTCGAGGCAGGGGATGATGCGCATCTTGAGCATGGCGTGCGGCGCCTATTCCTTCAGCGCGGCGACGGCCGCGGCGGGATCGACGCGGCCGTCGTAGAGCGCGCGGCCGACGATGACCCCTTCGATGCCGGCGGCCTCGTGGCCTTTCAGCTCCATCAAGTCGGCGGTGGACGACACCCCGCCCGAGGCGATGACCGGCGTGGTCAGCGAGAAGGCGAGATCCACCGTGGCCTCGACGTTCACCCCGCCCATGGCGCCGTCGCGGTCGATGTCGGTGTAGACGATGGCCGCGGCGCCGCTGCCCTCGAACCGCAGCGCCAGTTCGAGCGCCTTGACGTTGGAGCTTTTGGTCCAGCCTTCCACCGCCACATTGCCGTCGCGCGCGTCGATGGCGATGACGATGCGGCCGGGGAAGTCCTTGCACGCCTGCAGCACGAACTCCGGGTCGGAGAGCGCGGCGGTGCCGAGGATCGCCCGCGTCACCCCGGCCCCGAGCCAGCTTTCCAGCGTTTCGCGGGTGCGGATGCCGCCGCCGAGCTGCACCTTGATGTCCGCCGCCTCGATCACCCGGCGCACCGCCGCCTCGTTCACCGGACGGCCCTCGATCGCGCCGTTGAGATCGACGAGATGCAGCCATTCGCACCCCGCCGCGGCGAAGGCGCGCGCCTGCTGCGGCGGATCGATGTTGAAGATGGTGGCGCGGTCCATCTCGCCGCGCAGCAGGCGGACGCACACCCCGTCCTTGAGATCGATGGCGGGAAACAAGATCACTTTTCTTCCCTTTCCTTGCGCGCCCGCCCCTTCTTCGGTCCGCGCAGCGCCCTGGTATAGTAGTGGCCGGCGATCGCCCGGCCCTGCACCACGGCGTAGTTGGGGTTGGTGCCCCAGCGCCGGTAGCCGAGCGACTCGTAAAGCGCGATGGCCGCCAGCTGGGTCTCGCGCACGTCGAGATTGATGAACCACAGCCCGTGGCGACGCGCCGACTCCTCCAGCGCCAGGTGCAGCGCGCGCGCCAGTCCGTGGCCGCGCGCCCACGGCGCGGTGAAGTTCATGGTGACGGTGGCGATCAGGGCCTGCGCCTCGTTGTTGCGCGGCGGCAGCACGAGCTGGGCCGCGCCCGCGATGCGGCCGTCGAGCCGGCCGATCCACAGCTCGCGCTCGGGCACCAGCAGCACGCCCTTCCAGTAGCGCTCCATCAGGCTGCGCGGCGGGGGCCTGAGCCAGCCGAACCCGCCGCCGTCCACGATGGCGGTCTCGGCCGCGTCGCACAGATCGGCGATGTCGCCGGGGGCGAAGGCCTCCGGCCGCTCGATGGCGATGCGCGGCCCGGCCGCGGTGGTGGGTGCCTTCGGGTTCATGGCCGCCAGCGCAGGAAGTTGCCGAGAATGCGCAGCCCGACCGCCTGGCTCTTTTCCGGATGGAACTGGGTGCCGACCAGGTTGTCGCGTCCGACCACGGCGTTGATGGGGCCGCCGTAATCCACCCGCGCCAGCGCGTCGGCGGGACGCGCGCAGCTCATGGCGTAGGAGTGGACGAAATAGGCATGCGCCCCCGACGGAATGCCGGCCAGCAGCGGATGGGTCGCGCCGCCGTTCGCCAGTTCGAGCTGGTTCCAGCCCATGTGCGGCACCTTGAGCGCCGGATCGGCGGGGGCGATGCGGCCGACCTCGCCGTCGATCCAGCCCAGCCCGTCATGGATGCCGTGCTCGATGCCGCGCCGCGCCATGAGCTGCATGCCGACGCAGATGCCGAGAAACGGCTTGCCGCGGCGGATCACGTTTTCCGCCAGCGCCTCGATCATGCCGGGAAGGGCCCCGAGCCCGGCCATGCAGTCGGCGAAAGCGCCGACACCGGGCAGCACGATGTGCCCGGCCGCGTCGAGCGCGTCCGCCGCGGCGCTCACCGTCACGCGCGCACCGTTGCCGGCATCGGCGGCGGCGCGCTCCAGCGCCTTGGCGGCCGAGCGCAGGTTTCCCGAGCCGTAATCGATGACCGCAACGGTGCCGGCCATGCTCACGGCTCCGGCCAGGCGACCGGCGGCGGCACGGTACGCGGCGCCGGCGGGGCGAGATCGAACCAGCGGCGCAGCGCCCCGTCGCGGTCCTGCGCCGCGACCACGCCGGCGAAGCGCAGCCCGCGCCGCTCCAGCCGCGCGCGCAGCCAGTCGTTGCCGCCGAAGCCGAGGATGAGGGCGAAGCCGACCCACGCCGCCAGCGCGGTCGTCGCATCGGCGCCGGCCAGCGCCAGGGCCGCCATCAGGGCCGCCGCCGCCAGGATCATGGCCGCCGCCCTCAGCCACATGCCGCAGGCGAGCGCCCACAGCGCGCCGAGCAGGAAGGCGGGCCAGCAGAACCCTTCCTTCAGCAGCACCGGATCGCGGTCGGCGTACGCCGGCCCGGGATGCTCATGAACCGTAAAGACCTTCACCGTTCTCGTCGCCGACCTGTCGTCCGCCCCGCCCTCAGCCGGCGCGCCGCGCCCGCTTGCGCGCCGGCGCGCCGCCGATGGTGCCCTTGGTAGACGGCACCGCCCCGGCGGCGCGGGGATCCACCGATACCGCCTGGCGCAGGGCCCGCGCCAGGCCCTTGAAGCACGATTCGACGATGTGATGGCCGTTCTCGCCGTAGAGGGTCTCCACGTGCAGGGTGATGCCGGCCGCCTGGGCGAAGGCGTGGAACCACTCGCGGAACAGCTCGGTATCCATCTCGCCCAGCTTGGGACGCCTGATGTCCACCTTCCACACCAGGTACGGGCGGCCCGAGATGTCGAGCGCCACGCGGGTCAGGGTCTCGTCCATGGGCGCATAGGCGGCGCCGTAGCGCACGATGCCGCGCCGCTCGCCCAGCGCCTCGCTGACCGCCCGGCCGATGACGATTCCGCTGTCCTCGGTGGTGTGGTGGAAATCGATGTGCAGATCGCCCTTCGCCTTAACGCGGAGGTCGATCAGACTGTGGCGCGAGAGCTGCTCCAGCATATGGTCGAGGAAACCGATGCCGGTCGCCACCTCGTAGGCGCCGGTGCCGTCGAGGTCGAGGTGCGCCTCGATGGCGGTCTCCTTGGTCTTGCGCGCGATGCTGGCGGTGCGCATTGCTATCGCTCCCGAAGCCGGGACGGGCCGGCGCGGGCGCGCCTCACCGTCGGGCCCGCTCTTTTAGCAGGAGAGGCCCCGTTCTGCCAGCGTCGCGGCAGTGCGCTGTCGGGGCGGCGGATACGGCATTTTGCCCTTGCGCGGGCGCATCCGGCCGGGGAATATCCCGTCACCGGCACACGCCGGCATTTCGGCGTTTAACCCCGCCGGACGCCTTTCCCGGACCGAGATGACCGAGCGCACCTTCGAGGACGGAACCATCGTCTGCCGCGCCGGAGAGCCGGCCGGCGCGGCCTACCGCGTACGTTCGGGCGCGCTGACGGTGCGCCCGGACGACGGCGGGACGCCGACCCTGCTGCTGGCCGGCGACGTGTTCGGCACCGAGGCGCTGCTCGCCGGCGGGTGCTACGCCGCCGAGGCCACCGCCCGCGGCCGCACGGTGGTGGAGGTGGTGGGGCGGGACGCGATGATCGCCGCCCTGCGGCGGCGCCCCGATGCGGTGCTGTCCCTGGTCCGCGCGGCGCTGGAGGCGGACGCGGCGGCGCCCCTCGATCTCGACGGCGCGTCGCGGGCGTACCGGCTCGTGCCCATGAGCGACATGCTGGCCGAGCAGATCGGCGCCGACGGGGTGCTGGTGGCGACCTTCCCCTTCGTGGTCGGCCGGATGGAGAGCCGCCGGGGAGAAAACGGCGGGCGCGGGGTCGACCTGGTGCTGCGCGACCGGCAGCCCTATAACCTGTCGCGGCGCCATTTCGCCATCGAGCGACGCGACGCGGCCTGCGTCGTGCGCGACTGCGACAGCCATCACGGCACCCATGTCAACGGCATCCGTATCGGCGCCGGAGCGGCGTCCATGGCGGCCGAGCTACGCCCCGGCGACAACCTGATCGTCGCCGGTACCGCCGCCTCGCCCATCCGCTTCTCGTTCCTGGTGGGCTGATAAGGCCCGCCGCGGCAAAGACACGGGGGTGCGGAGGGTCTTTTCTTGCGCGGGGGCCCGTCCCGCCCGTCTGACCGCCGCCCTTGACCCGCGGGGGGCATCCCCCACATTTTGGGACTCGGATATGCCGCGTCGCCGGCCCCACCACCCCGGACAGAATCCATGCCCTCCCACGACCCCACCAGCTGGCACGGCACGACCATCCTCTCGGTGCGCAAGGGCGGCCGGGTGGTGATCGCCGGCGACGGCCAGGTCACGTTCGGCAACACGGTGATGAAATCCAACGCGCGCAAGGTGCGCCCGATCGGCAACGGTTCGGTAATCGCCGGGTTCGCCGGCGCCACCGCCGACGCCTTCACCCTGTTCGAGAGGCTGGAGGCCAAGCTGGAGCAGCACCCCGGCCAGCTCATGCGCGCCGCGGTGGAGCTGGCCAAGGACTGGCGCACCGACCGCTACCTGCGCCGGCTGGAGGCCATGATGGCGGTGGCCGACCGCGATGCGTCGCTGATCCTGTCGGGCACCGGCGACGTGCTGGAGCCGGAACACGGGCTCATCGGCATCGGCTCGGGCGGGCCCTACGCCCTGGCCGCGGCGCGGGCGCTGATGGACATCGACGGCATGGACGCGGAAACCATCGCGCGCCGCGCCATGGAAATCGCCGCCGGCATCTGCATCTACACCAACGACTCCGTCACCATCGAAAGCCTGTCGACCCGTGACTAGTTTTTCCCCGCGCGAGATCGTCTCCGAACTCGACCGCTACATCGTCGGCCAGAACGAGGCCAAGCGTGCCGTCGCCATCGCGCTGCGCAACCGCTGGCGCCGCCAGCAGCTTGCCGACGACCTGCGCGACGAGGTGCTGCCCAAGAACATCCTGATGATCGGTCCCACCGGCGTCGGCAAGACCGAGATCGCGCGCCGGCTGGCGCGCCTCGCCCAGGCCCCGTTCATCAAGGTGGAGGCGACCAAGTTCACCGAGGTCGGCTATGTCGGCCGCGACGTGGAGCAGATCGTGCGCGACCTGCTGGAGACCGCCCTGCACCAGACCCGCGAACGCATGCGCAAGGACGTCACGGCCAAGGCCGAACTCGCCGCCGAGGAACGGGTGCTCGCCGCGCTGGTGGGCGAGAACGCCAGCCCCGACACCCGCGCGCGCTTCCGCAAGATGCTGCGCGAGGGGACGCTCGACGACAAGGAGGTGGAGATGGAGGTGGCCGACGCCGGTTCCGCCGGCATGCCCACCTTCGAGATTCCCGGCATGCCCGGCGCCCAGATGGGCATGGTCAACCTGGGCGACATCTTCGGCAAGGCGTTCGGCGGACGGACGAAGAAGCGCCGCATGACGGTGGCGGAAAGCCACACCGTGCTGGTGGCCGAGGAGAGCGACAAGCTGCTGGAGGAAGACGTCGTGCTGCGCGAGGCCATCACCGCGGTGGAGCAGAACGGCATCGTCTTCCTCGACGAGATCGACAAGATCTGCGCCCGCTCGGACGGGCGCTACGGCGCCGACGTCAGCCGGGAAGGGGTGCAGCGCGACCTGCTGCCGCTGATCGAGGGCACCACGGTCGCCACCAAGCACGGCGCGGTGAAGACCGACCATATCCTGTTCATCGCCTCGGGCGCGTTCCACCTCGCCAAGCCGTCGGACCTGCTGCCCGAGCTGCAGGGGCGGCTGCCCATCCGGGTCGAGCTCAAGGCGCTCGACGAGGACGACCTCAGGGCCATCCTGGTGGAGCCCGAGGCGAGCCTGATCCGCCAGTACAAGGCGCTGATGGAAACCGAGGGCGTGACGCTGGACTTCACCGACGACGCCATCGCCGAGATCGCGCGGGTCGCCGCCGAGGTCAACCGCTCGGTGGAGAACATCGGCGCGCGCCGGCTGCAGACGGTGCTGGAGCGCCTGCTGGAAGAGGTCAGCTTCACCGCCACCGACCGCGCCGGCGAGACCGTCACCGTGGATGCCGCCTTCGTCCGCGACAACGTCGCCGATCTGGCGAAGAACGCGGATCTGTCGAAGTTCATCCTGTAACCGGGGCGAGGAGATGCCCGTGTCGGCGCCCTCCCGGATTCACACATCTCGCTGGACGCCGTGTTTTCTCCCTCTCCGCCAGAGGCGGAGAGGGCCGACCGCGCATTCTCCACTCCGGGAAGATGTGTGAATCCGATGGGGTCGGCGCCCGGGGCATGACGATGCCGGCTCGCACGTTATCCTGATTCGTCACCGTCGCTTCGGCAGCAATGCCAGCAGTTTCTTCACCGTCGCCGCGTCGAGCCGCGCGATGTCGCGCGCCAGGCGGTTGGCAAGCTCGGTGTGCTCGGGCGCCAGCCCCGCGGTGTCGATCGCCGCGCGCGGGTGCGACAGCGCCGCGAGCCGTTCGATCTCGTCGGCATCCTCCCAGATGAGGCCGAAATACTGGCAGATCTGCAGCACCAGCATGGGCGAGGGGCGCGAGCGCCGCCCGTGCTCCAGCGCCGACAGATAGGCAGGCGACAGCTCGAGATCGGCCGCCATCTTCTTCAGCGTGATGCCGCGCGCAGCGCGCAGCGCCCGGATGCGCCGGCCGAACGGGGTCATGCTTTACCTGGTAAACCGTCCGGATCGGCCCCGGCGGTGGGCAGCGAAGCGGGCCGCAACGGCCGGCCGGAAGCAACGCGGGGCTCGTATTTCATGAACGCCGACCACGGTTATGGCGTGCGCGGCGGGCCCTCGGAGCCCCGCGCGTCCAGGCTCGACGATGGCGGCACCCGGGACGCCGCGCAAGGGTCTTCGCGGTGGGTGCGCCGGCCGGGCGTCCGGACGAGAACGAGCGCATCGCCATCGCCCGCCGGTTCGCCGTGCGCATCTGGCGCTCCCCCGACCGTCGCTGAGCCGCCCCGCTCACCCGTCCTTCGCGCGCGTGCGGCGCAGCAGCACGTAAAGCGCGCCGTCGCCGCCGTCGGCGGGACGCGCGGGGGCGAAGGCGATCACGTGCGGGCGCAGCGCCGGCGCGGCGAGCCAGCCCGGCGCCTCGGCGCGCAGCGCGCCGCCGCCCTCGCGATAGCGCCCGGTGCCGGTGATGACGATGACGCAGCGCATGTTCCGTGCCCGCGCGCGCGCAATGAACCCGGCCAGCGCACCGTGCGCCGCCGCCAGGGTCATCCCGTGCAGGTCGAGCCGGCCCTCGGGGCGGATCTGCCCGCGCTTCAGCCGCTGGAGCGTCCGGTTGTCCACGTCGGCGCCGGGACGGGCGGGCCCGTCGCCGCGCGGCGGGGACGGCGGCGGGGCAGCCGGGCGCGGCGGCGGCTCTGCGGCGGGCATGGCCGCCTTCGCCCGTGCCCGGCGGCGCGCCGCCGGCGAGAGCGGCGTCACGTCCTTCATGGCGGTTTCGAACAGCCGCGCGTCGGCATCGGCGAGGGGACGCGGCGGCGGTTTGTTCTTCTCAGCCACGGTTCGCGTCTCGCCTTTTCACGTCGCCGCGCCCCCTCGCCGATGCAGCCCCTCGGAATCGTGAATCAGCACGATGTGCAGCCCCTTCGGTCCGTGCACGCCGATCTGCGGCGTCTTCTCGATGTCGGCGGTGCGCGACGGGCCGGTGATGAAGGTGGCGGCGCGCGGCACCTCGCCCCCCGCCACCAGCCGCGCCCACGCTTCCTCGTAGGAACCGACGATGGCGCCGGCGTCCAGCACCACGATGTGCGCTTCCGCCAGCACGTGCAGCGCGTTGGCGACCTGCGCGCCGGACCGCACCAGCACCGTGCCGGTTTCCGCGACGCCGGCGACGGCGCCCGTCACCGACACCCGGTCCGTGGGCAGCGGCGGGCGGCGATGCACCAGCAGCCGCGGGGCATGGTGCCACGGCAGCGCCGACAGCGCCGGCTCGCCCGCCAGCACCAGATCCTCGCCGAGCCCGTTGCGGGCGAGATAGCCCGCCACCGCGCCCGGCGCCCCGGCGGCGTCCGCCACCCGCGCCACGCTGGCGCCGGCGAGGTCGGCCATCTCGACGAACCGCGTTACCAGCGCCGCATGGTCGCCCCGTGCGCGCGCCGGGACGACCCGCGCGATCGTTCGGGATGGCGCGGACGCGCGCGCGGTTGCGCGCAGCGCGGCGAGGATGCGGTCGCGGCCGGCGCCGCTCATGGGCCGCGCCCGCGCGCCGCATGCCAGCGCTCGACGAACGTGCCGCCCTGCGGCGCGGGAAAGTCCCGCGCGCCGGTCCAGCCGCCGGCGAAAGGCAGCGTGCGGAAGCGCCCGCCCCCGCCCGCCAGCCGCGCCGCCAGCGTCAGCGCCGCCACGGCGAGGCGCAGCAGCGGCCGGTAGACGAGGGGCCGCGCCGCGACCTGCGCCCACAGCCGGATCAGCCGCCGTTCCGTCGCCGTCGACAGCGCGCGGGCAAAGGCTTCCTCGCGCCAGCGGCGCAGCAGCGCCGGCAGCGGGATGCGCACCGGGCACACCGCCTCGCACTGGCCGCACAGGGTGGAGGCGGCGGGCAGGTGGCGGGCCTCCTCGATCCCGGTCAGCGCCGGGGTGAGCACCGCGCCCACCGGCCCGGCGTAGACCCAGCCGTACGCATGGCCGCCGACGGCGCCGTAGACCGGGCACAGGCTCTGGCACGCGCCGCAGCGGATGCAGCGCAATATGTCGCGGAACGGTCCGCCGAGCAGGCGGCTGCGCCCGTTGTCGAGCAGCACCACGTGGAAGGCGCCGGGTCCGTCGGCGTCTCCGGGCCGCTTCGGCCCGGTGACGATGGACGTGTAGCTGGTGATTTCCTGCGTCGTCGCCGACCGCGCCAGCACGCGCACCAGCGTCAGCGCGTCCGCCACCGTCGGCACGACCTTCTCGATGGAGGCGACGACGATGTGCACCGGCGCCAGCGTGTGGACAAGATCGCCGTTGCCCTCGTTGGTCACCAGCACGATGGAGCCGGTCTCGGCGATCAGCATGTTGGCGCCGGTGATACCGACCTGCGCCGTCACGAAGCGGTCGCGCAGATGGTCGCGCGCTTCCGCCAGGATGGCGTCGGCGTCGAGCGCGCGGTGCGGATCGCGGTCGGTGTGGGCGTCGCGGAAGCCGTCGCCGATCTGCGTCACGTTGAGATGGATCGCCGGCATGACCACGTGGCTCGGCGTCTCGCGGCGAAGCTGCAGGATGTATTCGCCGAGGTCGGTTTCCACCGGCACGACGCCGTTGGCTTCGAGGTGGTCGTTGAGCCCGATCTCCTCCGAGATCATGGACTTGCCCTTGACGACGCTCTGCGCCCCGGCCGCGCGGCAGAGGGCGAGGATGGCGGCGCGCGCCTCGGCCGCGTCGGCGCACCAGTGCACCTGGCCGCCGCGCGCGGTCACGTTGTCCTCGAACCGCTCCAGAAGGGCGGGCAGGTCGTCGAGGGCGGCGGCGCGGATGTCGCGCGCCGCATCGCGCAGGGCCTCGAACTCGGGCATGCGCGCCAGCATGGCGGCGCGGTCGCGGCGGAACTCGCGCTGCAGCTTTTCCAGCGCGCGCCCCAGCGTCGCGTCGCCGAGTGCGCGCACCGCGTTGGCGGGAAAGTCGCGGCTGGTGGCGTCCATCACCCGTCCTTCTTCGCCGTGGCGATGGCGGGCGCGTCGGTCATGCCGGCCAGAACCTCGGCCACGTGGCGCGCCTCGACGGCGCTTCCCTCGCGCGTCAGCGTGCCGGCCATGTTCATCAGGCAGCCGAGGTCGCCGGCGAGAACGGTCGCCGCCCCCGTCGCGGCGATATGCGCAGTCTTGGTGCGCGCCATGGCGACGGATATCTCGGGATACTTGACGCAGAACGTGCCGCCGAAGCCGCAGCACACCCCGGCGTCGGTCATTTCCGCCAGCACCAGCCCGTCGACGGTGGCGAGCAGCCGGCGCGGCTGGTCCTTCACCCCCAGCTCGCGCAGCCCGGCGCAGGAGTCGTGATAGGTGACGGTGCCGGCGAACCGCGCGTCCACCGCGCGCATGTCCATCACGTCCACCAGGAAGGAAACCAGCTCGTACGATTTCTCCGCCAGTGCCGCCGCCCGCGCGGCGAAGGCGGAATCGTCGCCCAGCAGCGCCGGATAATGCACCCGCAGCATGCCGGCGCAGGATCCGGACGGCGCCACGACGTAGTCGAACCCTTCGAACGCAGCGACGACGCTGCGCGCGATCCTGGCCGCGTCGCGCCGGTCGCCCGCGTTCCACGCCGGCTGGCCGCAGCAGGCCTGCGCGCGCGGCACCTCGACCCGGCAGCCGGCGCGCTGCAGCAGCGCCGCCGCCGCGAAGCCCACCGACGGGCGCAGCGCGTCCACCAGACAGGTGGCGAAAAGCCCGACGCTCGGACCCTCGGTCATGGGCTTCCCCCGTTCTTGCCCGTCGAGGATGGCGGCAGACGGGGGCGCACGCAAGCCGCGATGGAGGCCGCCGTCAGTCCGTCAGCTCCAGCATCACCAGCAGGGTCTTCTGCAGCGGGTGGAAATTGTCGTCGCTGACCAGGTAGAGCAGCGTTTCGCCGCGGGCGCCGCGGCGCACCGCCAGCCCCTCGAAGTTCTCGCTGACAAGGGGCGGCGCCAGCGCGCCGACCTCGCTTCCCGTCGCCTCGTCGCGGTCGAACGCCGCGTCCGGCACCAGCACCAGCCGGGCGGCGAACCCGCCGAGCCAGGCGAAGCGCCGTTCCAGCACCAGCACGCCGCCGCCCGACAGCGCCACGGCGGCGGCGGGACGGTAGCGGCCATGGCGGACCCAGGCGAAGGAACGCCAGCCGCCGGCGCCGCCGACCCAGCCGGCCAGCCGCCCCGGGCCGGCGCCGAGCCCTTCCGAGAGAGCCACCAGCCGCCCGTCGCCGAGCCTGGCCAGCGCCTCGACGCCGCGGTTCACGTGGGCGGCGGCGAGCCCGGGCGGCGGCGGCAGGGGCCGTGGCGGCAGGGCGAAGGGCCGCCCCGGATCGGGATAGAGCCAGAGCCGGTGTTCGCCCTCGAACCCCACGGCGAAACCGGCGGCAGTGACGGTCAGGGATTCGGCGTCGTGCAGCCGCGTGGCGACGACGCTGCGCCCCGCCGGGTCGCGCAGCGCGTCGATGCGCGCCGCGCCTATCCCGGCGAGGTTGCCGTCGGCGTCATGGACCAGCCGTGCGGTAAGGCGGTGCCCCTTGTCGGAAAGGGCGATCATGCGCCTTCCGTCGGCGGAGACGTGCAGCGCCGAAAACCCGCCGAAGCGGGGATCGTCGGACCGCAGCGCCTGCGCGCCGCGGAACGCCAGCCGGCCGGTGCGGCCGATGTCGGGGTTTCCGGCGTGGAACGGGACCGCCTGCGCCTCGACGGCGACGGGACCGTCGGGCAGCGCGGGATCGCCCTTCGGCTGCTGGATGCATGCGGACAGCGCCAGCGCCGCCATGACGGCGTGCGCGGCGGCGGGCCGCGGCCTCACGAGACGCGGCCTCACGAGACGGGGGCGGCCGGCTGCACGGCGCGCGGCAGCAGGATGAACCAGCGCCCGGTCTGCTTCATGCGCCCGGCGCGTTCGGCCGCCGCGGCGCCGAAGCCCCAGAACACGTCGCCGCGCACCGCGCCGCGGATGGCGCCGCCCGTATCCTGCGCCACCATCAGACGGCGCAGCGGCCGGTCGTCGAGCGGATCGGTGGTGTCGAGCCACACCGGCACGCCGAGCGGCACCAGCCGCGTATCCACCGCCAGCGAACGGCCCGGGGTCAGCGCCACGCCCTGCGCCCCGACCGGCCCGTCGCCGCTCAGCCGGCGGAAGAAAACGTAGGACGCGTTGGTGGCCATCAGCGCACGGCCCTCCATCGGATGGGCCCTGAGCCAGGCGCGGATGGCCTGCATGGACATGTTCTCGCGCGCGATGGCGCCGCGTTCGATCAGCGCGCGGCCGATGGCGGTATAGCCGTGGCCGTTGGCGGCGGCATAGCCGACGCGCAGCATGGTGCCGTCCCGCAGGCGGATGCGCCCCGACCCCTGGATGTGCAGGAAGAACGCATCGATGGGATCGTCCACCCAGGCGATTTCCAGCCCGTGCCCGGCCAGCGCGCCGTGCTCTATGGCGACGCGCGGCGCATAGGGCTCGAGCCGGCCGCCCGCCACCCGGCCGGCGATGCGCCGCCCGCTCAGATCGGGGGCGAAGCGGCCGAGATCCACCGTCACCAGATCCTTCGGGCGCATGAGAACGGGCACGTTGAAGCGGGCGCTTCTGGTCCGCGCGCCGTTGAGCTCGGGCTCGTAATAGCCGGTGAACAGCCCGTCGGCGTAGCCCGCCCCGTCGGTGGCGGCCCACGGGCGGAAGCGGGTTTCGATCAGCCGGCGCGCCGCGGCGGCGTCGATCCCCGGCGGTGCGGCGGCAATGGCGGCGCAAACGCCGCGCCAGTCGGCGACGCGGCCGCCCACGGCGCCGGGCCCCACCGGCGCCTCGTCGCCGCGCTTCGCCAGCACCGCGCAGGAACGCGCCAGCGCCGGCAGCGCCGCCTGCGGGCCGTCGTCGGCCCAGCCAGCCAGGTCGCCGAAGCCGGCCGGCGCCAGGCGCAGCCGCTCGGGCTGCGGCGCGGGGGCGCAGGCATAGAGCGTTGCGGAAAGAACTGCGAGAGGGGCCAGCCGGCGAAGGGACGCGCGCGCGCTCACCGCTGTGCGGTCAGTTCGGGCTCTGGGTTTCCACCAGCGTCCAGTTGGGATCGCGCGCGCGGGTGTTGCGGGCGAACGTCCAGATATCGGTGACGTTGGTGACATGGCTGGGATCGCCGTCGATCACCGTGCCGTCATTGTCGCGGGTCACGTTGACCTGCTCGGACACGAACTTGACGGTCACGAAGGCGGTGCGGTTTTCCATGCGCGCCTCGATCAACTCGGCGGAGGCAATGCCGATCAGCGTGGTGTCCAGCGTCTCGCCCGTCTTTTCGCGCTCGGCCATGGCGTTGGAAAAGCGCTCGTAGACCTCGTCGTTGAGCAGGGTGCGCAGCATCTTGGCCTCGCCGCGGGCATAGGCCTGCACGATCGTTTCGAAGGCGGCGCGTGCGCCGGCGAGAAAGCCGGCGGCATCGAACGACGGATCGGCGATCCCGATCTGGGTGAGCCCGGCGGCCAGCGGGTCGGACGGCAGCGGGTCTGCCCCCGTCGCCTCGCCGCCCTGGCGGTCGGGGAGCGCCACCACGTTGTCGTCGCCGGTGGCGCGGTCCTCGCCCGGCTTGGTCCGGTTCCCCGCCTCGGCACGGCGGCGGGCGAACGGGTCGGCGGGCGGCGGGCGCTCGTGGCCGGTGCGCCGGCCCAGCACGCTGCGCAGGCGCAGCACGAGGAATGCCGCGATCATGGCAAACAGGATGATGTCGAGAAACTGGCCGTCGCCCATGATAATCCGGCTCCGGACGCGGTATGGTGGACGCCTGCGAAACACCCATATAAACCCTGACCCCCGACGGGGGCGGGTTCAAACGGCGTGACTTGTGCGTTGCCGTCGCCCTTCAGTACCTAACCTAGGGTTTCCACCCCCTTTCTGCAAGCATGCTGCCTCTAATCGCCCTCGCCTTTATTGCCATCCCCATCGTGGAGATCGCCGTGCTGATCAAGGTCGGCGGCGCCATCGGGGCGTGGAACACCATCGCGCTGGTGATCCTGACCGCCATCGCCGGCACGGCGCTGCTGCGCGCCCAGGGGCTGGCGACGCTGGCGCGGGTGCAGGACAGCTTGGCGCGCGATATTTTTCCCGCCCACGCCCTGTTCGACGGCGCCTGCCTGCTGGTGGCGGGGGCGCTGCTGCTCACCCCCGGCTTCGTCACCGATGCGCTGGGGCTGGCGCTGTTCCTGCCGCCGGTGCGCGGCCTGCTGCGCCGGCTGATCTGGCACCGGCTGCAGGGCCGCGCCGGCGCCCGCATCTGGGTCAACGGCGAGGAGGCAGGGCCGCGCGGACCCGGTGGACCCGATCCGGGTCCCGGCGGCCCGGCGCCCACCATCGAGGGCGAGTGGCGCGAGGTGGACCCCCCCGCCGACAGCCGCCGGGGTCGCGGCGACGGCAACGGAGAGGACGGGGGCGGGCGATGATCCTGATGCGCCACGCCGAGACCGTGTTCAACGTGGTGTTCGGCGGCATGCGCATCGATCCCGGCATCTGCGACCCGGCCCTGACCGTCGCCGGGCGCGCCCAGGCGGCGGAGGCGACGGAGGCCCTGCGCGCCGCGGAGGTACGCCGGGTGGTGGCGAGCCCCTATGCCCGGGCGCTGGAAACGGCGCACATCGTCGCGCGCGCTCTCGGCCTGCCGGTCGCGGTCGAGCCGCTGGTGCGCGAACGCACCGCCTTCGCCTGCGACATCGGCACGCCGCGCAGCCATCTGGCGGCGCGCTGGGCCGGCGTCGCCTTCGATCGCCTGGAGGAGATCTGGTGGTCGGACGGCGAGGAACCGCCCGACTCCTTCGAGGCCCGCTGCCGTGCCTTCCGCCGCACCATGGCGGGCGCGCCGGACTGGCCCCATGTGCTGGTCGTCACCCACTGGGGCGTGATCCGCTCCCTGACCGGGCGCACGGTGAAGAACTGCGAGACCGTCCGCCTCGACCCGACGGCGCCGACGGCGGACGGCCGCGACGGGACCGGACCGGGCGCCGACGGGTGAAGCGGCCGGCCGGCGCGTCCCGGTTAAAGTCATGGCCAACGCCGGATCGACCGCCCGGCCGACCGCGTAAATGCGCCCGGCCGCGACGGGGTCGCCCACAAGGGATCGCGGCACTCGCGGACGCCGCGGCCGTAACGACCGACAGCGCCCGCCGCGCCGCAACTGCCCCGACCGCGCGGACCGTCCGTCGAGTCAACAAAAAAATCGGGTGCACTTAAATATCTAAAATAAAAAGTCGTTGTTAATACGTTTCTATACTATGAAACAGCCGTCCGAAGATCGGATCATTTCCTTCCCCCGAAATAAAAAACCGTCGGAAAACTTTACACGTGGGCGCGCCGGGTTCGGCGAGCGTCCGGACAACCACTTGATTTCAAACGCATTAAAGAAAGTGGCATGATTCTTGCATTGGGTTCGCCGATCCGGCGGCGGAACGGGCCATCCAGACGCGCCGGACATCGCCACGACGAAAAATCACGGTGAAGGAAGATACGATGCGCGTCTCGAAGAACGTTGCGAAACACCTGTGCGCCGGCGTGCTGGCGGCGGCGGTTTTTTCCTCCGCCGCCGTTGCGGAACCGGTCCTGGTCACGGTTGCCGGAACCTACGAGTTCACCGGCGCCGCGCCGAGCCCGACCGCGAATTTCACCCTGTCGTTCACGGTCGAGCGGTCGCCGCTCGTCTGCGGCGGCTCGCCGGGCGTCTTCATCGCCTGCGGCGCATCGCCGCCGCGGTACACGAACGGCCCCCTCGACGTCATTCTCGGGACGCCGACGGTGCTGTTCAAGGATGCCGCCAACAAGGGCGGCCTGTCGCTGTTCCAGGACGACGTGTCATTGAACCGGCTCGGTTTCGTCATCGGCAGCAGCGTGCTGTTCAGCGGCACGCTGGCCAATCCGACGCTGGTGGACGGCGTTTACGCCATCACCCCTGCCCATTGCGGCGGCGATCCGCAACTGCAGGGAGACCTGTGCAGCTATGCGGGCCAGGGCTTCGCCAGCGGCGACGTGGCCAACAACCCGTTCTTCGATCCCGTCACCCTTCAGTCCGACGACCCCATCCTGTCGGGGACCATCACCATCGGCTCGGCGGCGGCCACCGCCGCCCCGGAACCCGCCACGCTGGCCCTGCTCGGCCTCGGCCTCGCCGGTCTGGGACTGGCGCGGCGGCGGCGCGCCGGCTGAGACCGGCGGTCCACCGACCCACGGGAACCGGCGGCCCTTCGCGGCCGCCGTTTTCGTGTCCGGGACATCTTATTGTCTCGACAACCGTCCCGTGCTACCCACGCGGCACCCGTTTAAGCCCGATCGACCGGAGAGCCGCATGGCCGACCAGCCCACCCCCGACGCCGTCGCCGCCCCCCAGGGCGAAGGCCAGCCCGCGCCGCAGATTGCCATCGAATCCCAGTACATCAAGGACCTGTCGTTCGAGAACCCGCAGGGGCCGAATGCCCAGAACGCCGTGGCCGCCCACCCCGAGGTCGCCATCGAGGTCAACACCTCGGTCCGTCCGCTGGGCGAGAAGGACGGGGTCGGCCGCTTCGAGGTGACGCTGCTGATCAAGGGCGAGGCCAGGCTCAACGGCCAGCCGGTGTTCATCATCGAGCTGACCTACGCCGGCGCGCTGGCGCTGGCCAACGTGCCGCAGGAGGCCGTCGCGCCGGTGCTGCTGATCGAAGGGCCGCGGCTGCTGTTCCCCTTCGCGCGCAACATCATCGCGGAGGTAACCCGCGACGGCGGTTTTCCGCCGCTGTTCATCCAGCCCATCGACTTCGTTCAGCTCTACCGCGACCAGCACATGAAGGGCCAGGCGCAGCCCCGGCCCGGCGGCAACGCGGGGGCGACGGGCTGATCCCGGGCGCGGCGCGCGCCGGGCGGAAAGACAGGGGGTCGCGCCCGCAACCGGGACGCGACCGGGAGGCCAGCGCATGACCACGCTTCGACATCAGCAGCGCAGGGTTGCCGCCGGGCTGGTGGCCGGCGCGGTGGCCGGCGGATTTCTCTACCTGGCGCTGCGCGAGACGCTGCCGGCTGCGCCGTCACCCGGCGCGGCGCGGATCTGGCTCCTGCTCGTCCCCGCCGCGCTGGTCTTCGCGATGACCGCCGCGGTGGGGCGGGGCCGCTTCCTGTCGCCCGCCATCGATCCCCTGGCCGGGGCGGAGAACCGCTTCATCGCCGTCACCGGCCGGGCGCTGCGCAACACCATAGAGCAGTCGGTGGTGTTCGTGCTCGCCGGGCTGGCGCTGACCGAACTGGCGCCCGACGGCGTGCGCGGTGTGCTGCCCGCCGTCGCCGTGCTGTTCGCCATCGCCCGCCTCGCCTTCTGGATCGGCTATCTCATCGATCCCATCCACCGCGCCGCCGGCATGGCGCTGACCATGCTGATCAACATGAGCCTTCTGGTCTGGGCGGGGATGGCGCTGCTGGGCTGAGCCGGCGCGCGGCGCGGCGCTATGCGTCCCAGACGGGATCCTTGAGCCCGGCGACGAAGGCGGCGTGGGCGGCCAGCTCCTCGGCGCTCGGCGCGTGCGGGCGCGGCGGGCGGGCGGTACGGGCGGTTCCGGTCGCGCCGCCGCCGGCAGTGCCGCCCGCCACCAGCCCGAGCCCCGGCTGGCGCCCGCCCAGAAGTTCCACATAGACATCGGCCAGCAGCCCGGCGTCGAGCAGCGCCCCGTGCAGCGTGCGCGCGGTATTGTCGATGGCGAAGCGGCGGCACAGGGCGTCCAGGCTGGCCGACGCGCCGGGGAACTTGCGCCGGGCCAGCGACACCGTGTCGATGGCGCGCGCTTCCGGAAGGGGATCGCGCCCGATCCGCGCCAGTTCGGCGTTGATGAAGCCCATGTCGAACGCCGCGTTGTGGATCACCAGCGGCGAGTCGGCGATGAAGTCGAGGAATTGCTCCACCACCGCGTCGAAGGCGGGCTTGTCGGCGAGAAAGTCGTCGCCCAGCCCGTGCACCTGGCGCGCCGCCTCGGGCATGGGCATGTTCGGGTTGACGTAGAGATGCAGGGCGTTGCCGGTCGGCATGTGGTTGCGCAGCTCGAGGCAGCCGATCTCGACGATGCGATGGCCCTCCGCCGGGCTGAGCCCGGTGGTTTCCGTATCGAGCACGATTTCGCGCATGGTTTCCCCCTCGGCGCGCCGGTCAGGCGGCGGCCGGCGGCGGTTCCGCCCAGACGTCGCCCGGTGCCGGCGGCCATTTGCGGCCCCGGCGCCGGCGCATCAGTGTGACGATGGTGTGCAGCCGTTGCAAGGTGTAGCCCCTGCCGAGACCGGTCTGCACCACGAAGTCGGCGCGGCGGCGCTTTTCGCCGTCGGGAATCTGGCGGGCGAGGATGCCGGCAAGCCGCTCGCGGGTCATGCCGGGGCGGGCCAGCACGCGCTGTTCCTGCAGAAAGCGCGGGCAGGTGAGCACGATGGTCGCGTCGCAGCGCGCATCCGTGCCGACCTCGAACAGCAACGGCACGTCGAGCACCACCACCGCCTCGCCGCGGGCGCAGCAGCGCCGCAGCCATTGCGCCTGGGCGGCATGCACCCGCGGGTGCAGGATGGATTCCAGAACCCCGAGCGCCTGCGGCTCGCCGAACACCCGGGCGCCGAGCGCCTGGCGGTCCACCGCGCCGTCCGCCGCCACGCCGGGAAATGCCGCCTCGATGGCGGCCACCGCCGCGCCGCCGCGGGCGTAGAGCCCGTGCACCAGCGCGTCCGAGTCGCATACCGGTATGCCCATGCGCCGCAGCATGGCCGCCGCCGTGGACTTGCCCATGCCGATGGACCCGGTAAGGCCGAGGATCACCATGGGGACCGGTACGCTGGCCGACTCCGGGACCCTGCCGGCGGGCGGGGGACGATCTGCGTCGCGAACACGGCGGTCAGCCTTCCGCCAGCACGTGGGCGCGCAGGCCGTCCGTCACCTCGGGGTCGCGGCCGAACCACGCGGCGAAGGCGGGACGCGCCTGGTGCAGCAGCATGCCGAGCCCGTCGACCACCGGGTTACCGCGCGCCCGCGCCGCCGCCAGCAGCGCGGTTTCGAGCGGCGCATAGACCGCGTCGGTCACGACCGCGTCGGCGGGCAGCGCCTCGAGCGCCAGGTCGAGCGGCGGCTGGCCGGTCATGCCCAGCGAGGTGGTGTTGACCAGCAGCGCCGCCCCGTCCAGCGCGCCGGCGCGCGCGTCCCAGGGGAGCGCCGTCACCGGCCGGCCGAACCCGGCGGCCAGCGCTTCCGCCCGGACGCGGGTGCGGTTGACCACACGAATCTCGGGCGCGGCGTGGTCCATCAGCGCCACGACGACGGCGCGCGCCGCGCCGCCGGCGCCGATCACCACCGCCGGGCCGGCCGCCGCGTCCCAGCCGGAAACCCCGGCGCGCAGATTGCCGATGAAGCCGAACCCGTCGGTGTTGCGTCCCTCGAGCCCGCCATCGGCGCGCACCACGACCGTATTCACCGCGCCGACGCGCTTGGCTGTGCCGTCGAGCGCATCCATCAGCGGCAGCGCCGCTTCCTTGTGCGGCACGGTGAGGTTGACCCCGGCGAAGCCCAGCGCCGGCAGCGCGCGCAACGCGGTTCCGAGGTTCCCCGGGCGCACGGGCAGCGGCACGTATGCGCCGTCGATGCCGTATTCGGCGAGCCAGAAATTGTGCAGCCGCGGCGAGCGCGAATGGCCGACCGGCCAGCCCATCACCCCCGCCACACACGCCTGTCCGCTGATGGTCATGTCGTCAGCACCTGCCGGGTGCGAAGATAGTCGAGAAGCGGCAGCAAGGGCAGGCCAAGAATGGTGAACCAATCGCCCTCGATGCGACTGAACAGCTGTGCGCCGACACTCTCCAGCTGGTAGGCGCCAACGCTGGTCAGCGCCTCGTCGCCGCAGCGCGCGAGGTAGCGGTCGAGGAACGCGTCGCCGAACGGGCGCACCCACAACCGGGCGGTATCGCGGTACCGCCACTCGCGTTCGGAGCCGCGGAAGACACACGCGGCGCTGACCAGTTCGTGCATGCGCCCGCGCAGTTCCATAAGCTGGCGGCGCGCCGCGGCGCGATCTGCCGGCTTGTCGTAGAGGACGCCCCCGCACGCCAGCGTCTGGTCGGCGCCGATCACCAGCCGGTCGGGATAGCGGCGGGCGATGGCGCGTGCCTTGGCCTCGGCCAGCCCCTCGGCAAGGGTGGTGGCGTCGGCGCCGGCGGCGGTCATCGACGCCTTGATATCGTCCTCGTCGACGGTCGCCGGAATGACCTCGAACGGCACGCCGGCGTCGTCCAGCATCCGCGCGCGCGCAACGCTGGCGGACGCGAGGATGACCGCGCGGCGCGGCAGGGGCAGATCGTTGCCGCCGCTGTCATGGTCGGACACGTTCATCGGCCCCGTTGTCGCCGGTGCGGTACTCGGTATAGAGGGCAATGATTTCGGCGGCGGTTTCCTCCACCGACCGGCGGCTGACGTCGAGAACCGGCCAGCCCATCTTGGCGCACAGCTTGCGCGCCTCGACGATCTCGCGCCGTACCCGTTCGACATCGACGTAATCGGTTCCGCGTTCCTCGCCCATGACCCGCATGCGCGCCATGCGGATCTGCACCAGCCGGTCGGCCGAGGTGGTTAGCCCGACGACGAACGGGCAGTCCGCCTCGAACAGCTCCCTGGGCAGCGGGACGCCGGGAACGAAGGGAACGTTCGCCGCCTTGATGCCGCGCTGGTTGGCGAGATAGATGGAGGTCGGCGTCTTCGAGGTGCGCGACACGCCGACCAGCACCACGTCCGCCTCGTGCAGATCCCAGCTCTGCTGTCCGTCGTCGTGGTTGAGAACGAAGTGCACCGCGTCGATGCGGTTGAAATATTCCTCGTCCATGGCGTGCTGGCGGCCGGGCAGGCCGCGCACAGGCGTACCCAGGAACTTCGACAGGCCCTGCATCACCCCGTTGAGAACCGAAATGCACGGAACGCGCAGACGGGTGCATTCGCGCTCCAGCGCACCGCTCAGCTTTTCGTCCACCATGGTGTACATGACGGCGCCCGGATGGGCCTGCACGCCGACCATTACCCTTTCCAGCCGCGCCTTGCTGAGCACCTTTGGCCACAGGTGTTCGGTGACCGTCACCCCTTCGAACTGGACCAGGCACGCACGGGCGATGGCATGGGTGGTTTCGCCGGTGGCATCCGACACCAGGTGCAGATGATAGGAACGGCTGGCGTGCTTGTCGGTCACGGGAAAAGCCTTCGATAACGGGGATAACCCGCAGTTTATCCGGATGGCGCCGGATTCCATGCACGCAACGCGGATTCCATACGATGTCTGCCCCATTCTTGATAACGCCATTCACAGGCCGGGACAAATGCCGTTATGCACGTGACTCACCTGTTTCGACACAGCGCGTCTCGCGGCGGAACGACACGGCAGGTAAGGAAAAACCGGAACCGCGCCCGTTCCCCGCCCACAGAACGAAAGCGGATTCGTCCCCGCCCTGCCGCCGCGGTGGACAATGACGCGCCAGCGGGTTTTCCCCGCTATTCCACCCCCCAACTACCTCATCAACCTTTTATCTAAGATTGATTGGGGTTAGGTAAGCGGGTCCATCACTCCCACCTTTCCGGGTCCGAGCGTGTCCGTTTCCGAAAAACCCCTGATCCAGGCTTTCCTGCGCGAGCCGGTCGATCACGTGCCGATCTGGCTCATGCGCCAAGCGGGGCGGTACCTGCCCGAATACCGCGCCCTGCGTGCCCGTGCCGGTGGATTTCTCGATTTTTGTTACACGCCCGAGCTGGCGGCGGAAGCGACCCTGCAACCGATCCGCCGCTTCGGCCTCGATGGGGCCATCGTGTTCTCGGACATCCTGGTGATTCCCCATGCCATGGGCCAGACGGTGGAGTTCCGCGAGGGCGAGGGACCGGTTCTGGCGCCGGTGCGGACCGTCGACGACGTCGCCCGGCTCGACATGTGGTCCATGCGCGAGAAGCTGAAACCCGTCTATGAAACCCTCGATCGGGTGAAAAGGGACCTGCCGGGGAAAACGGCCCTGATCGGTTTCGCCGGCGCGCCGTGGACACTGGCGGCGTACATGATCGAAGGCGGATCGTCGCGCGATTTTCGCCATGCCAAGGGCTGGGCATTGCGTGCGCCGGAGGAATTCGACCGGCTGATGGTCCTGCTGGAGACCGCGGTGACCCAGCATCTGCTGAGCCAGATCGAGGCCGGCGCCGAGGCGGTGCAGATCTTCGATAGCTGGGCGGGCGTGATCCCCGGTGCGCTGTTCGAGCGGCTGTGCGTGCGGCCGCTGCGCAACATCGCCGCACGCCTCAAGGCGGACCACCCGCACGTGCCGGTGATCGCCTTTCCGCGCGGCGCCGGGATGGGCTATGCGCGCATCGCCGCGGTGGCCGCGTTCGACGGGCTGAGCATCGATTTCACCGTGCCGGCCGCGTGGGCGCGCGACAATCTGCAGAAGCTGGTGACGGTGCAGGGGAATCTCGATCCCGTCGCGCTGGTGGAAGGCGGCGCGGCCATGGAAGGCGAGGCGAGGCGGATCCTGGAAACGCTGGGCAACGGACCCATGGTCTTCAACCTCGGCCACGGCGTCATCCCGGAAACCCCGCCGGAAAACGTCGGTGCGCTGGTGGAGTTGGTGCACGGGTGGCGCGGCTAGGCCGAAAACCGGTGGAGCGAACATCGACGTGACGACCGTGATTCTCCGCACCGCCATCGTCGCCTATAACCTGGGCGGTCCCGACGGGCCCGCGGCGGTGCGGCCGTTTCTTTTCAACCTGTTCAACGATCCGCTGATTATCCGTGCGCCGGAGCCGGTGCGCTGGTGTCTGGCGAAATTCATTTCGTGGCGCCGCGCGCCGGTGGCGCAGGAGATCTACGGCAAGATCGGCGGCGGCTCGCCCATCCTGAAACTGACCCGCGATCAGGCGTCGGCGCTGGAAGCGGCGCTGCGCGGCGGGGGGGACACGCGCGTCTTCGTCGCCATGCGCTACTGGCATCCCTTCGCCGAAGAGACGGCGGCCGAGGTAAAGGCGTTCGCGCCGGACCGCATCGTGCTGCTGCCGCTCTATCCCCAGTTCTCCACCACCACCACCGAATCCTTCCTGCGCGTGTGGGAGAAGGCGGCCGGCGATGCCGGACTGACCGCGCCGACCACGACTCTGTGCTGCTATCCGGCGGAGGACGGCTTCATCTCCGCCGTGGCCGCGCTCGCCCGCGCCGCCATCGACGAGGCGTCGAAGGCCGGTCCCGTGCGGGTGCTGTTCTCCGCCCACGGGCTTCCGGGGAAGGTGGTGGCGGCGGGCGATCCCTATGTCAGCCAGGTGAAGCGCACGGTGGAGTCCGTTGCGAAGCGTCTCGCCATGAACGGCCTCGATTACGTCACCTGCTTCCAGAGCCGGGTCGGGCCGCTGGAATGGGTGCGTCCCTACACCGACGACGAGGTGAAGCGCGCCGGCGCGGACGGGCGCGCCATCGTCATGGTGCCGGTGGCGTTCGTGTCCGAACACTCGGAGACGCTGGTGGAACTCGACATGGAGTACCGCCACCTGGCGATGGAATCGGGCGCCGCGGCCTATGTGCGCGCGCCCGCCGTCGGCACCGATCCCGCGTTCGTCGCCGGGCTGGCGGCGCTGGTGCAGCGCGCGCTCGGCCACGGGCCGGGGCTGATCTCGGCCGACGGCGGGCGGTGCTGCGGGGCGGAATGGAGCGCCTGCCCGTTCGGCAAGGGGTGAGGAGACGGGGAATACGCCCATGGACTGGCTGACCGATGCCTATCGCTGGATCAAGGCGCTGCACATCATATCGGTGATGGCGTGGATGGCGGGGATGCTCTATCTGCCGCGGCTGTTCGTCTATCACTGCGACGCCGAGCCGGGATCGAAGCAGTCGGAGACCTTCAAGGTGATGGAGCGCCGGCTGCTGCGCGCCATCGTCAACCCGGCCATGATCGCCGCCTTCGTCTTCGGCGGGCTGCTGCTCGCCACCCCCGGGCTGATCGACTGGTCGGCGTGGTGGGTGTGGGCCAAGCTCGCCCTGGTGATCGCCATGACCGCGGCGCACGGGTTCCTCGCCCTGTGGCGCAAGGATTTCGCGGCCGACCGCAACGCCCGGCCGGCCCGGTTCTACCGCGCCATGAACGAGGTTCCGACGGTGCTGATGATCGCCATCGTCATCCTGGTGGTGGTGAAGCCGGGATAGGCGGCCTTTTCGTTTTCGGCGGCACCGGCCCGCTTCCCCGAAACCCGCCGTGCAAACCTTTGCACGGCCATTCGGCCGTTGACTTTTTCTCCGCTTTGGGTTAAAGGGGCACGATAGAGTAACGATACCGCCCGGGCCAACGGGCGACCATCCCGACAATCCGGACACGCCAGGACCGACCGGTCCGCCCGACAGGTCCGTCCGGACCCCGCGCTTCCGCCGAGCCAAGAATCAACGCCGCAACCCGGACCCCATCCGATGAATCTCCAGGAACTCAAGCAGAAATCCCCTGCCGATCTTCTCGCGTTCGCCGAGGAGCTGAACATCGAGAACGCATCCGCCCTGCGCAAGCAGGAGATGATGTTCGCCATCCTGAAGCAGCTTGCCGAGAACGAGGTCGCCATTCACGGCGACGGGGTGCTCGAGGTGCTGCAGGACGGGTTCGGCTTCCTGCGCGCGCCGGAGGCCAACTACCTGCCCGGTCCCGACGACATCTACGTGTCGCCGAGCCAGATCCGGCGCTTCTCCTTGCGCACCGGCGACACGGTGGAAGGGCAGATCCGCAGCCCCAAGGACGGCGAGCGCTATTTCGCGCTGCTCAAGGTCAACAAGATCAATTTCGACGAGCCGGACAAGGTCCGCCACCGCATCAACTTCGACAACCTGACGCCGCTCTACCCCGAGGAAAAATTCAACCTCGACGTCACCGATCCCACCAAGAAGGACATGACGCCGCGCATCGTCGACCTGGTGTGCCCCATCGGCAAGGGGCAGCGGGCGCTGATCGTCGCCCCGCCACGCACCGGCAAGACCATGATGCTGCAGTCCATCGCCCACGCCATCACCGCGGCGCACCCCGATGTCTATCTCCTGGTGCTGCTCATCGACGAGCGGCCCGAGGAAGTGACCGACATGCAGCGCTCGGTGAAGGGCGAGGTCATCAGCTCGACCTTCGACGAGCCCGCCTCGCGCCACGTGGCGGTGGCCGAGATGGTGATCGAGAAGGCCAAGCGGCTGGTCGAGCACGGCCGCGACGTGGTGATCCTGCTCGATTCCATCACGCGCCTCGCGCGCGCCTACAACACGGTGGTGCCGTCGTCGGGCAAGGTGCTGACCGGCGGCGTCGATTCCAACGCGCTGCAGCGGCCCAAGCGCTTCTTCGGCGCCGCGCGCAACATCGAGAACGGCGGCTCGATGACCATCATCGCCACGGCGCTGATCGACACCGGATCGCGCATGGACGAGGTGATCTTCGAGGAGTTCAAGGGCACCGGCAATTCGGAAATCATCCTCGACCGCAAGCTGGTGGACAAGCGCACCTTCCCGGCCATGGACATCGCCAAGTCGGGCACGCGCAAGGAAGAGCTGCTGGTGGACAAGGGCACGCTGTCGAAGATGTGGGTGCTGCGCCGCATCCTGCAGCCGATGGGCGTGGTCGACGCCATGGAGTTCCTCATCGACAAGCTCAAGCACACCAAGAGCAACCAGGACTTCTTCCAGTCCATGAACCAGTAGCGGCGCGCGTTCCTGCAACGAAAAAGGGCCGCGACAGCGGCCCTTTTCATGTGCGCGATGGCGTGCGGCGGGTTATGCGGCGATGCGCCGGCGCAGCCGGCCGAGGCCGCCCGCGAAGAGGATTCCCGTCGGCGCGACGGGCACCGCCGTTTTTACAGTGCCCGTTCCATGAAGATCATGTGGGGCAGGATGTCCGGCGGCAGGGCGTGATAGGGCGCGATGTCGCGGAATCCCATGGCGTGATAGAGCGCGATGGCCTCCGGCTGCTTGTCGCCGGTATCCAGCCGCATGGTGCGGAAACCGGCGGCGCGGGCGCGATCGAACAGCGCCGCCACCAACGCGCGGCCCACCCCGAGCCCGTGAAACTCCGGCACCACGTAGAGCCGCTTCATCTCGCACGAATCGTCGTGCATGGGCCGCAGCGCGACGCAGCCGGCCGCCGCGCCGTCGATGCGCGCGAGCAGGATACAGGCCGGCGCGGCGTAGGCCTCGGAGAGCCGGGCGAGTTCCGCGTCCAGCGCATCCGCCGCGTAGTACTGTTCCACATGCCACGGCCGGTCGGCGTAGCGCACGCGGCACCAGGCGAGGAACGCGCGCATCAGCCGCGCCGCCTCGGCGAGGTCCGCCTCGCTTTGCGCGGCGACGATGCGAACCGTTTTTTCTCCCGACGGCGTCATGGTCGGATGCCGGCAAAAAGAAAATCGAGGGCGGCGACGATCTCGTCGCGATGGTCGGCCAGCGAGCCGACGCGGTTCCCGAGGGCGCTGCGCCGCACGGCGGCGAGATCGGCGGTCGCCATGACCAGTTCCGCCTCAGCGACCGTGAAGGCCGGGTGAAGCCGCGCCGCCGCAACGATGGCGTCGCGGCGCATCAGGGGCACGACGACGCGGGTATCGAGCCGGTCGAGAAAATCCGTCTGCACGTCGAGCAGATAGGGCGTGCGCGCCGCCGAGGCCGCGTAGGGATTGCGATAGACGTCGAACTGCGCCATGGGCGGCGGGACCGGCCGGCCGTCAGAACTGCCGCTTGCCGTCGGACCACAGCCCGCGCTCGGCAATGCGACGGTTGTGATCCTCGATCGCCGCGCGGTTTTCCGCCGCCCAGCGTTCGCGCTCGGCGGCGCGCACGGCGTCTTCCAGCCGCTCCGTCAGCTCGCGGGAGAGATTGAGCCCGAGCGCCCGGGCGCGCGCCAGCAGATCGGCGTCGATGGTCAGATTGACCGCTTTCCGCGGCTGTTTCGGATCGTAAGCGGTCATCGGGGAGCTGCCTTTGTCATCTATGCGCATATATTATGCGCATAGATGACAAAGGGCAAGGGCCGCACCGCCGGTCAGCCCGCCCGGATCAGCAGCAGGGCGCCGCCGCCGACGGTGAGCGCAATGCCCGCCCCTTCCCGCGCGTGCGGGCGGAGACCGAGGAGCGCCGCCCCGAGCGCCAGCGTGACCAGCGGATAGGTCGCCACCAGCGGCGACACCAGCGACACCGGCCCGCGGTCGAGCGCGGCGTAGAGGCCGAGCACGGCGAGCCCGTTGCACAGACCCACCAGGGCGAACCAGCCGGCGCCGGCCCGGGTGAAGCGGCGGCCGTCCCGGCGCAGGGTCAGCGCGGCGAGCAGGGCCACCGTCGCCGACACGGTATAGCCGAGCAGCACGGCGGCGAACGGGCTCGGCCACAGCGCCAGCCCGGCCTTGACCGCCGGCTGCACCCCGCCGCGGATGGCGGCGGCGGCGAGCGGCAGGGCCAGCGCCCACACCGGCCAGGCGCGCACCGCGCCCGGCGCGCCGAGCGAGATCAGCCCCACCCCGATGACGATGGCGAGAATGCCCGCCGCCTGTCCCGCGCCGGGGATTTCCCCCAGCGTCACCACGGCGAGGCCGACGGCGAACAGCGGCGCCAGGTTGCCGAGCGCGCCGGCGACGCCCGGACCCATGCGCCGGTTGGCGACGAAGGTGAGCAGCGTGGCGATGGCGGGATAGAGCACGCCGACCCCGGCGAAGATGGCGGCGGCGGTGAAATCCCACGCGGACGGATCGAAGCGCAGGGGCGCCGCGGCCCAGAACAGAACCGCGGCGGCGGGCATGCTGACCGCCGCACCTGCCACCGGCGTCATGGTGGCGAGCCCGCGCTGGGTCAGCACCAGCCCGAACCCGAACAGCACCGCCGCGCCCAGCGCCAGCGCGGCGGCGGCGGTCACGGAACGAGAACCGTCGACCCTGTGGTCCGGCGCCCTTCCAGGTCGCGGTGCGCCTTCGCGGCGTCCTTCAGCGCATAGCGCTGGTTGACCTCGATCTTCACCGCGCCCTTCTTCACCACCGAGAACAGCGCGCCGGAAAGCTTTTCCAGGTCGGCGCGGGTGGCGGTGAAGTCGTTGAGCGTCGGGCGCGTCATGTAGAGCGAGCCCTTCTGGGTCAGCATCATCGGCGGCACCGGCGGCAGCGGCCCCGAGGCGTTGCCGAAGGTGACGAACAGCCCGCGCCGCTGCAGGCAGTCGAGCGAGCCGGGGAAGGTGGCCTTGCCCACCGCGTCGTAGACCACCGGCACACCCCTGCCCCTGGTGATTTGCTTCACCCGCTCGACGAAGTTTTCCTTCGCATAGAGGATGACATGACGGCAGCCATGCGCCCTGGCGAGCTTCGCCTTGGCCTCGGTGCCCACCGTGCCGATCACCGTGGCGCCGATATGCTTCGCCCACTGGCACAGGATCAGCCCGACCCCGCCGGCGGCGGCGTGCACCAGGATGGTATCGCCCTTCTTCACCCTGTAGACCTCGCGGATGAGATAGCCGGCGGTCATGCCCTTGAGCATCATGGACGCCGCCTGCTCGTCGCCGATGGCGCGCGGCAGCTTCACCAGACCGGCGGCGGGATAGAGTCGCTCTTCCGCATAGGCCCCGAGCGGCGCGCCGGCATAGGCGACCCGGTCGCCGGGTTTCAGCCCCTTGACCCCGCGGCCCACCGCCTCCACCACCCCGGCGGCTTCCATGCCGAGCGTCAGCGGCATCGCCGGCGCAGGGTAGAGCCCGGTGCGGAAATAGGTGTCGATGAAGTTGAGTCCGACGGCGGTATGGCGCAGCCGCACCTCGCCCTTGCCGGGCGCGCCGACCGCCACCTCTTCCCATCTCATCGCCTCGGGCCCCCCGGTCTCGTGTATGCGGATTGCCATTACCATGATCGTGTCTCCATGGAAGAAGCCGGAGAGCCCGGGTCAGCGACCGGGCCCTCCCTCAAAACATCCCTGTCACCCCGGACAAGCCCCGGACCTTGTCCGGGGCGCGATCCGGGGTCTGAAGCCGCTCCGGAGGGCGTCGGATCCCGGCTCGCGCGGCTGATCGCCGCTTGGCCGGGATGACAACGTTTGTCAGACGGACGCCCGCCGAGAGCCGCCGCGCCCGTTTCAGCCCAGCGCCGACTTGAACAGCGCCAGCGTGCGCGCGTTGGCCTGGTCGGCGGCGGCCTTGTCGTAGTTCTCGCCGCCGATCCGGGCGAAGGCGTGGTCGACGCCGGGATAGACGTGCACCGTGCAGTTGGGGTTCCTGCCCAGCGCCTCCCCGATCTTCGCCTGCGAGTCGGGCGGGCAGAACTGGTCCTTCCCGGCGATGTGGAAGATGGCCGGCTTTTTGATGTTCTCCGAGGCGGGCAGGAAGTCGTCGATCTGCACCGGGTAGTAGCCCGAGAACGCGTCGCCGTCGGTGAAGCACGCCGAGGCATAGGTCAGGCTGCCGCCGAGGCAGAAGCCGACCACGCCCACCTTGCCGGTGCAGCCGTCCATGCCGCGCACATGGGCGATGGTGGCGCCGATGTCGGCGACGCCCTTCTGGAAGTCGGGCAGGAACTTCTGCATCAGCTCGAACGCCCTGCCCCATTCCTCCTGCGTCCTGTCGGTGAGCTGCACGCCCGGCTCGATGCGCCAGAACATGTCGGGGCAGACGGCGACGAATCCCTGCGCCGCATAGCTGTCGCAGATGTCGCGCATGACCCGGTTGACGCCGAAGATCTCCTGGATGACCACGAGACCGGGTCCCGTGCCGGACGCGGGCGTCGCCAGGTAGGCGCCGAAGCTGCCGTCGGGTCCCTCGATGGTGATGTCGGGCATGGACCGTCTCCCTTTTTCCTTGTCTCGAACGCGTCGGAAAAATTCGGCCGCCACCATAGCGCGCGCCTTTTCCCCTGTCATGTGCGCTGCGCCGCCGGCGGCACACCACCCCCGATGTCGTCATGCCCGGGCGCCGACCCGGGCATCCTGCCGCCGCGGCGAGAGGCAGATCGCCGGGTCGCTGCCCGGCGACGACGAGAGAGCGGCGCGCCGCGCGGTGCCTAGAGGAACACCGGCTCGACGCGCGGCAGGGCGCCTTCGTGCTGCAGCAGCAGGCGCTTGGTGGGAACGCCCTCGCCGCCCGAATAGCCGCCGAGCGCGCCGCCGGCGCCGACCACCCGGTGGCACGGGATGAGGATGGGGATGGGGTTGGCGGCGCAGGCGCCGGCCACCGCGCGCGGACCCGACCCCACCGCGTCGGCGAGCGCGCCGTAGCTCAGCGTGGCGCCGAACGGGATCGCGCTCATCCGCGTCCACACCCGGCGCTGGAAGTCGGTGCCGCCCGGCGCCAGCGGCAGGGCGAAGGCGCCGCGCCTGCCGTCGAAATATTCCGCGAGCTGCGTGCGCGCCAGCGCCAGCAGCCCGGTTTCCCCGCCGGCGCCGGGGCTGTGCGGCGACCGGCCCCAGCCCAGCGCCACGACGGCGCCGTCCCGCGCGGTGACGGTGAGCGGGCCGACGGGCGAATGCAGCGACAGGGAATCCATGGCGTATTCTATCGCGCCGTCAGCCGGGGGCGGGCGCGACGGCGGGGCGCAGCGCCAGGCTGAGCGCCGCGGGGTCCGTCAGCGGCAGCGAGCAGCTCTGGCCGACGCAGACATAGGCGGTGGCGCGACCGTCCGCCCGGCCCTTGCCGTGCGCCGGGTGGGCGGCGGGCAGGTCCGCGCCGGGGGCGATCGCCGACAGCACCCGCGCCGGCACGCAGGCGCGCCGGACCGCCGCGAGCAGGGCGTCGGTGTCCGCCTCGCCGCGCGTGCCGACGATGACGATCCGGGTCGCGTTCTGCAGCGTGTCGGCGGCCAGCATCAGCGCGGCGAGGGGAAAGAAGTTCTGCGCCATCTCGCCGGAGAAGGCGGCGATGGTCTCCTCGGCGCGGGCGCGCAGATCGTCCTCGCCGGTGAGCAGCCACAGCCGCGCCAGCGTCTCGGCGGCCATGCCGTTGCCCGACGGGGTGGCGTTGTCGTGGGCGGATTTCGCCCGCACGATCAGCGCCTCGGCGTCGGCCGCGGTGAAGAAATAGCCGCCGCCGTCCGTATCGCGGAACTGCGCGTCCAGCGTCTCCATCCAGCGCCGGGCGTCGGCGAGATACGCCGCCTCGCCGGTCGCCTCGTGCAGCGCCAGGGCGGCGAGCGCCATGGACGCGTAATCGTCGAGCATGGCGGCGGGGCCCGGCCTTCCGTCCCGCCACCCGTGCAGCAGCCGCCCGTCGCCGCCCGCCGCCGCGCCGCCCATCCGCTCGCGCACGAAGCCGTGGGCGCGTTCCGCCGCGGCGATCCAGCCGGGCTCGCCGAACACGGCGCCGGCCTCGGCCAGGGCGGCGATCATCAGCCCGTTCCAGTCGGCCAGCACCTTGTCGTCCCAGCCCGGCCGCACCCGGTGCCCGCGCGCCGCCAGCAGCTTGTCGCGGCAGCGCGCCAGCGTCGCCTCCTCGTCGTTGGCGAGCGGCCCGGGCCGGCCGGTGCGGTTGAGGATGTTGTGCCCCTCCCAGTTGCCGCCGGCGGCGACGTCGTAGACGGCGCAGAAGAGCGGGGCGTCGGCCCCGAGCGCCCGCTCCACCTCCGCCTTCGACCAGACGTAGAATTTTCCTTCCTCGCCCTCGCTGTCGGCGTCCAGCGTGGCGGCGAAGCCGCCGCCGTCCGCCACCATCTCGCGCAGCACCCACGCCACCGTCTCGCGCACCCGCGCCTCGAACAGCGGATTGCCGGTGAGCTGCCACGCCCGGGCGAGGAGCTGGACGAGCTGGGCGTTGTCGTAGAGCATCTTCTCGAAATGCGGCACCAGCCACGCCGCGTCGGTGGCGTAGCGGGCATAGCCGCCGCCGAGATGGTCGTAGATGCCGCCCTGGCTCATGCGCTCCAGCGTCAGCAGTACCGGCGCGGCGAGCGCCGCGCGGGCGGTGCGCACCGCGGTGGCGAGCATCAGCGCCAGGATCGAGGGGCTGGGGAACTTGGGCGCCGTGCCGATGCCGCCGTTCGCCGCGTCGAACATCTCCGCCAGGCGCAGGGTCGCGCGCTCGATGTCGTCGAGGGCGATGGCACCGCCCGCATGCGACCGCTCCAGCCGCTTCATGGCCTCGCCCAGCGCCGAGACGTTCTGCTTCACGGCGTCCGGCTGGTCGCGCCAGTAGCGGTCGATGGTGATCAGCACGTCGCGGAAGCCGGGCCGGCCCCAGCGCCCTTCCGGCGGGAAGTAGGTGCCGCCCCAGAACGGCCTGCCGTCGGGGGTAAGGAACATGGTCAGCGGCCAGCCGCCCTGTTCGCCCAGCATGTGCAGCGCCTGCATGTAGATGGCGTCGATGTCGGGGCGTTCCTCGCGGTCCACCTTGATGTTGACGAACAGCTCGTTCATCAGCGCCGCGGTCTCGTCGTTCTCGAACGACTCGTGCGCCATCACGTGGCACCAGTGGCAGGCGGCGTAGCCCACCGACAGCAGGATGGGGCGGTTGCGCGCCTGCGCCTCGGCCAGCGCGTCCGCCCCCCACGGACGCCAGTCCACCGGGTTGTCGGCATGCTGCAGCAGATACGGGCTGGTGGTTCCGGCGAGACGGTTCGGCATGGCACTGAGGGTAGAGGCGGCGGCGGCCCGGTCAAGGGGGATGGGGCGGAAAGGACGGCGGGCCGTTGCGCCGCGCCGCGCCATGCCCTAGTTTTGCGCCCGGTCTTTCGCCTTTTCCGCCGCGTTAGCGCAGAGGTTTCCGCCCATGGCCAGCGCCCCCGCCGACCCGAAGCCGTATTACGACCATCACGTGTTCGTCTGCGTCAACCGGCGCGAGCCGGGGCACCGGCGCGGCTGCTGCGCGGAAAAGGACTCGGAATCCCTGCGCGACTACATGAAGGCGAAGGCGAAGGCCATGGGGATCGCGGGCATCCGGGTCAATTCCGCCGGCTGTCTCGACCGCTGCGAGCTGGGCCCCAACATGGTGATCTATCCCGAGGGGGTGTGGTACCGCCCCACCAGCTTCGCCGACGTGGACGAGATCCTGGAAACCCACCTGCGGCAGGGCGGCCGCGTCGAGCGGCTGATGCTGAAGCCGGAGGACGGCCCGGCGAAGGGGTAGGGCCGGCCGACCCGGCCCGACGGATCATCCCGCGGCGCGGCGCCCCGGTTGTGCCGGGTTCTCCGGGTGGGTGTCGATGAAATGCCGCAGCGTCGCCCGGAGCACCAGGGCGTGCCCGGCGCTGCCCTGCCTCTCGGCGGTTTCGATGTCGTCGAGGATCATGCGCCGGATGCGCCGGCGGCCGTCGGCGGTCTGCACCAGGCAGTTGGCCAGTTCCAGCGCCACCATCTCGGGCAGGTTCTCGTGCTCGGCGATGGCGTCGATCTCCGCCTCGGTCAGGCGGCAGCATTTGAGGCAGTCCTCGAAGGTAAGCATGGCGTTCCCTCCTGTCCTCCGCGCCCTTGTCCCTTGTTCTAATATGGTTACGGTCGCGCCGCGCCGCGCCCCCGTGCGCGCGGGAAAATACGGATAGCCGCGCCGCCCTTGCGCCGGCGCGCCGTTGCGGCAAAGTGGCGGATCATGAGCGCCGCGCCGCCGCCCGACACCATCTTCGCCCCCGCCACCGCCGCCGGGCGCGCCGGCATCGCGGTGATCCGCGTCTCCGGCGCCGGCGCCGCGGCGGCGCTGGCGGCGCTTGCCGGCGGCGCCGGTCCGCCGCGGCGCATGACGCGCGCGGTATTCCGCGATCCGGAAAGCGGCGAGGCGCTGGAGTCCGGGCTGAGTGTCTTCTTTCCCGGCCCCGCCTCGTTCACCGGCGAGGACGTGGCGGAGCTGCACATCCATGGCGGGCGGGCGACCGTCGAGGCGCTGTGCGCGGCGCTGCGCCGGCTCGGACTGCGCTTCGCCGAGCCGGGGGAGTTCGCGCGCCGCGCCTTCGGCAACGGCAGGCTGGATCTGGCCGAGATCGAGGGTCTGGCCGACCTGGTGGCGGCGGAGACCGAGGCGCAGCGGCGCCAGGCCCTGCGCCAGCTTTCCGGCGCCCTGTCGGCGCTGGCGGAGGGCTGGCGCGCATGCCTGGTGCGGGCGCTGGCGCATCTCGAGGCGGCCATCGACTTCGCCGACGAGGATATCGGCGACCCCGCCGCCGGCGTCGCGGCGTCGCTGGCGGCGCTGGCCGGCGAGATCGCGGCGCATCTCGCCGACGGGCGGCGCGGCGAGCGGCTGCGCGACGGGGTGGAGATCGCCATTCTCGGCCCGCCCAACGCCGGCAAGTCGTCGCTGCTCAACGCCCTGGCGCGGCGCGAGGCGGCGATCGTGGCGGAGACCGCCGGCACCACCCGCGACGTGGTGGAGGTGCGGCTCGATCTCGGCGGGCTGCCGGTGACGGTGGCCGACACCGCCGGACTGCGCGAGGCGGCCGACGCGGTGGAGGCGGAAGGGGTGCGCCGGGCGCTGGCGCGGGCGGACGCCGCGGATCTGCGCATCGTCCTGGTGGACGCGTCCGCCCCGGCGGTGCCGGCGGCGGCGGCGGCGCTGATCGACGGGACGGCGCTGGTGGTGGCCAACAAGACCGACCTCGCCACGGCGCCGCCGCCGCCGACGCTGTCCGGCGCGCCGGTACACGCGCTGTCGCTGAAGACCGGCGCCGGGCTGGCGGCGCTGCTTGCCGCCATCGAGGAGCGCGCCCGCGCGCTTGCGGACGACGGGGCGGGCGGCGCGCCGCTGACCCGCGCCCGCCACCGCGCCGCGCTGGAGGACTGCCACGCCGCGCTGGTGCGGGCGCAGGGGGAGGCGGAGATCGAGCTGAGGGCCGAGGACGTGCGCCTAGCGGCCCGCGCGCTGGGGCGCATCGCCGGCCGCATCGACGTGGAGGACGTGCTCGACGTCGTCTTCGCCGAGCTGTGCATCGGGAAATAGCGCCGCGAGGCCGGAGGGTGCCGTGCGCGCGGCCCGAGCGGCGCAAACCAAAGAGCCGCGAGGCCGGAGGGTGCCGCGCGCGCGCGGCCCGAGCGGCGCAAACCAAAGAGCCGCGAGGCCCCACGGGTCCGGCCAAAGGCCGGCCCGAGGGCAGGCTCCGGGTGTCGCGCGCCGGCGCGGCCCGGGCGGCGCGGATTGACGCACGGGGCGGCGAACGGGGCCGGCGGGGGTCGTCCTGCGCGCCGATCTGCCCATATTCAGGGAAGCCGGGCGCAACCGCGCCGGCGCGTGGCCGGGACGGGCGGCGCAGGGCCGATCGGGGGCGGCGGGACATGGCGCGGCGCAGCAAGAGGGACGATATCTGCCGCGCCGCGGAGCTGCGCGACCTGCGGCGCGAGGCGGCGTTCATGGAACGGGTCGGCAGGCCCGCCTGCGCCCGGCGTCTGCGCGACGGGATCGAGGCGATCCTGCGCACGGAGGTTCCGTGCACCGGGGCGCAGCGCTGCTTCGACCGCTGCCCGGTGCGGCTGGAGCAGATGCGCGCGGGCCCGGCGGCCGGATGAGCGGTCCGGGCGACGGGGCCGCCGGCGCCGCGGCTCATCTGCCGGCGCGGCGGGCCTTCACCAGGGCGCGCAGCAGCGCCAGCGGCACGGTGGGGGCGACGGCCTCGGCGCGCCGGTGCGGCCCGTCGCCCTCGTCCCGCGTCAGCACCGCGTAGGGCAGTATCCCGCGCGGCCCGTGCCCGACGTGCCAGCGCCAGCCGGGCAGGGCGCGGCCGATGAGGGCGAGGCAGGTGTCCACCGAGGCGGTATAGCCGGGCGCGGCCGTCCGCCGTTCCGGCGGCGGGCGCCGGATCGAGCGCCGCGGCGATGGCGCCATCGAGCGCCGCATCGCGCCCGGTGGCGCGCTCGAGACGACGGGCAAGGGCGGCGAGGGACGTCACGGCCGCCATATTAGACCAAGGGGCGTAAAGAATGACTCCTGTTCCGTTCGCCCTGAGCCTGTCGAAGGGCGAACGGATCGTGCGGCCGTTCGTGGTTCGACAGGCTCACCACGAACGGTGGAAGGGTCGGAATTTATGTCCGCTATGTATTAGACCCCGATGCGTAAAAACCGAACCGTCCCGCCCGGCGCGGCGGCAGTTGCAAATGCGAATCATTCTTATTATCATCTTCCCGACGCCCCCCCCTTTCGCCGGGAGAATCCCATGACCGTTTCGCCGCAGGACCCGACCGCCGCCTTCTGGCCGACCTCCATGCAGGAGTTGGAGGACGCGGAGCGCTTTCTGGTGTGGAGCTTCCGCCGCTGGGCGCTGGGGCTGGCGCGCAACGACGGCGGCCAGTGGTCGCTGGTGTGGAACGGGTTCGCCCGCCGGTTCGGTTCGCGCGACGGGCGCGCGGCGCTGGGCGGGCTGGCGACGCTGATGGGGGCGCTGGGCGAGCACGCGCGGCGCGCCGTGCGCCACCACCAGCCGTGCTGTCCCTGCCTCGGCGCCGACGAGGCGTGGCTGGTGTCGTTCGTCGGCGCCTGCCAGCGCGGCGAGCGGTCGCGCGCCCGGCTGCTGGCGGAATGGATGGTGGCGGGCGCCGGGGTGGGCGATCTGCTGGCGGCGGGGCTGCGCCTCGCCGCCGCGCTCGACGCCCATGCCATGGCTCTGCCGGCGCGCGGGCGGGACGGCCGCCCCGCCGGCGGCGGCGCCCGCCCGGTGCTGCATTAGCGCCGCGAGGCGGGACGGTGCCGCGCGCGAGCGCGGCCCGAGCGGCGCAAACCAAAGAGCCGCGAGCCCCCACGGGTCCGGCCGAAGGCCGGCCCGAGGGCGGGCTCCGGGTGCCGGTCGCGGCGCGGAGCGGCCCGGGCGGCGCCGACGAGACTCCGCGCCTACAGCTCCCTGCCGATCTTCCGGTCGATGGAGTACGGCCCGCCGCCGCGCAGCGCGATGGCGAACAGCAGCAGTCCCCACATGAGGGTGTATTCGTAGCCGCGCTTGGTCCACGAGAAGCCGTTGTCCATGTAGCCGAGGGTGATGACGCCGAGCTCGATGGCGGCGGCGGCGGCCCAGAAGCGGGTGAACAGGCCGAGCGCGATGCACAGCCCGCCCACCAGCTCGGTGAGGAACACGGTCCAGCCCCAGAACTGGCCGGGCACGTAGCCGCGCTTGGCGAGCGAGTCGCCGAAGGCGACGATGCGGTCGAGCTTGCCGGTGCCGTGCACGAACAGGATCAGCCCGACGGCGCAGCGCGTCAGCGGCCAGGAGAGCGGGACGACCAGATCGTAGAACGGCCTGAGGAAGGGAAACAGCAGCCTCGGTTCGGCGCTGCCGGCATGCGGTGCGGACATGAAAACCCCCTTGTCACCCCGTCTCTTGTCGATGCCCTGATCCGGGCGCGCGGGGTGCGCCAGTGTGCGGACAAAGTTTTTGCCGGGTCAAGAGGGACGGCGCGGGAGCGGGCGGCAGGATGACGCAAACTCGACAATCGGCCCCGATATAACGGTTTCTCCTGTACCGGATCGGGGGTTGTTCCCGGCCGCCGCCGTCGACGCTCGGGCGGACCGCGTGTCGAGGCGTCGTCCCTATCGAATTCACACATCGCGCCGAATGCGGTTTTTCTTTCGCGTCGCTGCCGCGCCAGGAACAACCCTCTCCGCCCTGAGGGCGGAGAGGGTGCGAGCGCAGCGAGCGGGAGAGGTGGGCGTCGGGGCGAAGGTGGTATCCGCTCTTGTCGCATTGGGCGTCGGGGCACGGGTCGCCACCGCTCCTGGCAACGGCGACCCCCCACCTCTCCCCGGCCCTCTCCGCCCCCGCGGGGCGGAGAGGGAGACTATGCGGGCACGAGATGTGTGAATACGATAGGGCGTCGTCCTGGCCACGATCTCTTCCGGCAGAAATCCTTGAACTGCGACGCGGCCCGGCCCATGATTATGTCAATCATTGACATAGAGGGTCCCATGGCCACCAACGTGCACCTGACGCCGGAACTCGAGGCCTTCGCCCGCGCCTGCGTCGAAGGCGGCAAGTTCAACAATGTCAGCGAGGTCGTGCGCGCCGGGCTGCGGCTGCTCCAGGATACCGAGGAGCGCCGCCGCAGCTTCAACGCGATGCTCGATGCCGTGCGCGACGAGGCCGGGCGTGACGGCGCGGTCGAGCTCGACGCCGTCCTGGCCGAGATGGATACGGCGATCGACCAGGCGGAGCGTTGAGGCCCGCCGTTCTCTCGCCGCGCGCCCGGCAGGATCTGCTGGACGCGGCGCGCTGGATCGCCAGCGACAACCCCACCGCCGCCCGCGCACTGCGGGACAGCGTCGCCGTGGCGGCACGGCGTCTCGGGGAGCATCCGGAGAGCGACGCGGTCAGACCCGCCCTTGCCGATCCCCCGATCCGGTTCCTCGTGCTGACCGGGTTCCCCTACGCGATCGTCTACGACGCCGCCCTGACGCCACCCCTGATCCTCAGGGTTCTCCATGCGGCCCGGGATCTTCCCGAGCTTCTTCACGACCTGTAGGCCCGGGGCCTTCGAGCATCCCGGGTTCGGCGGCAGGCAGAAGGTCGGCCGACACCGCCGCGGTTACGCCGGCGTATCGACCGGCCGTGTCGTGGCGTCGTCCGCCGCCTCGTCCAGCGCCTCCAGCAGCGTCTGCGCCACCGGCGCCGTGTCGAGGGTGTCGGGCAGCCCGGCGGCGGGCTCGGCGCCGCCGTCAGCGGCGGGGCCGGTCTGCGGCGCCGGGGTGGCGTCCGCTTCCGCCTCCGGCGGGTCGGCCGCGGCGTCCGTTTCCATGTTCTCTGCCGGTGCCGCCGTCTCCGCTCCGTCGGTGGCCGCGTCCCCCGCTGCCGTCGCGTCCGGCGTCACGTCCGGCGCCGGTGCCGCCGCCGGGTCGGCGGGGCCGCCCGGCGTGCCGTGGATCAGCCCCGAGACCACCTGGCCGAAGGGCCGCCCGGCGAGGTCGGGATGGTCGGCGAGGAAGGCGCGGGCGCGCGCCGCCATGCTGTCGCCGGACCGGCCCGGGCCCGAGGAGTCGCCGCCGCCGCCGTGGTGGCGGGCGTGGCCGGGGCGGCCGGGGCCGGAATGGTCGTCCGCGGTGCGGCCGGTGCGGCCGCCGCCGCCGTCGAGGGCGGCCAGCGCCTCGGCGCTCAGCATGACCGTATCGGTGCGGCCGCCGTGGTGGCCGTGGCCGCGGCCGGGCTCGCCGGCGCGGCCCGGTTCGGCGTGCGGGGCGGCGGTGCGCCCGGTGGCGGCGCCGTCGCCGCTGCGGGCCGCGGGGCCGCCGTGGGCGGGATGGGGGTGGACGGCAAGGGACATGCGCGCTGCTCCTGGCTGCGGTTGCGGGCCCGCCGGTGGCGCCCGACAGCGTCCCCGCCGCGGGGCGCCGGGCGGGCGCTTCCCGATCGCCCCAGCCTAGGCGGCGGCCCCTAATGGACGGCTAAAATTTTAGGTAAATGCGCGATGAAGGGGAACAGCAGCCTCGGCTCGGCGCTGCCGGCATGCGGTGCGGACATGAAAACCCCCATGTCACCCCGTCTCTTGTCGATGCCCTGATCCGGGCGCCAGTGTGCGGACAAGACTTTTGCCGGGTCATAGAGGGACGGCGCGAGGCGGGCGGGAACGGGCGCCGGGCGGGGAAAGGAAGCGTGAGTCCGATATTTCGCTATTGAAATGGCCGGCGATCCAGAACGCTGAGACGGCTGTCGACGCCGTATATTTCCATCGCCAGGAAACGCTCGAACAGTTCGAGTCCCTGTGACCGCGTTTCGGGCAGGCGATGCAGGGTAAGGGCAATTTCGATGAGGTCTTCTGCGCTGGTGGCCCAGGTCGTGCGGAAGTTATTGAGTTCCGGTCCGGCCTCGCCCACCATCGCGGAAACGACTTCGTAAACAAGAGCGGGCTCCCAACCCTGCGCCACCGGCGCTTTGTCTCTCCCCCCGCAAGTTATGAGTTGGTGCGACAGGCATGGAGCTGGGATCGGTTGGTTAGGATCGGGTTGTTGTCGAACACATGCACCGGATGCCCCCACCGCCGACGCCGGGATTTCCCGCCATGGTGGCGTTATTGTTCCGTCCGCAACGTTACACGCACGTGCGTCCGAATGCCAATGGACTTGGGCGGGCCAGCTACGCGCCGGGATGCCCGGATCGAGTTCGGGCATGACGATACCATGGGGGCGCGGCCGGGCAGGCCGATGGGTATGGCGCGCGCTTGCCTCCCTCGTCATCGCCGGACCTGATCCGGCGATCCGGCCGGTCGGTCCTAGCGCCCCGGAAAAGGTGTCGCATAATGTTGGGGCGGGGCGGCTTCTGGCACGAAATTTGCCGGAATCGGGGCCGCGGAATTGTCGCATAATGTTGTGTTTTTGTGAGTTATGGATCGTTTCGGTTCCGTAAAAATATTGTATATCAATTGGTTGTGGACGATAGGTCAGTAAAGCTGACCATTGTTTCACGTGAAACATTCGTCAGCATCCCTGACCATTGTTTCACGTGACGCGCCCAGGCATGAAACGGGCCGGCCGGCGCCGCCGCCCGATTTGCCTTGGCGGCGCCGCGCCGCGCCCCTACAGTCCCGCCATGGCGGGACCCGGAGACGCCTTCGACGTGGTGGTGATCGGCGGCGGCCACGCCGGCTGCGAGGCGGCGGCGGCGGCGGCGCGGCTCGGCGCGCGCACCTGCCTGCTCACCCACCGGGTCGCGACCATCGGCGAGATGTCGTGCAACCCGGCCATCGGCGGGCTCGCCAAGGGCCACCTGGTGCGCGAGATCGACGCGCTGGACGGGCTGATGGCGCGCGCCATCGACCGCGCCGGCATCCAGTTCCGCATGCTCAACCGCTCGCGCGGCCCCGCCGTGCGCGGGCCGCGCGCCCAGGCCGACCGCCGGCTCTACCGGGCCGCCATGCAGGCGCTGCTGGCCGGCCAGCCGGGGCTCACGCTCCGCGCCGGGGCGGCCGAGGACCTGGTCATGGACGGCGCCGGACGGGTCGCCGGGGTGGCGACGGCGGACGGCGCGCGTTTGCGCGCCGGGGCGGTGGTGCTGACCACCGGCACCTTCCTGCGCGGGCTGATCCACCTCGGCGCGGAGACCATCCCCGCCGGGCGGGCGGGCGAGGCCCCGGCGCTGGGGCTGGCCGCGACCCTGGCGCGCGCCGGGCTGCCCATGGGGCGGCTCAAGACCGGCACCCCGCCGCGGCTCGACGGCCGCACCATCGACACCGCCGGGCTCGCCGTGCAGCCGGGGGACGACCCGCCGCCGCCGTTCTCCTTCCTCACCGCGCGCATCGCCACGCCGCAGACGGTGTGCCACGTGACCGCCACCACCCCGGCCGGGCACGCGCTGATCCGCGCGAATTTGCACCGGGCGCCGCTGTTTTCCGGGCAGATCGAGGGGGTGGGGCCGCGCTACTGCCCGTCCATCGAGGACAAGGTGGTGCGGTTCGCCGGGCGCGACAGCCACCAGATCTTCCTCGAGCCGGAGGGGCTGGACGATCCCACGGTCTATCCCAACGGCATCTCCACCTCGCTGCCGCGCGACGTGCAGGCGGCGCTGATCGCCACCATCCCGGGGCTGGAGCGGGCGCGCATGATCCGCCCCGGCTACGCCATCGAGTACGACTACGTCGACCCGCGGGCGCTCATGCCGTCGCTCGAGCTGCGCCGCCTGCCGCGGCTCTTCCTCGCCGGCCAGATCAACGGCACCACCGGCTACGAGGAGGCGGCGGCCCAGGGGCTGCTGGCCGGGCTCAACGCGGCGCGCGCCTGCTCCGGCGCCGCGCCGCTGGTGCTCGACCGCGCCGACGGCTACATGGGGGTGATGGTGGACGACCTGGTGAGCCGCGGGGTCAGCGAGCCCTACCGCATGTTCACCAGCCGCGCCGAATACCGCCTGAGCTTGCGCGCCGACAACGCCGACCGGCGGCTGACCCCCATCGGGGAACGGGCGGGCTGCGTCTCGCCCGGGCGGGCGCGGGCGTTTCACGTGAAACAGGCGGCGCTGGCGGCGGCGCGGGCGCGGCTGGAGAGCCTTTCCGCCACCCCGGCGGCGCTCGCCGGGCTCGGCATCCCGGTGGCGCAGGACGGGGTGGCGCGCTCGGCCCGCCGGCTGCTCGCCTGTCCGGGGGTCGGTGTCGCGCGGCTCGCCGCGCTGTGGCCGGAGCTGGCCGGGCTCGACGCCGCGGTGGCCGAGCAGATGGAGATCGAGGCCGCCTATGACGGCTATCTGGAGCGCCAGGCCGCCGACATCGCCGCCTTCCGCCGCGACGAGGCGCTGGAATTCCCGCCCGATCTCGATTTCGACCGGGTCGGCGGGCTGTCCACCGAGGTGCGCGAGCGGCTGCGCGCCGCCCGCCCGGCGACGCTGGGCCAGGCCGGGCGGCTGGAGGGGGTGACCCCGGCGGCGCTCACCGCGCTGCTGCGCCACGTGCGCCGTCGCCCCGCCGCCTGAGACCCTGCCTGTTGGCCGCCCCTGCCCTGACGCCCGAGGCCTTCGCCGCCGCCGCCGGCGTGTCACGTGAAACGCTGGACCGGCTGCGCGCCTACGCCGCGCTGCTGGCGAAATGGCAGGGGGCGGTCAACCTGGTCGGGCGCGACACGCTGGACGACCTGTGGCGCCGCCACATGCTGGATTCGGCCCAGCTCGCCCGCTACCTGCCCGACGGCGCGCGCCTCGTCACCGATCTCGGCAGCGGCGCCGGGTTTCCCGGGCTGGTGCTGGCGCTGGTGGCCGGGGTGCGGGTGCATCTGGTGGAGGCCACCGGCAAGAAGACGGCGTTCCTGCGCGAGGCCATCCGCCTCACCGGCGCCGCCGCCGAGGTCCACCACGCCCGCATCGAGGCGCTCGCCCCGTGGCCGTCCGATGCGGTGACGGCGCGGGCACTGGCGCCGCTCGACCGGCTGCTCGGCCTCGCGGCGCCGTTCCTCGGCCCCGCGACCCCCGGCGTCGGGCCGGTCTGTCTCTTTCTCAAGGGCGCGCGGGCGGATGAGGAATTGACCGCGGCGCGCAAAAACCGGAATATCGCCGTGGAGCGCTTCGCCAGCCTCGCCGAGCCGGCGGGGTGCGTCCTGCGCATTCGGGGTGTTTCACGTGGATGAGATCGTCGCCGACCGGCCGCAGCCCGGCGCGCGCGCGGCGCCCGCGCCGGCGCCGGCCGCCGCCCCCGCCGGCCGGGGCCGCATCCTCGCCATCGCCAACCAGAAGGGCGGGGTGGGCAAGACCACCACCGCCATCAACCTCGCCACGGCGCTGGCCGCCGTCGGCCGCCGGGTGCTGCTGTTCGACCTCGACCCCCAGGGCAACGCCTCCACCGGGCTCGGCATCGACCGCAGCCGGCGCGCCGTCTCGTCCTACAACGTGCTGGTGGACGGGGTATCCATCCGCGAGGCGCTGACCGGGACCGAGGTGCCGGGGCTGGTCGTGGTCCCGGCCTCGGTGGACCTGTCCGGGGCCGAGCTGGAGCTGATCGCGCTCGACCGGCGCGAGTACCGGCTGCGCGACGCCTTCGCCACCCTGCCGCCCGGCTTCGACTACGTGCTGATCGACTGCCCGCCGGCGCTGGGGCTGCTGACGCTCAACGCCATGGCGGCGGCGGATGCGGTATTAGTACCGCTTCAATGCGAGTTCCTCGCCCTGGAAGGGCTGAGCCAGCTTGTGCGCACGGTAGAGCGCATCCGGCAGGCTTTCAACTCCCGGTTGGAGATACAGGGGATCGTGCTCACCATGTATGACGCCCGCAACAACCTGAGCACCCAGGTGGAGGAAGACGTGCGCGGCTATTTCGGCGACAAGGTCTACCGCACGGTCATCCCGCGCAACGTGCGCGTCTCCGAGGCGCCGTCCCACGGCAAGCCGGTGCTGCTCTACGACCTGCGCTGCGCCGGGGCGCAGGCCTATGTGCGCCTCGCCGGCGAGGTGCTGCGCCGCGAGGAGCCGCCTGCCGCCGCCCCGGCCGCCGCCGCGGGGGGCGCGCCATGAACGCCGCCGCCCCCCCGAAGGGCCGCCAGCTCGGCCGCGGGCTGTCGGCGCTCTTGGGCGGCGACGAGCCGGCGGAGGCGGCGGCGCGGGTGCGCGGCGCCGCGACGGCGCCGGTGGAATACCTGCGCCCGAGCCGGGTGCAGCCGCGGCGCGCGTTCGCGCGCGAGGAGATCGAGTCCCTCGCCGGGTCGATCCGCGAGCGCGGCATCCTCAACCCCATCCTGGTGCGCCCCGACCCGGACGCCGAGGGCCGCTTCGAGATCGTCGCCGGCGAGCGGCGCTGGCGCGCGGCGCAGCTGGCGCAGCTGCACGAGGTGCCGGTGGTGGTGCGCGATCTCTCCGACGAGACCGCGCTCGAGGTGGCGCTGATCGAGAACGTGCAGCGCCAGGACCTCAACCCCATCGAGGAGGCGAGCGGCTACGAGCGGCTGATGAAGGACTTCGCCCACACCCAGGAGTCGATCTCGCGCATCATCGGCAAGAGCCGCGCCCACCTCGCCAACATCATGCGGCTGCTGTCGCTGCCCGTCGCGGTCAAGCAGCTGATCGCCGCCGGCCGGCTCTCCCCCGGCCACGCGCGCGCCCTGCTCGGCGAGCGCGACGCCGACACCCTCGCCGACTGGGTGGTGCGCCAGGGCCTCAGCGTGCGCCAGACCGAGAAGCTGGTGGAGAAGCGGCGCAAGGCGCCGGCGGCGCACATGGGCATGGACGGGGGCGCCAACGGCCGCGCCGCCGGGCCCAAGGACCCCGACACCCTGGCGCTGGAGCGCAGCCTCGCCGACCAGCTCGGCCTCCGCGTCGCCATCGACTTCGACCCGCGCACCGGCGCCGGCCGCATCGCCGTCGCCTACAAGACGCTCGAACAGCTCGACGAGGTCATCCGCCGCCTCCGCCGCGGACCCCCGATGCCGACACGGGAGGGGTAGCGGGGCGAGAGAGCGCCTCCTCTCCGTCATCGCCGGACTTGATCCACGGCTGTCCGGTTCGGCTTGATACCAAACGCCGTCGAAAGGCGAATTTCCGCGGCGCGTCGGCGTTTCCCGCTGTCGCTGGACGCCAACCGCCGCTTTACCGTCATGGTCGGCGAAGGCCGACCATCCACGAGTTTTTTCTTTCCTGACCGCAAAGAAACAAAAGAAATACGTGGATGCTCGGCTGGAGCCCGTCCTCGGGCCGCGCTCAGCGCGGACCCGTGGGCCGAGCATGACGACTTGTGTGAACGAGTCCGAACCGGACAGCCGTGGACTTGATCCGGCGATCTGCGCCTGCGCATCGCGCGGCGGAGACAAGATGTCCGGGTCGGCGCCCGGGCATGACGAGGTTTTTTGGCCGGCGGTTTTTCCTTTCGTCATCGCCGCGCTTGACCCGGCGGCACCGCGGCGCCCCAATCGGGCGATGGCGTATTACGTCTACATGATGAGCAACCGGCGCGGCGGCACGCTTTACATTACATCGGCGTCACCGGCGATCTCGTCCGCCGCGCCCACGAGCACCGCACGCACGCCGTCGCCGGATTTACCGCCCGCTACGGGCTCTCGCGGCTGGTGTGGTTCGAGGTGCACGGTACCGTCTACGCCGCCATCCAGCGCGAGAAGACCATGAAGCACTGGAGCCGGGCATGGAAGGTGGCGCTGATCGAGAAGACCAACCCCGACTGGCGCGACCTGTACGACGACATCGCGGCAGGGTGAGCGGGACGGAATGGTCTGCGCCCGTCCCTCCCCTCGTCGTCATCGCCGGGCCGCGCGGCGGAGACAAGATGCCCGGGCGCCGACCCGGGCATGACGAGGGTTTCGGGGCTGCGGGTTTCCCGTGCGGCCGCGGTTTTCCTGCCGGTCGCGGTTTTCCTTGTTGGGCGGCGCGATTGGCGGGATAATCCACACGCGATGCTCGGATACCAGGGAGCCAGGGATGGATCCGACCGCGGGGTTTCTCGTCTACGCAGCGCTCTACCGGCTGGCCATCGTCGCCGCCGGCGTCGTCGCCATCGTGCTCGGCTACCGGCTGTTCCTGCGCGGCGCCGCCGTGCCGGCGGCCGGCGGCGGCACCGAGGCCGCGGCCGAGGGCGGCGGCTTCCGCCTCAGCGTGCGCAACGCCGCGCCGGGGACCTGCTTCGCCCTGTTCGGCGCCGCGGTGATCGGGGCGATGATCGTGCAGGGCAATCCCGAGCTGGTGGCCGGCGCGGGCGGTCCCGGCGCCATCGACACGCTGCGCCTCAAGGGCGCGGCGGCGGGACCGGCCGGGGCCGGCTTCGCCGCGGCCATGGCCGAGGGCGGGGCGCTGGCCGCCGCAGGCGACCCCGCCGGGGCGCTGGCCGCCTACGGCCGGGCGCTGTCCACCGCCGGCAGCGGCGGCGACCGGGTGGCGCGGGCGGCGAGCGCCATCGCCGCCGTCTATCTGCACCAGGGCCGGGCGCCGGAAGCCCTCGCCCTCGCCCGCCTCGCCGTGCAGCTGGCGCCGCAGCGGGCCGACCATCTCGAAACGCTGGCGCGGGCGGCGCGGGCCAACGACCGGCCCGACGAGGCCGCCGCCGCGGCGCGCCGCGCCGCCGCCCTCACCGCCGCGCCGGCGGGCGATCGCTAGGGGGCCGCGCCATGCGCCGCCGCCTGCCGTTCCTCCTGCTGGCGCTCGCCCTGGCGGTCACCACGCCGCGCAGTGGCGCCGTGGCGCAGGGTGCGGCGCCCGCCGCCGGCGGGCTCTACGCCCGCAGCTATGCCGTGGTCGTCGGCATCGGCCGCTACCCGTCGCCCAAATGGCCGGATCTGCGCTACGCGCGCAGGGACGCGGCAGGCATGGCGGCCCTGCTGCGCGAGCGCGGCTTCGAGGTGATCGAGCTGACCGACGCGAAGGCGACCCGGCAGGCGATCCTGTCGACGCTGGAGGACTATCTCGCGCCGCGGCTCGGCCGCGACGACCGCGTGCTCTTCTTCTTCTCCGGCCACGGCCACACGCGCACCCTCGGCGGCAGCGACTACGGCTATATCGTGCCCCATGACGGCGGCGACAGCCTGGCGTCGCTGATCTCCATGGAAGCGCTGCGCAGCCTGGCGGCGAAGATGGGCGCCGCCCGCCACCAGCTGTTCATCATGGATGCCTGCTTCGGCGGCCAGTTCGCCCCCACCAAGGCCGCCGCGCCGGGGGTGTTCCGCAACCACCCCAACTATATCCGCGAGGTGACGCGCCGCATCGCGCGCCAGTACCTGACCGCCGGCGGCAAGAACCAGCAGGTGCTCGACGGCGGCCCCGAGGGCTACAGCTACTTCACCGGCTATCTGGTGCGGGCGCTGCGCGACGGGCTCGGCGATCTCGACGGCGACGGCTACATCACCATGGCGGAGCTCTCTACGTTCCTGGTGCCGCGCGCCACCAACGCTTTCCAGACACCGGGTGCCGGCACGCTGCCCGGCCACGAGCTGGGCGAGTTCGTGTTCCTGGCGCCGGCGGCGCTGCGCAGCGCAGCGCGGCCACGCCCGCCGGGCGACGACACCGCCGGGCTCGGCATCAAGGGCGTCGACCGCGAGGTGGTGTTCTGGCGCTCGGTGCGCGACAGCGGCGACGCCGCCGACTTCGCCGCCTATCTGCGCGCGTTCCCCGACGGCGCCTATGCCGCCGAGGCGCGGCGCCGGCGTGCCGCACTCGGCGCGGCACCCGCCACCCCGCCGCGCGCCGGCGAGACGGCGCCGCCAGCGACCGCACCCGGCGCGGCGACACGCTCGGCCGCGCTGGCGCCGGCGCCGCCGGACACCGGCCGGCGCATCGACCGGGTCTTCGCCGACAGCCCGGGCGAGGTGCGCAACGCCCTCGCCAGCTTCCTGCGCAACCGGCACAGCATTCCCGACGCCGCGTTCGGCGTCGACACCATCTGGTCGCACCGCGTCGTCGGCACCGAGCCGCGCGGGCAGGTGGTGGAGATCCGCTACGAGGTGCAGCTCGACCGTCGCGACCGCGACGTGCGCGACGACCGCTTCGTCCTGCAGGTGGAGAACGGCACGGTGCGCGTGGTCGACCAGCTCACCCCGTGGTAGGGGCGGCGGCACCCTGCTCGCCGACTGCCTGTTCCAGAAAGACGGCCCCATGGCCCTGAGTGTCAAGGACGACGAGGCGGACCGGCTGGCGCGGGCGGCGCTGATCGAGCGGACGAACCCCGACTGGCGCGACCTGTTCGACGATATCGCCGCGGGGTGAAAAGATGCCCGGGTCGGCGCCCGGGCAGGACGATGTTTTCCGGATCCTCGTTTTTTTCTTTCCGCTTCGCCGCGCCGCGCGGCTGGCGCCGGGGCCGGGACTGATCCATGATCGGCGGCGGAAACCGGAGGATGGGTTGAGCAGGAAGATCGCCGCCGCCCTGGCGGCCACGGCGCGCATGGCGACGGCCGTTCTCAGGCCCTATCGCCGCGCCGTCACGCTCGCGCTGCTGCGCGAGCGGCTGGGCGAGACGGTCGCGGTGGACACGCCCGCCGGGCCGCTGCGCTTCCACTCGCCCACCGCGCGCTCGCTGCACGACACGCTGCGCTTCGAGGCGGGCGAGCCCGAGACCATCCGCTGGATCGACCGCCTGCCCGCCGGATCGGTGCTGTGGGACATCGGCGCCAACGTGGGCGTCTTCGCCCTCTACGCCGCCCGCCGCGGCCACCGGGTGCTGGCCTTCGAGCCGGGCGCCGCCAGCTTCGCGACGCTGGTGCGCAACATCGAGATCAACGGGCTGGGCGACGCCGTCGACGGCTACTGCCTCGCCCTCGACGAGGCGGGTCCGGCGCTGGGCCGGCTGCACATGGCCGACACCGGCGCCGGCCATTCGTGGCATTCCCTCGACGGCCTCGCGGCGGCCGGCGGCGCGCCGGCGTTCCGCCAGGCGGTGCCCGTCTGCAGCGTCGATCATCTCGTCGCGGCGTTCGGCGCGCCGGCGCCCCAGCACATCAAGCTCGACGTCGACGGGCTGGAGGAACGGATCCTGCGCGGCGCGCGCACCGCGCTGGCCACATCGGTGCGCTCGCTCGTCGTCGAGATCAACGAAGCGGCGCCGCCCGGCGCGTCGGCCATCCACCGGCTGCTCGCGCCGCTCGGCTTCGTCGAGGACGCGGACCCGGCCGTCGCCGTCGCGCGCAACACGGTGTTCCGCCGCGCGCCGTAGCCGTCGCCGCGCCGCGCGCTCAGCGGATGCCCGCCGCCCTCTGCAGCCCGCGCACATAGGCGACGATCCGTGCCGCGTCGGCGCGCGACACCGCAGGGACCGGCGCCATGTCGCCGAACTTCCAGTGGTGCGCGCGCACCCCCTGGGCCACGGCGCGGTAGAACGACGCGTCGTCGTGGTGGCCCGGTTCGTAGATCCTGTGCACCAGCGGCGGGCCCTGGACGCTGCCGGCGGCGGCCGGCCCGTGACAGGCGGCGCAGTGCTGTGCGAACAGCGCCGCGCCCGCCGGCGCGGCGGCCGGGAGCGCAGCGGCCGGCGCGGCGCCGGGCTGCGGCGCGGAGAACGGCGCGGGCCGGGCGGCGGCGGCGCGCAGCCGCTCGATCACGTTGCGGTGGGCGTCGTATTCCGGCCGGCCGGTGGCGCCCTCGGCGGCCCAGGCGGCGGGAAACGCCGCCAGGACGCGCGCAGCGGTGGCGCGGTCGCCGGACCGCACGGCCTCGTCGTGCTCCAGCACCATGGCCAGCAGGTGGTCGGGCGCCCCCTGGCGCAGCGCGGCGATCGCGCGGGCGACGCCGTCGCCGTCGCCGGCGACGCCGTGGATCAGCCCGAGATGGTAATGGGCGTCGCGGTCGAGAGACGGCAGCGCGCCGTAGGCCTGGACCGCCATGGGGGCGAAGCGCAGCGCCTCGGCGCGGTCGCCCCGCTCCACCGCCATCATGATGCGGTTGAACAGCCGGTCGGCCGCCGCGCGCGGCGTCATCTGCGACAGGTCCGGCGGCCCGCCGGGGGACGCCGCCGGCGCGTCGAAGACGGGGGCGGCCGGCGCCGGGGCCGTCGGCCGCTGCGTGTCGGGCCCGGACAGCATCACGGTGGCGACCACGGTAACGCCCAGCAACGCGACGGACCCGCCCGCCACCGCCAGGCGGAAGCCCCATCCGCCGCCGCCGCCCTGTCCCGACCCCTGTCCCGACTGCGGCCCCGGCTCCTGCTCGGCCGCCCCCGTCTTCGCCGCGCCGGCGGCGAGCGCCGCGCCGCAGCCATGACAGAAGCGGGCGTCCGGCCGGGTGGCGACGCCGCAGGACGGGCAGGCCGGGCCCGTAGCTTGGCCGCCCCGACGGCGGGATTTCCGGCTGTCCTTCTGCGTCACGGTCATGCCCCTCGCGGAAACGGAAAAATACATAATACACGAGACCGCCCGGGTCGACCCGTAGCCCGCCCGTCCGCGTTCGCGGGCCGGGCCTGAAAATGCTGGAAATCGCGGACCGAATCCCTAAACTGGCGGTCGCCCGGCGGAACCTGTATCCGCGGGTATTCATGGCGTGGGGCCGGCAGTGCCGGCAAGCGGATTCAAGAATTGCGAGGTGATCCATGAGCACCAGCAACACGGCAAATTCACCGCAGAAAGCGGACTGGGTCATTGTAGTCTCGGGCATCCTGCTCGGCGCGTCCCCCTGGATTGTCCAGTATTCATCCGCCGAGGGGGCAACGTGGAACGCGGTCGCCACCGGCACCGCCATCGCCGTGCTCGGGCTGTTCCTCTTCGCCAACTTCTCCGAGTGGCAGGAATGGTTCGGCGGCCTCCTCGGCGTGTGGGCGGTCGTCGCCCCGTGGATCGCCGGGTTCGGCGGCAGCACGGAGGCGACCGCGGCGCACGTGATCCTCGGCGCCGCCGTGGCGGCGACGACGGCCCGCCGGGTCATGCAGATCCACCGCGGCGGCACGGTCAGCACCGCCTGACGGGGAAACGCGGTTCCACCGGCCGGCGCGTTCGCAAGGGCGCGCCGGCCCGGCGCCGCCGGGGAGACGCTTCCCCGGCGCCCTACTGCATGCGGCTCAGATGGTGCAGCGCGAACAGCGCGGCGCCGCCGCCGACCACGATCAGCGCGCCGATGGCGAGCGGCAGGGCGAGGCCCTGCGATTGCGGCGCGGCCGGCGCGCGGCCGCCCCTGTGCGCCGGCTCGCGGCCGACCGACGCGGGCGGCGCGGCGGCGGGCCGCGGCGGCGCCGGCGCGGCGCGGCGGGCCTTCGCCTCCGCCGCCAGCCGGCCGCCGCGGAAGATGACGCGGCAGCTGGTGGCGCCGCTGGCCTCGTCGTAGGTCTCTTCCACCACGCGCACGATCTGGTAGCGCCTGCTCTCGTCCATGCGCCGCGCCTCGAGCAGCGCGATGTCGGCGTCGTCGAACACCGAATCGATGTGCCAGGCGGCGTCCTTGTAGGTCTGGATCTCGAAGCATTTCATTGGGGTCGTCCCGGGCGGCCGGCGCCGCCGCTATCCGTCCACCACGTGGCGGCAGTTCATGGCGCCGAGAAGGCCATAGATGGTCGCGCCGTCGTCGCTCATGGGCAGAAGGATGCTGCGATAGAGCAGCCGCGTGCCGTCGCGCCGGGCGAACGTGCCGCCGTGCGAGACCGGCGCCCGCTTCGCCAGCACCTCGTCGACGTAGCCCGTCGCCATGAAGGGAAGGCTGCCGGCGGCGATTTCCGCGACCGGCCGGCCGGCGAGGGGCCGGCCGAACAGCGCATCGAGCGCGTCGCCCACCCCGCCCACCACCAGCCCGCTGCCGTCGGCGGCAGGCTCGAGGATGAAGCAGTGCGGCCATATGTCGGCGATGGCGGCGGGCTCCAGCGCGGCGAAGGAGGGAAAGGCGCGCTCGCCCCTGAGCCCGCGCCAGTGGGCCAGCAGGCGCAGCACCAGCCGCCGCTCGATCCCGTCGGGCAGCCCGTCATCGGTACTGGTGCGTTCGGTCCCGTCGGGTGCCCGGTCCATCGGCGGAATTCCGTGTGCGGCTTCTGAAAAGACCCGGAACCATGCAAAATTCAGGTAAATTTTCCCTTTATGCTAGGGGACGCACGAAAAACGGCGGCCGGTGAGGGCCGCCGTTTTCGTCCCCGAGGCGGGGGCGAGGGAAGGGTCAGGCCGCCCGGCGGCGCCGGCGCAGGAAGCCGAGACCGGCCAGGCCGGCGCCGAACAGGGCCAGCGCACCCGGCTCCGGGGCCGTGATGACGGTCGAGGTGCCGCCGCCGATGATGATGTTGCGTCCGCTGGATACGCCCAGCACCTGCAACGAGCCGAAGGTGCCGGTGAAATTGTTGTGCCACGGATCGGCGCCCGCCAGGTCGGCGTTGGTGAGACCCGGAAACGCCGCCGCGCCCGCCGGGGTCAGCGCGATGTCGGCGCCCACGCCGCCGCCGCCCACGTCGGTCACCGCGATGGTCGGGATCAGCGAGGTCAGCCAGCCGTAGGCGGTCGGGCCGCCGGCGCCGGGCGACTCGCCCTGGGCGAACAGCCCCGCGCCCGCGGCCACCAGCGCCGCGATCTGGGCGCCCTTGCTGTTGACCGCGGTCAGCTCGGTATTGTCCATGTCGCCGCCGGCGTTGTTCACCGTCGGGATATAGAGAATGCCCGTGTTCGAGCCGTTCATGGTGTTGAGGTGGTTGGTGATGTTCGCGGCGCCGTCGACGAAGACGATCGACCAGCCGCTGCCCGCCAGCGAGGACTGGGCGAACGCCGACTGGATGGAGTTGCGCGCCGAGCTCGCCACGCCGCCATTGACGCCGAGCACCACCAGGTTTTTGGAGGTGACGCCGCCGCCCAGGTTGGACCCCAGGTTGTCGAGCACCTTTTCCATGTACAGCCAGCCGGCCACGTTGTTGATGCCGTTGAAGCTGCCGTGCTGGTTGGCGTCGGTGCCGTCGATGATCACCGGACCCGCCGAGGCCCCGGAGGCGAGTAGAAGACCCGCCGAAACGATCAGGCCCGCCAGCCCCTTCAGAATTGCGTTGCGTTGCATGGTGAACCCCCTCGGTTTTCTGTCGCCGCCCGATCGCTCACGCCCGACCGCCATTCGCGTCAATTCCTCGTTCAGCCATGCAAGAACCGTGCCAACTTTCTTAATGTCCCTGAAATCAATCTGTTAACGAACATCCGCACGCGGAAAATGACTATTATTGTAAAATTATCCGACACATTTCCTGGTTAATGCGGGAACGCATATATAAACTTGACACCCGTAACCCCAACCCCTATATTCATGGGTAGGAGGTTACGGACATGCGAACAGGCCCCACCATTCAAGAGTTCATGGCACAGTTTCCCGATGACGATGCGTGTCTCG